>Ga0209494_1000128_pt1 | contig 32180 bp, 21 predicted proteins | sample EN1Hudseemescosm_FD_184628 | JGI IMG/M metagenome (GOLD analysis project Ga0209494, IMG submission 184628) | Methane-oxidizing microbial communities from mesocosms in the Hudson Canyon - EN1B Hudson Canyon (SPAdes) (version 2) | ecosystem: Environmental > Aquatic > Marine > Cold seeps | place... | reverse complement strand
TTTGACTGAATCAAAAGCTAAGCGGCTACTATCAAAATTTGGCCTTGCAGTTCCTCAAACCAAAGAGATTACCAATAAAGGTGGTATAGAGGAGTTCGCCAAAACACTTGCTTATCCCTTAGTATTAAAATCTCTTGGTTTGGCTCATAAATCCGAGTTCGGTGCTGTGATCTTGAATATCAATTCTGATATTTCCTTGCGAGCGGCAATTGAGAAAGTTCCAGTCTCTCCTGTGGGTTATTTATTGGAAGAGATGGTAGATAACACGATAGTTGAGGTAATTATTGGTGTTTCTCGAGATACCTCCGGTATGCTGTTATTAACTATGGGAGCCGGTGGTATTCTCACTGAACTCTTAAATGATAGTGTTTCTTTAGTAATGCCAGTCACCAGATCCGAGGTGAAGCACGCGCTGAGTAAAACAAAAATTAATCAGATCCTACAGGGTTATCGCGGCGGCGCAGCCGCAAATATAAACTCCATAGTAGATACTGTGATGTCGGTGCAAAAATATGTCGAGGCGAACAAAGATTCAATAGTGGAGATCGATATCAATCCACTGATTGTACGAGAGCGGGATGCAGTAGCGGTTGATGCTCTTGTCCGACAATATACTTAGTACAACAAGCTCAATAGTCCCATAGTGGAGAATCCAATGACAAATTCAGTAAAGATAACCCAAAAAGGCCCTATCATTGAAGTGATGCTGGATAGACCAAAAGCCAATGCGGTAGACCTAATAACCAGTCGAGAAATGGGAGCAGTTTTTAAGGACTTTAGAGATGACCCTGAGCTGCGTGTGGCAATTGTTACCGGCGCTGGCGAGAAGTTTTTCTGCCCAGGCTGGGATCTTAAAGCCGCTGCTGATGGTGATGAGGTTGACGGAGACTACGGTGCTGGCGGCTTTGGCGGTATGCAAGAATTACCCGATCTCAACAAACCCATCATCTGTGCGGTTAATGGTATCTGCTGTGGCGGTGGTCTGGAAATTGCGTTGTCCACGGATATTATCCTTGCCGCTGAGCACGCAACCTTCGCTCTCCCAGAGATTCGCTCAGGAACTGTTGCTGATGCTGCCTCCATCAAACTACCGAAGCGAATTCCCTATCACATCGCCATGGAAATGCTTTTAACCGGTCGTTGGTTAGACGCTAAAGAAGCCAATCGCTGGGGTTTTGTAAATGAGATCGTAGCCGCTGACAAACTTAACCAAAGAGCATGGGAGATGGCAGAGTTATTAGCTAGCGGGCCCCCGCTTGTCATGGCAGCAATCAAAGAAGTCGTGCGAGATGCTGAGAATTCAAAATTTCAAGATGCACTCGATCGTATAACGAGTCGAGAGTTACCGACAGTGGATACTCTATATGGTAGCGAAGATATGCACGAAGGATTCAAAGCCTTCGCCGAGAAACGTGATCCTATTTGGAAGGGCCGATAATCGACAAAAGTCTAAGCTATCTAGTAACTGGTCTTAAATTGTATTAATTTTAATAGTTATAAAAAAGGGCGCCCTAGGCGCCCTTTTTTATTGATCAAGAGCTTAGAACTTCAGACTCATGCTGGCCCCTAAAGTACGAGGTCTATTTGTCATGATTCGGTCATCCCAATTTACAGCGTTACGGAAAACTTCACCGCGCTCGTCGGTAACATTACGAATGTACAACTCTGCACGCCAAGTATCCTTATCTAAACCAACTGAGGCGTTCAGGATCTGATAGTCCTTTTGCTTATAACGCTTAGTCGGGAGACTTCCGCCGTCGAACAAGTTGTTGTAGGACGCTCCAGTGTAGATGTAACTGGTTTGCATATACCATCCGTCATCCATCGAATATCGAGAGGATAGATTCCACTTCGTATCAGGAACACGAGGTAAAGTCGTGCCACTAGCAGCGGTTGGAGTAGCCAAGCCGTCGCTGGCATAGTAATCCTCACTCAATTCAGCCTCGATGTAAGAGAACCCTCCGGTAAGACTCCAGTTCTCAGAGATCATTGCGCTAAAGTCAGCCTCAAAGCCATCACTCGTAGCCTGACCAATATTGTAGGTCAAAGTTACTGGTGATATCGCCACATCCAGTCGCGAGAATTGGAAGTCATCCCACTCTTGCATAAACGCCGCGGCATTCAGCACCATACGACCATCAAACAAGGAGGCCTTTACACCCACTTCATAGGAAGTTAAGAAGTCAGGAACAAAATCACATCCAGCTCCAGTGGCATCATCTCTCCCTTGGCCACCGTAATCAGCTTCATTACCCACGGAACAGAAACGATTAAGTCCACCAGGTCGGTAACCTTCACCCCAAGCGGTATAGATCATGACATCATCAGTCGCCTGCCACTCTGCCGTCACACGGTACACCTCATCTTTTGAAGCCGTAATACGATTAGCATCAGCACAATCTGCTCCATAGTTATTGGTTGGCCTGTATACACCAGATGCCTCCTGAGCAGCTGCACTTGGACCGCCGCCACAAGGCCACCAAACTGTACCAGAGAACCCGTCAAGATAACTTTCAGCATCAAAGTGGCGCATACTTACAGCAACTGTCAAAGAATCACTAAGATCATATGCAACCTCACCGAAATAAGCGGTTTCTTCATAGCTTCGCCGGAAATCAGTTGTCCAGTAAATATCTGGAGCATCAATTGCCGTAACCATCCCAAGATCAGCAAGGCCCAGAACATGCCATTCAGCATCATCTCTATTTTTTACGTCAACCGAATAATAGCCTGCCTGCCAACGCAGTGGCTTGCTAGGATCTGATGCATAACGAAGTTCAATGGTTTCACGTTGATAATTGGCATGATCCTCATACAATTCACGTGGATCAGAGCAACCATAGTAAGCCGCGTAACAAGAATAGTATGGCTGAACGTAGCCGCCAGACACGTAGTAATCACTGTACAGGGAGTAATCAGCATCCACCTCGTAATCTCGGTCGAGATCTCCGTAGTTGAAGGTCAATGTTCCACCCGCTACATCTCCTTCAATTTTAAGAGCATACTGTGTCCACTCATCGTCGACACTGTCGGGCATCATTCGGAAAACTTGAAGATCACCTACAGTGGGATCATGATCCCAAACACCGTTAGACTCAAGATCTTGCTGCATCATCGACGCTGTGGCTGTCCAACTATCGTTTAGCTCAACTCTCAATGCCGCCCTAAAACCTGTCGTGGTAGCTTCGTTGAAGTTTTCCTCAGCCACATTACCAATGTCACCGGCTGTGTAGTTGTTATAGGTGAAATCAGGTGCCATTTCAGCAGCCTGTTCTTCAGTATAACCACCAGCAACCAAACCATCACGAATGTAGCCATGCCGGAAAGTATACTCACCCTTCACGTTATCGATAAATCCGCCGTCTCGCTTTGAGAATGCAGACACTCTCAATGCAGCAGTTTCTGTTAGGGGCATGTTAATAAACCCTTCGATGGTTTCACCAATATCGCCGCTTTTAGGAATATTGACATCCATATCTAATCCCGCAGAGAAACCGCTAGGATCTGGTTGATTGGTAATAATGCGCATCGCACCCGACTGGGCATTGGCTCCAAACAAGGTTCCCTGAGGCCCCGCTAACACTTCAATACGCTGAATATCATAAATATGCGGATTTAAATACGCCCCTGTCGCAGTAACTGGTTGATCATCAAGGTAAATAGCCACACTTGGGTTAGCTCCCAGCGAGCTCTCACCACCAGATGAAATTCCACGAATATAGACGCTACCACTACCAGGTCCCAAACCAATATAACTAACATTCGGTAACATGGTTACGTAATCCTCAAGATCAGTAATATTGAGGTTACCTAGAGTTTCTTCGCCGAGAACCGAAATCGCCATAGGAATCTCTTGGGCGCTCTCAGCTCGTTTGGTTGCTGTTACTATTACCTCTTCCACTTGCTGGGCCACCGCTGTAGATGTAATACCTACAGACAATGCTGCCACCATAGCCGCCAATGGCTTGGGGGAATAGCGTTTTAACTGTGATGATACAAAATTGCTTTGTTGTAACATAATCTCCACCCTCTTTTTAAAATTCTGGTTACCTTTTGCTTATAGTATTTTTAGCATCTCAACCCTAGCACATCTAAATCAACAATTGGAGTACTGTAACTTCCAAAAATAACTACCTTGCTAGATTTCGTTCATTTCTAGTATGGCCTGCATATCTAAACTTTGCCGAGTATTTTCCTTATAATTATCATCCAGCCAATTTGATCGTATAAATTAGCTTCATTCGTACATGTTCCGGTAACACCCAATACCTACTTTGTTGTATTTTTAACCACACACTAAGGATGAGGTTTTTACTGCATTAATTTATAGGTGCATCATTTAAATCTAAGCTAAACGCAAACTTAACGATTTCAAGAGGAGCCTCTTTATATCCACCTCTTTTAAAACTATGCATGCCATCGTCAGTCGAAACGTAACGATACCTTTTCCCCAGCCATTTAGAACCATACTCAGTTTGTTCGATTCCATCTATATTCCATACAATACTGATATCACTCATACTCAGCTTTTCTTTTGATTTAATTATTTCTGAGCATGTCGGAAGCTCAAGCTTCAACTCTGTACCTTCAATATCAAAATAGCTTCTTCTGTTACTAGTCGACTTTCCAACCTCCCTAACTCGCCAGCTATTCCCTCTTGCAGCACACATTGAGTCATAATATTTCTCACATTTTAGGGTGTATTTTTGCGAACCCTTATCCAAGAACGTAACAGTAAATACCCATTCATCTTTGACTGGTACAGGTTCTCTTTCAATATAAGAATCAATACATACAACAGCACTACACGAGGCAGTCAAAAGGCTGACGATCAGAACTCTAAAAAGATTCAAAAAAAACTCCCATGAGTTTATAACACACTAAATATCCAAACTTCAGAAACTGGTCCTTGTAGCTAAAAGCTTGAGATTATCTTCTATATACCAATTATTTTTTACACAAAGGTATCTAATCTATATTAACCATGCGGCCAGTAAGTACCTCTTTTAAAGAGTCAAGATGCTGCTCAAAGTTACGCCATTGCTCCAAGCCTCCTGTAAAAATAGGCTGACGAACCTGCTCAGAACTCGCAGAACGCACAGCTCTATCATTTTCATGAAATTGTACACAGGCTTCTTCAAATGGAAGCCCGCAATGATCCAGCAATTTTTTTACCTGGCCTTCAAGGTCTGTCACTACGTTTTCATAATTGACTGTCATTAATGACCCAGGCACGACCTGATGCCAATGGTCCAACAATCGCAAATAGTCCGCATAATAATTACCGATATCTTCCACACTGTAAGTAAAGCCCTGACCCTCAGCAAAGAGTTGCTTGAGGTTAGCAAAACAAGCGGCCATTGGCGCTCTTCTAGCATCAATAATTGTCGCTTTGGGTAAAATTGCTCTGATTAATCCAATATGCATGAAATTATTGGGCAACTTATCGATAAAACGGGGTGAGCCACTCCGAAAAATAGAGCAACTATCAAGATATTGTTGGCCTAAATCAAAACGTTCGGTGTCGCTCAATTCAGCCAGTAGCTTTGGGTAACGGCGAGTCTCTCCTTTTTTGCGACTGCCCTCTAATTGAGCAGCAATGCGACTAATAAAATGTAATTCTCCCGTGGCTTCCACTTGGGAATGGCTGGCCAGTATCTGCTCTATTAATGTTGAACCTGACCTTGGCAAACCAACAACAAAAATAGGACTAGGATCAGGGTTGCCACCAACATTAAATGCCGACATAAATTTGTTATCACAAACAGCAACTGAGTCATCAACTCTGAGAGTATTGTCAGAGGAGTCATAACCACTGTAACGACGTTTTATCTGATTGCCTAATGTATAGGCCTCAAAGGCGCCAGAATAGTCCTTATCATCCTCAAGAGCTTTACCAACTGCAAAGGCAAGGTGATACTTATCAGCATTATCGTTCTCAATTGCATGCAACTGTTCCGTCATACTTTTAACTTCAGCAGCATTAAATTTAACCGTTTTTAGATTGGCCAAACTCCAGTACGCATCACCATGACTAGGGTCAGCCTTAATGGCACGGCGATACATTTCTGCAGCCTTTTCGCCACGCCCTGAGTAACGGAGCGAGTGCCCATAACTGGTCAAAATACTCACTGAATTTGGAACAAGAGTAATAACATCTTCATAAACTGCATGTGCCTCTTCAAAACGACCGGCACTTGATGTGACTGCGGCATGAAGCGTTTTGTAGGCAATGCTATTTGGGTCAATCTCAATCAGACGATTGACTTCGACCATGGCTGCTTCAAATTTATCCTGTTTAGATAAAGCCAGGGCGTATTTGTGGCGAGCCATATGATAATCAGGCGTCAACTCCAAACATCGTTTATAGAGTTGTACCGCTTCCTCCATAATACCCAGCTTATAGCCGATATCAGCGAGCAGGCGAATAGCATTGACATCAGTGGGGTGGATTTTTAAGTACTCTCTACAGACGCCCTCGGCGATACCAATTCTGCCAGAGGTAAATAATTCAGTTGCCTGCTTCAAAGCGGGATCAACTCCAATGGCTAAACGGGCGCGGGCATGAGCCTGAGCAGCACCCTCTTCATCCCCTTGTACCAAAAGCGCCTCCCCAAGCATGCGCCAAGCACTTAAGAACCCAGAGTCTAGATCAACCGCTTTTTTTAACTCAATAATAGCGTTAGTTATCTGTCCACAGGTATTAAATGCTAAACCGATTTCATATCGCCCTTGAGCTACATTCGGCTCCAACACTAAGAATTCAGTAAGTGTCTTTATACTTGCTTGCGGTGATCCGGTTAGCCGCAGCGCAACACCTAACAAGAATAAGGCAGGAGGGAATCGCTTATTTATTTGAACAGCCTGTTCAGCGAGCCCCAAGGCTTCCGCCGGTTTGCCCTGTTGTAGCTTTTCTCGGGCCAATTCAACCAACCGCTTGAGCTCAGTTTGATCATTCATATTAACTATCGCCTTATTACCTGATTAGTGAGCCTTTTGGAAATACAGCTAATCACAAAGAACTCTTTACGATGCAGGTCAATACTATGAAAGAACTACCGTATAAAAGCAATTGTGTCATGGTAAGTGCCTAAACAGTTTTAGCATGGTAAAGTCATACAAAAATTTGAGGGAGGATTTATGAAGTTAGCTAAATTTATTAGTATTCTTGCAGCATTAATAATAAACACTGCGCTAGCATCAGAGCTTCCAAACTCACTGCCAAATAACTTTGATTCTCTTGGCCCGACAGTCAAGCAATTAACGACAGAAACTGGACGCCAAATCCATTATGTGGATGACGGAGTAACAAACGCTCATCCTGTCGTTTTTACGGGGGGTCTGGGCACATCAGTTCGTGCAATACGCCTATTGGATTTCTTGAGAACCATGCGCCAAGACTTAAATATTCGCATGATTACCGTAGAACGTAATGGATTTGGTCAAACTCAATTTAACCCAAATTTAGATATGTCAGATTATGCCAAAGATGTTGAATACGTATTGGATCATCTGGACATCGATCATTTTTCTTTGTTTGGTATTTCTGGTGGGGGACCCTATACGGCCAAAATAGCTTCTCGTTTACATAAACGAGTACTGTCGATTCATATGGCTGCAACATCTCCATTAATTGGCCAGGCTGATTGGTGCTCGCCTGATCAAGGTACTAGCGGCTATAGTGATTTACTCGCCTACCCTATGCAGTTCTTCGGATTCCCTAAGTCAAGCTCGATGCACCAAGTAGAAGGTTTTCAGGATACCGCATTCGAAGAGGCCGCAAGAGCCCACAATCTGCGGGGGCAATCAGCTGATCCTGCACCACTTGAACATGAGATGGCACTTTATTGCAGTGAGGGAGCGATCGATACCTCTCACGTTAAATCTAAACTCTTTGTCTATCGTGGACAAGCCGATGAGTTGTTAAATAATGAACCAAATGACGCCTGGCAAAAGCACTATCCTAAGGCAACCCTCTTTTTAAGAAACTATCCCGGAGAAGGACATGATGTCCAATACCGTCATCTGGATCAAATATTGTTAGACCTGTCTGGTCAAAGTTCAAAGATCTTAATATGCAAAGATGGCGATCAAAAAATGATTAGCCCGCTTGCACAACAGAAACTAATGCCTCGTGAATATAAACTCGGCCTCTGCCAATGGGACAATTAAGTTTGGACCTAAGTAAAACTAATAATTGGAGTTTGTTATGATCACTCAACCCGCTGCTAGCCATTTTATCGACGGTGAATATGTAGAAGATTCCAGTGGCACGCCAATTAATGTCATCTACCCAGCAACTGGAGAGATCATTGGCAAAGTATATTCAGCAACTCCAGCCATTATTGAAAGGGCCATTGAAAGTGGCACTAAGGCACAAAAAGCCTGGGCACGACTCTCTGGGACCGAGCGTGGCCGAGTATTAAATCGTGCCGCTTCAATTATTCGGGAGCGAAACTACGATCTATCTGTTTTAGAGACCTATGATACCGGCAAACCAATCTCTGAAACTCTCTACGCCGATGCTACAAGCGCAGCGGATGCATTAGAATATTTCGGTGGTTTGGCCGGATCGATTACCGGGGAGCATATTCCTCTGCCGGACGGAAATTGGGCCTATACGCGCCGCGAACCATTGGGGCTGTGCGTTGGAATTGGCGCCTGGAACTATCCGACTCAGATTGCATGCTGGAAAGGAGCGCCCGCTCTTGCCTGTGGTAATGCCATGATCTTCAAACCCTCAGAAGTTACCCCTCTATGTGCTCTAAAAATAGCTGAAATTCTTATCGAAGCAGGACTGCCCCCAGGTTTATATAATGTTATTCAAGGTTTAGGAGATGTGGGCGCCACACTGGTCTCTGAACCTCGTGTGGATAAAGTTTCATTAACTGGATCAGTTCCCACTGGTCGTAAGGTCTATGCCTCAGCCGCCTCGCAAATGAAACATGTAACTATGGAATTAGGCGGGAAATCTCCATTGATAATCTTTGATGATGCAGATCTTGAAAACGCAGTGAGTGGTGCAATTTTGGCTAATTTCTACTCAACGGGTCAGATCTGTTCAAATGGAACTCGTGTCTTTGTTCAGCGAAAAATCCAAGATGCTTTTCTTAAGCGTTTGGTTGAACGCTTAGGTCAAGCAGTCATTGGTGATCCGCAAGATGAGACTACAAATTTCGGGCCGATGGTAAGCCAGAGACAACTGGACATAGTGCTCGAATATTTTGAGAAAGCTAAAAGTGAGGGTGCTCGACTGATTACTGGAGGAAAGCCTATCGCTGGCGATGGTTTCTTTATAGAACCTACAGTTTTTGCCGATGTGACCGATGATATGACCATTGCATGTGAGGAGGTTTTTGGGCCTCTAATGTCAGTGTTAACCTTTGATGACGAAAAAGAAGTCATCACAAGAGCTAATGCGACAGAATTTGGGCTAGCGGCGGGTGTCTTTACTGCAGATCTAAGTAGAGGCCACAGAATGGTCGATGCTCTAGATGCCGGCACTTGCTTTATTAATTCCTATAATGACGCTCCTGTTGAAGTACCTTTTGGTGGTGTGAAGATGTCCGGGGTGGGTCGAGAAAATTCAAAAGCCGCCATCACACATTATTCGCAGTTAAAATCTGTATTTGTGCGCATGGATGATATGGAATCTCCCTTTTGAACTTTATGATATCTACCGCAAATTCTAATCATTAGGCACCTTATACGCCTAATTTCTGAAACGAATTGAACTATTCTCAGAAAACCTGTCAAAGAATAGGCAAGCACTGCTTGTATATTCTCCCCCGAGATAGAAAGTAAGTTTTAGTCTTCAATTATTGAAACAACCCCGGCCAACTAAATGGCTGGGGTTTTTTTTGCTTGATCAGTATCGTCTTTTCTGAAAAAACCATGACTGCTATCTAATTTCATAGTTGTGTAGGCATAAAAGGTAATGTTAATGTCACTGGTAAAAATAATGCTTAACGGTAATATCTCTCTGGAGCAAAGAATGGATTTTTTAAAATTTGTGGCTCTTTCTTCTATTACATTACTTCTGGGGCTCCAGTCCTCTGGAGGTTTTGCCCACGATACCGCTTACGCACCAAAGCCTTCTAACCAACGAGCTATCGAGTTCCCAGATACTGAGACGTATAAAACCTTAGCGGTTGATCTTCATATTCATAGTGTTTTCTCCGATGGACACGTATGGCCAAATATTAGAGTTGCAGAGGCTCAGCAAGACGGTTTAGATGCTATTGCCATGACTGAGCACCTAGAGTGGCAACCTCATCTTGCCGATATTCCACATCCCGATCGCAATCGTTCCTATCAGGAGGCTGCAGAATCAGCGAAAGGATCTGATCTAATAGTACTTAGTGGTAGTGAAATTACTCGCTATCTACCTGCAGGTCATATCAATGCAATATTTATCAATGATGCTAATAAATTAATTAACGTGAAAGGTGCCGCTAGAAATTCTACCGACACAGAGATATTTGGTAAGGCAGCAATTAAATGGCCTGCACAAAGTGCGGTCGAAGCTGCCCATAAGCAAGGCGCATTTATGTTTTGGAATCATCCAAACTGGTCAAATCGAGAAACATCCGGTATCACAAAAATAAACACTTTCCACGCGAACAATGCAGCAGAAGGCAAGCTTCATGGAATCGAAGTGGCCAACACTCACTGGTATGCTGAAGCTGCTTTTCAGACGGCTCTTGATTATGATTTAACGCTCATTGGTACCTCTGATGTGCACGATCTTATTGATTGGGATTATCTACCCCATGAAGGTGGCCATCGCCCAGTAACCTTAGTTTTCGCTAAGGAAAAGACTGCTGATTCCATAAAGGAAGCGCTTTTTGCTCGACGCACCGCTGTATGGTTCAAAAACCTTTTAATTGGCCGCGAGAAAGACTTGGGCCCTTTATTAGACGCGAGCTTAGAAGTAAAAAGTATGAAATATCAAACAGATACTGTGATCGCAGAGATTGAAATCGAAAACAGCTCAGATGCTAACTTTGATGCACGTTATACAGGACCTTATAGTCTAGGACTTTCCAGTGACCGATTTCAGCTACCTGCGCATAGCACAACGGTTATCGAGGTTAAACCAGGGAAACGCCTAGAAGCTCTTGAGTTACCAATTACTTTAGAAAACACTCTAGTAACACCAGAGACTCACGCTACGATGGTATTGAAAGCGGCGCTGAAGTAAGCGCTGGCAATAGATTTTTCTATTATGCTTAAAATGTTTTAACGTGTGATGGACTTTCTGAAACACGACTGTAAGCATTCTCCAATAAATTTTTTAGCAACCGATACCTCGGTTAATACTTCAAAAGGAATGGCACTTGAACCACGCAAAAATTCTCAACTTATCAATCAGCAGTTTACTTCTTTTGTCCTCATTAGGTTTTGCAAACTCTCTTGAGGTAAAAGATAAAAATCCTTGCTTATCAACTGATCCTGCTCTTGGTGATTCAGCCTTTTGGGCAAGTAAAGCCGTTGAGCAATTCGCCGATGGCAGGTTTACCGATGCTGTAAATACGGTTGATGCCTGTTTTGCTCAGTGGGGTCCAGAAGCAGGACAACAGCAGAAAAAACTACATAAAAAACGTAATAGCTGCCCTCCGACAGGAAAGGTTAAGCCCAGAATAAAACGTAAAATAGAAAAAGATTACTTGATGAATGACGTTTCGATGGCTCTCTGGGCGAAAGCTCGCTCTCAGCATGAACTCGGACACATCGATTTAGCAAAACAAACTTATGGTCAGTGCGTATACATGACCTGTGGCCGAGCTTGGGACCCCAAAGGGTGGTTTTGGAGTCCAGCCAAGGATTGTGCCGATAAAGCAAGGGCACTTTTAAAATAATGCAAACTACATAGGACCTAACTGATGCTGGTTTGGCCTCGCGTTATTTCTGTGTATAGTAAATGTTCTTAATATAAATGTGCTCTTTATTCCCAGGCGACTGGCTTAGTAAAGAAAGAATACCAGTAACATCTATCATTTCACTGTCATTCCTGAACAAAGAAATTGGCAATTTATACCGCCTCCATTGATCAGATAATGGGTAGTCAGTTCCCTTACCAAATGGAAGTAAACTATTGATTTGGTCTCCATTTAGGAAGCGTCCAGTTTGGAATCCGATATTAAAGCTTATGGTATTGTCGCCGCGAATATCAAAGTGTAAATACCCTGATTTAAATTGCGATAAATTTTCACCCACATCTGCCTGAAATTCGAGACTTGTTCCCCACCAATCACTGGTTCTTGTCGCAATTTCTATAATGCCTTGAGGGGACATTTGAATACTCACCGTTCCTTCCCAAGGTATCAACTTTAAAATTGCACTCGGATAAGACATATCAGTTGAAGCGTTGGGATCCAAGTCTCTATTTGATACGACATAAGTGTTTGCTGTAATGACTTGCCCGGGAGCTACGCTGTCATTGACTGAGGTAATTTTGCGGACTGGCATAGTACTCTTGAAAGGAGGATTGAGAACATCATCTAGCATCGCTGTCAGATCGCCCCCATAACTCTTTACTAGCGGTCTATTATCTCGAGTTAAGCCACTTAAACTTCCATCATCTACCAAATCCCAAAGGGTATATTTAACTTCATTGTTTAATCTAATCAATCCAAAATGATTCTCTGAGCCACCACCATCAGATGCATCTTTCCATTGCTCATCAAACACTTCAAAGTAAAACAATGACATCCCCACCTGATCAGTCCACTCCCGCATATAATGATAAAACCATTTTTGTTTATACTCATCAGACGCTTTAGACCCACTTGCTCCATATGCCGCGCTGTCAGAGGAGGCCCAACCGGCTTCACCAATATGAATTGGCTTATCAATACCTAAACTTGTTACATAATCTGCAACACCTTGATACTGGGACTGTGCATATTTAACTGCGCGTTTCATAGTTGCCTGAATCATTTCTTGCTTACTCAGGCCTTCCTCCGCGGGAAGAACACCCCAAAAGTCTTGGTTATAAAAAGAATCATGATATGGATAAGTGTGGACTGATAAGAAATCGACCGCGTTAATCAATGAGACTAGATCCTCAGTATGGTAGACCGATGATCCTCCACCCCAGGATTCGTAGTTATCTGAACTAGTAATCCAAATATCTGAATTCAGTTGCCCCGTACTTTTCAATGTTTGCAAATAGTTAACCCATTTAAGAATCGTCTTGGGATAAACAAAGTAATTAACTGCCCACTGAACCATGGCCTCATTACCCACCGCAATAACTTTAACAATATCGGGGTACTCGTTTGCCAATGCCACAGCCGTCTCTATCTCAGCAGTATTCTTTTCAATATCACCCTTATGGTGATCTGTACCATGCCTCCAAGACCCTTGGGCCTCAACCCATGCACCGAGCATTACATACATTTCAAAATTAGGATCAGCGTTTTTAAGTACTCTTATTGCAGCCAAAAGATCAGGTGCCAGGGGAAATTGGGACGTGTTATAAGTGCGTAAGACTTTGACTCCCATTGCGGAAAGAATTTTCAAATCTTCTATTAATTGTTCTTGAGAGGGTGCAACTTCACGACTTTTACCCCTGTAACCACCATAGGAAAAAGCAGGATAATTAGGGTTGCCCAATATTTGGGCCGCAGTCGGGTTTTCTATAGACGGCTCTTGAATAATATCGTCACTACAAGCGGCCAAAAACCAGACTGTTATGCTTAAAGTGATGAATTTTAAAAATTTAGTCACAGTTTTTGCTACCCTCATTATCAAATTTAAAGTCGTTAACAAATATTTTGCGATGCCCATTATAGTGCGCCCCACTCAATCAACTATCTGATTATCGACAAAAGCATGTCTTTTATCGATGAGTGGGGGTCCACCCAAGAACTAATTGTCATAAAATAATTTTTAGTTCGCGCCAGTTAGGTAACGTTGCATGACTCCTAAAAAAGTTGAATTAGTCCAGAGCTCTCAACAATTCCAGTTGCAGGTCGATGGGGAGCCGTTTTATATCAAGGGTGCTGGACTAGAATTGGGCAGCATTGAAAGTCTCGCTAAGTATGGGGGCAATGCTTTTCGAACCTGGCGAGTAGCTAATGATGAAAAAACTGGCCGTGAAATTCTCGATGAAGCACATCGTTATGGATTAATGGTGTGCATGGGCCTTGATGTTGCACGCGAACGCCATGGCTTTAACTACAGCGATAAAAAAGCAGTTGCCCAACAACTGGCTGTAATCAAAGAGGATATATTGGCGTTAAAAGATCATCCAGCTCTGCTTATGTGGGGTATTGGCAACGAACTCAATCTCCGTCATACCAACCCTAAAGTTTGGGATGCTGTTAACCAGCTCTCTGAAATGATTCATGAATTCGACCCTAATCACCCAACCACTACTATGCTGGCAGGTGCAGAACCAGATGTAATCCAATTGGTTATGAAACGGTGTCCTGATCTAGATCTACTATCTTTTCAGCTATACGGTGATATCAACAAACTGCCTCAATATTTAAAAGCGAGTCAATATCAAGGCGCTTATATAATTTCCGAATGGGGCGCAACCGGCCACTGGGAAGTTAAATGTACAGATTGGAATCGCCCTTTAGAGGCAACTAGCAGTGAAAAAGCGAGCTCTTATAAAAGCCGATATCTAGATTATATTGCCGCTGATACGATTCAATGTGTTGGCTCATTTGTATTTTTATGGGGGCAAAAGCAAGAGCGGACCCCCACTTGGTATGGTGTTTTTCTCGAAAATGGTAAGCATACAGAAGCCGCTCAGGTGATGGAGACTCTGTGGACCGAAAAGTCCTCGCAATACGATGTACCAAAAATATCTCAACTTACCCTTAATGGTTGTTCAGCACATGATAATGTTCGCCTCACAAACGGTAGAAAGTATCAAGCAAAAGTAACCTTTGAGTACCCAAAAGACGATCCAATAAGTTTCCGTTGGGAGTTAATGGCAGAGGTTGAAAAAGCACTAGAGAGCGATGGTGGCGACTTTGAGCCTAAACCCAATATTCTCTGGTGTCATAATGACCTCAAAACCAGTGATAGCATAGCTTTCGAAGCTCCTGATACTGGTGAATACCGTCTGTTTGTCTATATCGACGATTCCTTTGGTGGCTCCGCTACCGCAAATATGCCCTTGTTAGTCGAATCTCTAGCGACTGAAGATCATAGCTAACCTATACTTTCGCGTCGGTGAGGGGTCACCGCGCCTCCTGAAAAGGAAGTCAACAATAGGTTAGAAAATAATAATATGGATCACAGCGCCGCGTTAGAAGTTAATCACAATACAATTCCCTTAAATCAAAAGATCGCCTTTGGGATTGGAATGTTAGCCAATCAAATGTTCCCTGCGTCTCTTGGGATCTTTATGGTCGTTTTAATTCAAGATATGGGAATGAGCCCTCTCCTCTACGGGCTTTTAGGCATAATACCTAAATTCTTAGACGCGGTTACTGACCCATTCATGGGCTATATTTCAGATCACACAACATCCCGATGGGGAAAGCGTCGTCCCTACGTTTTTATTGGTGCAATGATAGCAGGGTTGTCATTTGCGATGATGTGGCAACTGTCTGCAGACAATTCTGAAATTTACAATTTTTACTATTTTTTAACCTGGTCTTGCGTATTTTCTCTTGGAATGACAATTTTTGGTGTGCCCTACGTTGCCATGGGCTATGAAATGAGTTCTGATTTTCACGAACGCACCAGACTAATGGCCATTGCACAGTGGATTGGTCAATGGGCTTGGGTGATTGCTCCTTGGTTTTGGGTCATTCTTTATGATCCTACATGGTTTGAACGAACTGATGAAGGGGTGAGAGAATTATCCTTATGGGTAGCTGCTATCTGCATGTCACTGGCTTTAGTACCTGCCCTTTTCTGTACCTTTACTAACTCTGAAATAAATGAAGATAACGTCCAGAAGCCCCAAAATACTCTTAAGAAAACAGTGATTGATTTCGGCCAAGGTATTATGATCACTTTAAGAAATAAACCATTCCAGAAGATATGTATTGCAACATTTTTGGTGTTCAATGGTTTTCAGACTATTGCTGGCTTCTCCTTCTTTATTATCGTGCATTACATGAATGGTGGTGATGCCACTCAAGCTGGTCTTTACCCAACATTGTTTGGTGCCGTAGGTGCGCTTTTTACCTGTTTTATGGTGATTCCAGCTGTAAATTTTTGCGCGCAAAAGTATGGTAAAAAAATCACTTTTCTTATGAGTCAATGTGTTTCTTTAGCCGGTTACATACTACTTTGGTGGGGGTTCTCACCTGAACAACCTTGGCTGATGTTTCTACCTCTGCCTCTTTTTTCATTCGGGATCGGCGGGCTATTCACCATCATGATGTCTATGACTGCAGATATCTGCGATATGGATGAGCTTGAAACAGGCGAGCGTCGTGCAGGTACCTTTGGTGCTATTTATTGGTTGATGGTTAAAATTGGAACAGGATTAGCATTAATGTCAGCTGGCTTGATTATGCATGCTATTGGATGGGACTCAAACGCAGCATCTCAAACTAATGACGCGCTATATCTGCTGCGTTTAAGCTATATCATCGTGCCCAGCGTAGGTTCAATGTGCGCAATCTTAGTTATGCTGAATTATGACCTTGATGAAACAAAAGCCAACGACATAAGAGCCCAGTTAGACGCAAGACAAGTTTCAAACATCGCCAGCTAAAATAACAAAGACTTCATAAAAAAGCCGCCCAATTTAGGCGGCTTTTTCATTTCCTTTAGATACAAGAATTAATTAACCTAGTCCAAACCTGGCTTGAGCGACACTTCTATTTTAGCTACAGCGCCCTCTTTACTAAATATCTGTGCTGAAATAACTGAATCAATCGTTGATCCTGAAATATCCTTATAAGCTCCATTTGAAAAGGTAAGTCTTATGGATACTTTTTCTGCGAGACTATAAACCACGGGCACCTGGCAATAGGTAAAAGCCAACTGGCCTTGAGATAAGCGTATCATCTGACGAGCACCACTAGGGTCAAAATAGTGGAGAGTATCTTCTTTGGCAAGGAACTCAGATTTTCTCAGTATAAAAGGATCGAATCGGATACATCCATCGTCAACGATCACTCCCAACTCTAACAATCTGGTCACAACCTCTTCTTTAACTTGCCCCGTCATGCCAGGCTGTTTAGCCCCGTCAAATCCCGGTGTATGGGAATAGGGGTCAGTTGGGAAGGCCCCATAATTTTGCGGGTCTTTATTAAAGCCTATTCCTGCTCGGATATTGAAGTAACAATCAGCCAGCCTACCTATAACAACCGAATCTACGTTCTCTGCAACAGCCTTTTGGAAATTCTCTAAAGTAGCGAGTAATAATTTCGACACCATATGCCAATATATAGATCCTAGACCTTCGTAAGCATACATACCTCCAGACCGCCCAGTAAATTGCTTGTGGTTAAAAATGTCTTCGAACATTTCTTCCACCAAAGAATGGTCCTTTTCCACTAGCTGTTTATAACCATTATCTGACAAGTTTTTTAAGGCACTCTTTGCCCCATCAACATTGTTAAAACTACCATTAAAATAACAGTTACCAGCAAGGTCTACTTCTATAAGTGATTGATCGCCACTTTTCTTAAGAGTACTAAGTAGCTCGGAACTCTCTATGAAGTCGTTTGGAATTACATTTTTATCTAAATAACGAGCCAACTCTCGATCTGGATATAAAAGATATGAATTCTGCGATTCAGTGAATAAATTTGATTTTTTTAGTGATTTCAGTACTTCCAATGCTTGCTCTGCATCCAAATATCCCGAACTAAGTACTGCTACCTGCCCCTCAAGCATTTCATAAAGATGCGTAACCGTTACACATTGATCATTTGCGGTCATCAGATTATAAGCGTGATACAGGCCATCTTCTCGACGATTGGCTTCTATTGTATGGTCAATATGCAAGATGGATATTTTGCAAAACTCAATGATATCTGAGATCTCTAGGTTTCGGCGCCGACCACTAAAAGAGTCACCATAGATCGCTTCACGATACTCGCTTGATGCGTGACCAAACCGATCTACAACTTTCTTTCTATCCTCATCAGAAAACTGTCCATCTAGAAGGTATTGATGATCTTGCAGAGTACTATTTATAGCATTAAAAAGATCGGCGATCTCTTCAGAAATAGCAACTTCTTTAAAACCAACTTCGGAGAAAAAGTCTAACAAATATTGTTGATAGCGCCTCAAATAGTAAAGAGTCACCATTGAAACACCAAAACCAACTAAGGCATTGTTTGCATCATTCCACTCTGGCCTCTGCGTATTCATCCATATACCCGCTTCTGGAATGAAATTAGACAATTTAGACAACACCACTGCCAAGAGTTTTTCAGTCAGATTAACCTGATAGACATCTCCATTTTTATCTAGGATAAGCCTGCCATCTGCACCTATTTGATCTACTCGTTGTTCGATCAATAGGTTCGCATGCTCATCAAAAATAATCGTGTCATGTGGATCCTGAAGCAGTTCCTCATAGGGTTTAATGCGATATGGAACATTCGCATAACAAAAGAGATCTGCTGTTAAAAATTCTCTTAAAGTTCCCGGGTGGTGACGTTTGGACAACTCCAAAAACTTAAGCAAATAAATAATTTGATGATCACCCCAGTAACCAATGTTAGCCCAAGGGTCATCCGGCTCAGGCTTTTCCCAATCAATTCCAGATTTAGTTATGCGGTAAGGATTATAGCCATCAGCTGTTGATGCATTGACAAACTTACAAATCATACTTTCAACAAAATTAGGTATTGAAAGGCATAAAGCTTCCCAATTTTGAAAGATATCTCTCCAATTTCCCTCAAAATTCAAAATCTGAGAACCATCTTGCCTCTTCACTTGAATATCGAACAGGTTCCAAGGTCGTGATGGATCTCCATGGCGGCGGCTAAACGATAGTGGCAAATATTCATAGCATAGCCGCTGAAGAGCGGTATCATTTTTCGATGCCCCTAGCTTAATCAAATCGCTGTAATGAAAAGTTTCATCTAGGCTTTCAATCCAAGACTGGTGGCGCTCAAACAAGGAGTTATTTATGACCTTAAAAAACTCAATGAGATCATCTCGCTGGATGGTGTAGTTATCCATAAATAAACCACCACGCATCACATTAAATAAAACATTTGAAAAGTGATGGTTGGCGCTCAAACGGTCTTCGGTAACCTGCAGACCATCAGATATGCCTACGATTCTCGAAAGATTCTCACTGCCCAGATTGATATCTTCCTCAATATCAGTACCAATAGCTTCACTTTTGCTAAGGTAAGCCATTAAGTTTCTAACCTTTGCCGGACCCTGATTAACCTCAGCAATAATACTCCAGCTTTTGTGCTCAAGGCCTAACAAATTAATCGAGTCATTAACAAAATATGCTCCGCGACGACCACGAATATCTAGCTCTTGTTCTAAATCCATCCCACGACGAAACTGATCTAATTGAATAGAAGAAAGAAGCTTCTTAGAGCCAGGCAACCCCTCAGACCAGACTGTAGTTGTTGATAAAGCCTCACTAGGCTCTGCCCGATCAATAAGAATAGAACTCATGCTATAAAGTCCTAGTCCTGATTCAAGGTCAAGTTCATTCTTTTTGTATGCATCTACAAGGCAACTCAGTGCATTTTGTGTAGCAGATTCAACACCATAAGGAATTATATTTTCGATTCCGTCTAGGATATTAATGGACACTGATTCGGAGGCATTATTTGTCATGCTTGATGTTTTAACAAACCCAAACTTATCTGAAGTACGCCAAGAGTATTTAAATGTTAACGAAAGATCGTGATTAATCTCCTCAAATATCAGTTTGTCACCACAAACATTTTTATAAAGATTGCGCGTTAACTGATAGATACCGGAATAATTCTGCGAGAAGGGCTCCCATAGTGAGGTTCGTCCATTCTGAGTCACCAACGCTAACGTTCTACTGCCAGTGTACTGAGACCCATCACTAATTTTGTCATCCGAATAATAAGGAAATAACGCGCTTTCCGAATTAACTCGACCGGCGGAAAGACCACCTAAACTAGAAATAAACATCCAATGATTTGAATCACTCACCACACTCATGAAAAAGTCTTTCATTTGATCGTAGTGACTGATCTTATAAAAAGTCTCACCATTTAAGTCGACATAATTTCCTGTCACTTTTGGTGTGTTATTTTTTCGGCATTGATTACCGATATATATAGTATTCGTAGGCATGACTTCCCCAGTCTACTTACTTTTATACCACTGCTCTCCACAGCCGATAACACTTATCTTGTTATCGGCTTGTTTCGACCCCCCAAATTGGGTGAGAGCACCCAAATAGCGGCGGTATCCTACGGTCACAATAGCTATTTCGCAACTGTGTGCTAAAAGAATGAGGTAACAGGCGTTATAACTGGGACAAATGGGGCCCGCTATCAATTGTCAGTTGTTTACCGCTCGCGTAGCATCTGCGTCTTGCAATAGTAATATTGTCGGAAACGATTTAGCAACATTAACGCTGTGCGGCGTTATTAGCTTTTAGAGTTTCTCGGTTGTCGCTAATATTCATACTGAAGGATTTAGATCACTTAATGTCTAAAAGAGAACATAAATTATTATCCCTCACTGGGATCAAACTCTCCGAGCTGAGCGTTGATCAACTTCGCAGGTCATTTAAATCATCATTAGATAGTGGTATTCATGGCATTAGCTTTAGCGCTTATGAAGACGGGCAAAAACCAGGGCATCAGTTGAGTCTCGAACAGATACAAAAACGCATGTCCATACTCAAGCCTAGCATTAAGTGGGTTCGGTCTTTTTCCTGCCTACAAGGGAACGAACTGATACCTATTGTGGCTCATCAGCAAGGAGTAAAAACACTGGTTGGGGCTTGGCTTGGAGATGATCTTGATAAAAATGACCAAGAGATCGAAGGATTGATTAAGCTGGCTCAGGATGGCCATGTTGACATCTGTGCGGTGGGTAACGAAGTGTTGTATCGAGGAGATCTTTCCGAAGCTCAACTACTTGAGTATATACGGCGTGTTAAGTCAGCAGTCCCAGATTTACCTGTAGGATATGTCGATGCGTATTATGAATTTGAAGATCATCCCAAAGTAGCCGATATCTGCGATGTGATTCTCGCGAATTGCTACCCTTTCTGGGAAGGTTGCCCCATAGAATATTCTCTTTTATACATGAAAGACATGTATCGAAGAACACAAAAGGTAGCTGCAGGGAAAAAGGTGATTATCACAGAAACAGGGTGGCCTAATAAAGGTAGAAGCTTTCATGGGGCAGAACCTTCAGAGGAAAATGCCATTCGATACTTCTTAAATGCCCAACAGTGGGCAGCGGCTGACAATATCGATCTTTTTTATTTTTCATCTTTTGATGAATCATGGAAGATAGAAACAGAGGGGGATGTGGGCGCCTACTGGGGGTTGTGGGATACCCACGAAAATTTTAAATATTAGTGGTGTAAATTACAAAAAGAAAATCATAATTATGACAAAAGAAAACATTTTACCCTGCACGAGAGCTATCTGTTATTCAGGCTATAGGGATGGGCAGGACCCTTCCGGAGAAATTTTACCGACCTACGGGCAGGTCAAACAAGATTTAATGATTTTAGAGGGTCAGTGGCAGTCTCTTCGCCTCTACGCCAGCGATAATCATTCGGATACTATTATGAATGTTATTAAGTCTGAGAACTTATCCTTCGATGTCATGCTTGGAGCCTACATCACTGCCGAAGAAAACAATCCGCATTGCCCCTGGGGAGGAGTGTACTCAGACGAGCAACTGGCGCGGAACTTGGAGCATAATCAAGTACAAATTGATCGTCTAATATCTATGGCTAATGATTATCCAGATATAGTTTCATGCGTCTCCATCGGTAATGAAGCGGCAGTTGAATGGACTGATCACTTAGTCCCGATAGACAGGTTAATCACTTTCTCAAAGCAGGTTAAAAGTTCCGTGAAACAGCCTGTCACTTTTTGCGAGAACTATGTTCCTTGGATTGAGGCGCTGAAACCTCTTGCTGAGGAACTCGATGTTATTTCAATTCATACTTATCCAGTCTGGGAATATAAAAATATACAGGAAGGGTTGGCTTACACTATAGAAAATTATGAAGCAGTGAAATCGATCTATCCAAATAAACAAGTTATCATCACTGAAGCAGGGTGGGCGACAAAATCAAATGGGCGGGGCATAGAGCCCGACAATGCAGATGAATCAATGCAGCAACAGTATCTTAGTGAACTAATGGACTGGGCTGAGAACAATCAAGTACTTGTTTACTTTTTCGAAGCGTTTGATGAAAACTGGAAAGGCTCAGATGACCCTCTCGAGCCGGAAAAGCACTGGGGTATTTACAAAGCAGATCGAACGCCAAAGCTGGCAATGCTACCCACTCTGAGTTATTGAGACTATGTGTCCTTTATATGATCCTTACACTCAGATTATGAGAAAAGTTTTCTGCTGGCAACTCTAGTCAAAGTCAATGACCCTACGAAAGATCGGCTTAGCTAATTGAATTATCAAATAACCAAGGTGCGGCTTTCCGATGTTTCACCTCATTAAGACTTATTGTATCCAAGCCAAATAATAACTGCTGTCTAAGAGAATCATCAATCTCAAAATTTATGCTTTTACCATCAGGTAAAGAATATGTACTCAGCCACTCCACTGAGATCGGCTGATAGCGAGCTGATGCAGCCCTACTCGAAGCGGTTGATGAGCTCGTGAGCCATCACTGTATATCCGAAAAGCTTCAAGTCCAGCTCGCGAAACATTTCAACACAGCACAACTGATGGACCTTATTGCAATTCAAGGTATGTATGTAATTCTTGCCTGCATGATAAAAAGCTGGGGCCTGGCATTAGACCCTCAGGTCCATGACCGAATAACAAAGCATTGGAGTGAGCGTGACTTTGTCGTTGCAGCCGCCCGTTTCAAGGCTGGCTTGAACCGAAATTCTTAGTAGAATTTTAAGTAGTCTTACTCCTTATGGATCAAGCTTATAATAAAAATTTAGGTAATATAGTTTATGAATATTGAGTATCTCTTGATTACTTAAGTATTTAAGAGAAAAATATGGCAATTATCGCGTTACTATAGGATTCTGTTGTCTAAGAATACAAAGAGAGTTTGGTCCAAAAGGCTTTCTTAAGGCCAAATCAGCATCATTGAGTCATTGAGCTATAGTTTAAGTTTCCTGAAGCGATAAGTGACGTCAATCTGTGATCTGAGTGGTATCCAAGCAATAATAAATTTGTAATAGGTAATGTCAATATGAGTAAAGAAACAGAAGCCAAAACAGTCGCCCCCCTCTGCGATTATCCGTTACGCAGCGTAGCGCCTACAAAAAACAAAGACATACTTCGCTGGGTTGAGCGAATGGAAGCTTTACTACAGCCAGATCGTGTTCATTGGGTAGATGGGTCTGAAGAAGAGGCTGCCGCCATGATGGGCATGATGGTTGAGCGCGGTGACTGTATAAAACTCAACGAAGAGCTTCGACCCAATAGCCACCTATTCCGATCTGATCCTCGTGATGTTGCTCGCGTTGAAAGTCGCACCTTCATTTGTTCTGTCGCTGAAGATGACGCTGGTCCTACCAATAACTGGATGGCCCCAGAGCAAATGAAGCAAAAAATGAATGGATTATCTGAAGGTGCAATGCGTGGCCGGACCATGTACATCATCCCATTTAGTATGGGGCCTATTGGCTCCCCTATTGGTAAAATTGGTATTCAAATTACAGACTCTGCTTATGCCACGGTCAATATGCGCATCATGGCTCGGGTCTCTCCAAAGGTGCTTGAGGTCCTAGGTGCCAGCACTGACTATGTACGCTGCGTGCATACTGTAGGCCAACCTTTACTTTCAAAAGCAGATGATGTTAGTTGGCCTTGTGATCCCGAAAATACCTATATTGCTCATTTTCCTGAAGAAAAAACGATCCTTAGTTTTGGCTCCGGTTATGGCGGAAATGCCTTACTAGGTAAAAAATGTTTTGCCTTGCGTATTGCGAGCACCATAGGCCGAGATGAAGGCTGGTTAGCCGAACATATGTTGGTTTTGGGCGTAAAAGACCCTTCTGGTAAAAAAACCTACGTCACTGCAGCATTCCCAAGTGCCTGTGGTAAAACTAATTTCGCCATGTTGATTCCACCACCAGAGTTACAAAAACAGGGTTGGGAAATATCCTGCATCGGTGATGATATTGCGTGGATCAAGCCAGATACCAACGGTAAATTACGGGCTATAAATCCAGAAGCTGGATTCTTTGGCGTTGCACCAGGAACGGGGATGGATACTAACCCAATGGCAATGGAGTCGTGTGCACGTGATACTATTTTTACCAATGTTGCGCTGACTGATGAAGGTGACATTTGGTGGGAAGGAATGACCCCCGAAGCTCCAGCGCACCTTATCGACTGGAAAGGTAACGACTGGACACCCGATAGTGAGACACCTTCTTCCCATCCAAATGCACGTTTTACCGCACCAGCAAGAAATTGCCCTGTTATTGATCCTGACTGGGAAAATCCCGAGGGCGTCGAAGTGGGAGCAATGATTTTCGGTGGCCGACGAATGACCACCATCCCGCTGGTATATCAAAGTTTCAATTGGCAGCATGGGGTATATATGGGCGCTACGGTAGGCTCTGAGCAAACAGCTGCAGCAGAAGGCAAAGTCGGTAGCATGCGTCGGGACCCTTTTGCCATGCTACCTTTCTGTGGTTATCACATGGGTGACTACTTCCGTCACTGGCTGAAAATGGGCAAAGCCATTAACGAACCGCCCCGAATATTCCATGTTAATTGGTTCCGTAAAGATGAGCAGGGGAAATTCATGTGGCCTGGGTTTGGTGAAAATGCTCGCGTCCTTAAATGGATTGTTGAGCGTGTAAATGGTCATGCCCAAGCGAAGGAAACACCCTTAGGTTGGATGCCTAGTTATAGTGATTTAGATTGGGAAGGCCTAGACTTTAGTATCGATGACTGGAATGAATTAATGAACGTCGATGGCGAGGCTCTGAAGTCTCAGGTTCTTGGCCATGAGGAACTCTTCCTCAAGTTGTGGGACCACATGCCAAAAGAGCTACTATGGCAGCGTGACTTATTACTAAGTCGCTACTAAGCCTGAGCAGCAATAGGATAATTAGCGAAGGTTAAATCAGCCAATCGTTGCGCGTAACCATTGGCCCTAATCACATCGCCCATTATTAGCAAAGCAGGTGACGGTAACGGTGTCGTTCTTAGTCGCGCGGCTATATTACCAATAGTACCAACCACAATCTGCTGGTCTTTCGAAGTTCCCTGAGCGACAACTGCAAAGGGCTTATCAGTTGCACAACCTCGCTTAATCAACTGATGGGTGATTTCCTCAAGATTTGAAAGCCCCATATAAAACACGACTGTACTATCTTTTTGCAAAGCCAGATCCCAGTTGATATACAGTTCACCATTTTGTCGATGACCAGTAATAAAACTAACTGCATGAGCATGATCGCGATGTGTGAGGGGTATCTGGGTAGCTGCGGCACAACCAATCGCCGCTGTAATGCCGGGCACAATGGAGCAAGAGATACCTTGGTTATTAAGATGATCAACCTCTTCACCACCGCGACCAAAAATAAATGGATCGCCTCCCTTGAGTCGCACTACATTTTTACCACAGCGAGCCAAAAGTGCCAACAGTTCACAGATCTGATCTTGAGGGAGACTGTGCTGCTCTTTTTGCTTACCGACATAGATTAGGTCACAACACTCTTGGGCATAATCTAGCAATACAGGATTCGCTAGGCGATCATAGACAATGGCATCTGCCTCTTGCAGAAGACGCATAGCCTTCACTGTGATTAATTCCGGATCCCCAGGCCCGGCGCCCACTAGGTGCACATAACCAAACAACGTCCTGTCCACTGGTTTTGGATCTGTGACAACAGGATTGAGCATTCTAATCGGGTGTACTTGGCTCATTATTGAAACCTCACAGCGTTACCAACACTTCATCGCCCGCCAATTCAACATGATAGACAGGAACACTAATAGCACTATCTTCAATACAATTGCCCGTCTGCAAATCAAAATGCTGCTTATAGAGAGGTGAGGCAACAACCAATCGTTGGTTAATGTCACCGACCATACCTCTAGACAGTACATTAGCCTTGCCAATGGGGTCCCAATTGCCGATGGCGTAGACCGGAGGAGTTTCCTTAGGCAAATAAAATAGCGCTATTTGCTGACCCTCGGCGATGGCGCAGATACCAGAGTTTGCTACAAGGTCTGTTTGTTCGCATATCTTTAAAATTTGGCTCATGGTTATTCCTTAAGCAGTGGCTTTTGATAATTCTAGACGCTCAGCCTCTGTCGCCGGTCTTGGCTGACCGCGCTCCTGCACAAAAACAATTTGGTCATCTTCTGCATCTGTATTCACAAACTGGACAAATCGCTTAAGACGTTCAGGATTTTCAATTGTTCGTTTCCATTCACATTGGTAGGTACCAACGATATTGTTCATCTGTTCTTCTAGCTCTGTAGCTATCCCAAGAGAATCTTCGATCACTACTTGCTTGAGATAATCTAATCCGCCTTCCAAGTTTTCCATCCATACTGACGTTCGCTGTAACCGATCTGCAGTGCGAACATAGAACATTAAAAAACGATCGATATATTTAATTAGGGTTTCATCATCCAAATCCGTGGCGAACAAATCTGCATGACGTGGTTTCATGCCACCGTTACCGCAGACAAAAAGATTCCATCCATTTTCTGTGGCGATAATGCCAAAATCTTTAGATTGCGCTTCAGCACATTCTCTGGTGCAACCTGAAACTGCCGACTTAAGTTTGTGTGGGGAACGCAAACCCTTGTAGCGATTCTCAACATATAAAGCCATGGCCACGCTGTCCTGCACTCCATATCTACACCAGGTACTGCCTACACAAGACTTCACCGTACGTAACGCTTTTCCATAGGCGTGGCCAGTTTCAAAACCAGCATCGACTAACTCTTTCCAAATCGATGGAAGTTGTTGCACTCTCGCACCAAATAGGTCCACACGCTGAGCACCGGTTATTTTAGTATAGAGATTGTATTTCTTAGCCACCTCACCCAGCACAATGAGTTTGTCAGGCGTAATTTCACCCCCGGCAATACGTGGAACTACAGAGTAGGTTCCATTTTTTTGCATATTTGCCAAAAAGGTGTCGTTGGTATCCTGCAAACCCACATGCTTTTCTTTCAACACATAATCATTCCATAAGGAGGCCAAAATTGATCCAACAGTTGGTTTGCAGATATCACATCCTCGACCACTGCCATATTTATCGAGTAACTCATCAAAACTCTCAATGTTGCCCACTTTAATTAGATGGAATAATTCTTGACGGGTATAGGAAAAGTGCTCGCAGATAGCGGTATCAACTTCCAGACCTCGCTCGGACAATTGGTCATCTACTATATTCTTAAGTAGCGCAGCACACCCTCCACAGCCTGTACTCGCCTTTGTTTCAACCTTAACATCTCCCAAAGCCAAATATCCCGCATCCATCGCCTCGACAATGTCACCCTTACTCACATTGTGACAGGAACAGATGATCGCTGTAGCTGGCAGTACAGAGGCACCCAGAGCAGGTGTCGCTCCGGCATTGTAGGGAAGGATTAGGGTTTCCGGATCAGTGGGCAGATCTATACCATTTAAATAGTACTGCAATAATGTATCGTAATCGGAACAGTCGCCTACTAAAACAGCGCCGAGTAAAGTCTTACCGTTAGCGCTGACAATTAATCGCTTGTAGACCTCTATGCGCTCATCACTAAAAGTGTAAGCAATAGCTCCCTCTTCAGTCCCATGGGCATCGCCAATAGAGCCTACATCTACGCCAAGTAATTTAAGCTTGGTGCTCATATCTGCACCTTGGAAAGATTGTTTATCATCACCCAATTGACTTACCGCAGCTTCTGCCATGCGATAACCTGGAGCCACCAAACCAAAGATGCGGCCACCAAACGATGCACATTCACCAATTGCAAAAATATCTGAATCACTGGTTTTACAGTGGTAGTCAATTTCAATTCCACCGCGGTCACCCAACTTGAGGTCGGCATCAAGGGCCAACTGGTCAAAAGGGCGAATGCCAGCACTAAATACAACCACATCTGTTGCCAAACAATCGCCATCAGCAAACTTCAGTAGTAGCCGAGTATCAGAATCTTTAGTCGCTTCTATAACTTCAGTCACTTTACTGGTGTGAACTTTGACACCTAATGCCTCAATCTTGCGCCGCAACATACCACTACCTCCGGTATCTAGCTGCACACCCATTAGTCCCGGAGCAAATTCAACTACGTGAGTTTCTAAACCTAGATTCTGTAGAGCATTGGCCGCTTCCAGCCCCAAAAGTCCACCACCTATGACCACGCCAATGTGAGCTTCGTCGGCCTGAGCCTTAATACTACCTAAATCATCGATCGTTCGGTAAACCAAGCAAGAATCATGGTCACGGCCAGGCACGCTGGGCACAAAGGGATAGGATCCAGTTGCAAGAACCAATTTGTCATAGCTAAATTGACGGCCAGCCTGGGTGATCACGTTCTTATTATGGCGATCTATCCGGACAACCGGATCGCCAAAGTGTGCCTCTACACCAATTTCAATGTAATGCTCTCTACTAGTCAGGGCCAGATCTTCTGGTGAGCGACCAGCAAAGTACTCCGATAGGTGAACCCGATCATAAGCTGGCCTAGTCTCTCCCCCTATCACAGTTATCTGAGTATCAATGGGCGATGCGGCTAACTGCTCCACATAATGGTGGCCGACCATGCCATTTCCTATTACTACTACGTTTAACATTTTTTACGCACCTTTATTCACTCCATAATCCAGGTCATATCAACCAACAAATACATTGATAGAAATTAGCTTTGGAAATAACCATTAAAATTTTGCGTTAACCGTCATCCACAATTTGTCTGTATCTGAAGCATGGCTATCCGCATCATAGGAAGCATATTTAAGCTGAACTGACACTGTCTTATTAATTGGATAAGTAGCGACCACATCCAACTCAGAACCTAGATCAGCCCGGCCAAAATCTGCTTTGAAATCATGGACAATAAGTGCAAGCTTGGCGGCGCCCAACTTACCTGAAAACTTTAAGTAGGTATCTTCGATGCCATTGGTTGGAGTACCCAAAAACTTGTCTGCCCAGCCCTGATATTTATGCAACGTCGCCAGTGGCGTTTTAAAAGCAGCTATTCCACCATCACTCCCGAGCACCTCATAACCCACTGTAACTGACATGGGTTTAAGGGGTAATGTCAGCTGAGCCATCATGTAATCCGCGTCATAAGAGATAGGATTTTCAGCATAGTCAGATTGAGTTGCATAAGCAGCATCGAGCACAAAGCCATCAAACTTACCGCTGTACTCAATGCCGTAGGTGCTGGATGAGTTGGCTGTAGCATCAGCAAAATCCAAAAGATATGCATAACCTTTGACACTATGGCCCTTAGCTGGTGACATAGCGGCTAATAAAATATGACTGTCAGATTCCCAGCGCTTTGGTTGAGCCGCACTATCCTTAGGCCCGAAGATACGGTTAACATCCCAAATGTAGCTATAATCTATAGCTACAGGACCAAGGGATTTGGATGACAAGGTAAAGGCGTCATAGGTTTGCTCGTTCTGGCGCCAACCCACACCACCAACAAAACGCTGGCCACTATGCAGTATGCGCTGACGCCCTAGGATTGCTCTGTACCCATCGCTGGTATAGGTTAGAGATACTTGGTTGACATCTGTGCCATCAGGATCCGCCACAATAGGGTATCCAACATTTCCATTGCTTGGCGTACGGTAACTTTCATTACCTACTAGGGTTACATTATCAACCTCGAATAAAGCAGTTAGTCCATTTAAAGATGCAGATTTATAAGTGAGTCTGGTTTTCAATGTCGATGCGTTTGCATTTTTATCAACTCCGTCTTGATCGACAAATTCATAGCGATAACGAAATGACAAAGAGGTATCCCCTTCGCCTAACATCTGCAAAACGGAGCTGGCTTCCTCAGCATGTCCATTCACCAATGGTTGTAAAGATAAAACCGCAGTTAATGCAAAGGGGAGAAGTGATACTTTTTTCATGAAAGTTCCTATAAAAGTGAATACTAATAAAAGCCAGCGCAAAGACTTGAATACACCTAGGTACGATTCCCTAGTCGAAGATCAATTGTCATGAGCTCTGTGGGCTGTAAGAGTTTTCATCAATACAAGAACTGTGCCAAGTTAATAAAATCAATGGCTTAGGTGTTATGTGCATAGATTATCAGCAATGCATCATTTCAAATTAAATATAAAACGCACCAAAATTTGCCACTCAAAAAGCAGTAGTGCTCTATATTGCACCAGACTAGTTAAAGCTGTGCAGCTAAGCAGCCCTTCTCGAACGGTGCTTCCGGCAGCTCAGATTCAGACATTAGAATGCTCGAATATGGGTGAGAAGATTTGAATCTATCTAATGAATCTCTTAAAGTCACAGTTATGGATAATCCTTTCGAATTAATATCAACTAGTCACTTTATAAGTGTTGCTGTCTGTATCTTGTTTATTGTTTTTTTCCCTCGCCTATTCGTGGGTAAACATGAGGTCTTGCTGGGACAGTTAAAGCTCACTCTAGTGCTGTTAATTCTCTCTTTTCAAATTATCGATTTTTATAAAGTTGTCTATTTATTTGGTGAGCCCTGGAAAACGGCGCTACCACTGCACCTATGTGATTTTTCAGCTCTGAGTATCGCCGGCTATTTAATGACCGGAAATAAACACTTGTTTAATTTCGCATTCTTTTGGGGGATTGCTGGAGCAGGCATGGCGATTCTGACACCAAATGCCGTGTATGCTTTTCCGTCTATCGACTACTTAGCTAATCAATATGGTCATACACTGATTCTTTTGGGCATCTCAGTCGCAATGATTGTTTTCAATGAGAGACCTTATGCTAAAGATATTTTTATCATCTTCGGTTTTACCACCTTAATATTGATTCCCTTATACCTGATCAATTATCTTCTCGAAGCCCCAGCCAACTACTGGTATCTTTTAGAAAAGCCCTACGGGAATAATATTATGACGCCGCTACCCGAGGCGCCCTACCACATGCTGTACCTGTACCCCATCGCGTTCTTATTTTTTCTCGTCCTGTACGCGCCCTATTATTTTAAGGATAAAATGACGACTTCCTTAGAACCCAAGATTTCAGGGCAGTCAACGTCAGCCTCATAGGGGGACAGCTGTTGTGTATTTTTGCTGTCTCAATATTAAGTTTGTGGTTGATGAACGGACAATTCCTAGGCGAAGCAGACTCTGCATTATAAATTTCTCAAGACTCTCAGTATCTGTCTCAATAATCTTAAGAAGATAATCGTTGGAGCCAGTGATCGAAGAGCATTCGATAATCTGATCCTTAGAGGCGACAAAGTTGTCTAAGGTTTCAATGGTCTTTTGTCGGTGATCCAGTAATGCGATATGCACATAGGCCATAGCCGTCAAGCCAAGAGATTTTGGATTAAGCATGGCCACATAACTATCTATTACGCCGCTATCTTCAAGCTTCCTAACCCTACGCCAGCAAGGTGAGCTCGAGAGGTTCACCTTTTCAGCCAAATCTTGGTTGCCAATTTTTCCATCTGCCTGCAAAACTCGTAAGATGCTGCGATCAAAATTATCTAATTTTTCCATGGTTAATAATTTCCTTAAATGCCTTATTTAGGGTAAATATAACCGAAAAATACCGCTTAATCACCCGTTTAACAAGCTATTACCCTATAAATTGAGGAATACTATCCTAAAGACTAAGGATAATAAAATGGCAAAACAGACTAACTACATTGCTAAAACACCTGATGCCAACGGAGTTATTAACTATAGCGAAGAAGAGCACAGCGTTTGGTCTGACCTGTTTAAACAACAGCAAGCCAACATTCAGCAATATGCTGCAGATGTGTACTTAGATGGCATAGAAAAACTAGGGATGCCCGATGATAGAATCCCTCAATGCGATGAAATTAGTCGTCACCTTGAGCCCCTCACTGGATGGAGTGTAGCGCCCGTTCCAGCACTTATTAGTTTTAGCCGATTTTTTAAAACACTCTCAGAG
>Ga0209494_1000127_pt1 | contig 32424 bp, 31 predicted proteins | sample EN1Hudseemescosm_FD_184628 | JGI IMG/M metagenome (GOLD analysis project Ga0209494, IMG submission 184628) | Methane-oxidizing microbial communities from mesocosms in the Hudson Canyon - EN1B Hudson Canyon (SPAdes) (version 2) | ecosystem: Environmental > Aquatic > Marine > Cold seeps | place... | reverse complement strand
TGGGTAAAAATATCGACCAGTAAAATAACATTTTGCTCGCCGCTTGGTACTTTTACCCCCTTATCTACCCCTTTTGCAAAAGGCACTGCAGCAAAGGGAGGTAATTGGCGCCGTGATGACACACCAGCTATGTGCTTAAAAAAAACAGTATTTTGGATCTTATTGGTCAACGCTGGAAAAGCAGAACCCCACCGTAAATAGAGGGGGTAAAAACGCACCAGCAGGTCTTTAAAAGATAACCCATGGGCAAGTCGGCGTTGGTATAAATATTCTGCCTTAAGCCGTGCCATATCGACGCTGGCAGGGCACTCGGATTGACAAGCCTTACACGACAAGCAATAGTCCATCGACTGTACTAAGGCAGGGCCTAACAATTCTTGTTTAAAATCACGCCCTGAGCGCAGTAAAAAGCGCAGCATATTTGAACGACCCCGGGTGTTATAAAGCTCCTCCCCTGTGGCGTGGTAAGAAGGGCAAAGTGTCCCATCACCGGCGCTTTTACGGCAGACCGCCGCGCCATTGCATTTTTCTACTACGGCCGGCAACCCTAAGTCGCCAGACCAATCAAATCCGGTTTCACCTTGCCACTGGCGGTCAGATTTTACAACCCGAAGCGGTTGATCAATCAGCTCTTTTGTTAAGATTTTACCGGGGTTAAAAATAGACTTCGGATCAAAAGATTTTTTTATTTTCAAATGGGCGCTGTATAGTTCAGCCCCGACCATTTTTTCTAAGAAAGGCCCGCGGAGGCGGCCATCGCCGTGTTCGCCGGACAAGGATCCATTAAAGCTTTTGACTAAATCAGCGACCTCTTCTGCCACGGCCGTAAACAACAGCCGGTCTCCAACTTGGGTTAAATCCAACTCGGGACGCAAATGCAGCAATCCCACTGAGGCATGGCCGTAGTAGACACAATTGATCTTCTCACGCGCCATAATGGCGCTAATCGCTTTCGTATAGCTCAGTAAATCACTCGTTGCAACGGCACTATCTTCTATTACGGCCACCGGTTTTTTTCGCTGGCCAACCCCCATCAACAAGCCTAAACCGGCCTTTCGAATCGCCCAAACTTTAGATGCATTTCCCTTTGAAATAACAGGGTAGGCGTAGCCTAATTGCCGTTGTTTAAGATCGGCGGTTAATTTTTTAAAACACGCTGTAATTTCAGCATCTGAATCACCTAAAAATTCAACCGCCAAAACCGCCTCGGGCACGCCTTCAATCCACTGCCGATTGCGCTGATGTGCAAGATGATATTCGGTTAACGCCAACAGCCTTTTATCCATCAATTCAACCGCTGCCGGCTGATGCTTTAAAATTACCGGTGTTGCCACCATCGCTTGTTCGAGCGAAGAAAAATGGATACAGGCAAGTCCTTTGACCTTAGGGATTTCAACCAGTTTAAGCGTGGCTGACAAGGTAAAGGCCAGCGTGCCTTCACTGCCGCATAAAAAAGGTGCTAAATTAAACTGCGGACCGCTCTTAACCCAGGGCTGGCCTTTCGCTAAAACATCTAATGGATAGCCGGTATTACGGCGAATAATTTCAGGCTTGGGGTAACGCTTTAAAATTAGGGCTCGGTGTTGATTGATAACACCGGTCACGGTTCGGTAAATTTCCCCCTCCAGTGTTTTCAGCCGACATTTGGCACTTAGTTCACCATCGGTCATTGGGCCAAACTCGACCACACTGCCATCACTGAGTAGTGCCTCGATAGCAATTACATGCTCCCGTGTGGTGCCGTAAACCACCGAATGACTGCCGGCAGCATTATTACCGATCATCCCGCCGATCATACAGCGATTAGAGGTGGAAATTTCAGGGGCAAATTTGAGATTAAACGGTTTTAAAACCAAGTCCAGATCACTATGGATAACTCCCGGTTGCACCTTAATCGTATGGTCTTTAGGTTCGCTTAAAATACCGGTCAAAAACCGTGACACATCAACAACTTGACCGCCGCCGACACATTGCCCGGCAATACTGGTCCCGGCTGCTCGAAAAATAAGCGGCGTTTTATTTTTTCTGGCGTCTTTTACTAAGGAAATACATTCCTCGGTGTTTTTAGGAAAAGCGACTGATTGTGGAAGCTCTTCATAAACCGAGGCATCGGTCGCATAAAGCCTTCGTGTCGCTAGATCGTTGTTAACTAACACACAAAGATTACTCTACCCGCCAACTTTCCATCAGCGCTATACACGACGCGTTTAATGCCACCGCTCTTGACTCTGTGGCAGACTCGGTATAACAACGCAGTTCCGGCGCATTGCCCGAGGGGCGAAAATGAATAATATCGCCCGACTCAAAGGTTAACCGTACGCCATCGGTCGTATTAAGCGCTACGGGAATGCCTGCCAGATCACCCAGTAATTGCTCAGCCCTCTCTAGGCTCTCTTCTAACGGTAAGGTTAAAAAAGGACTTAAAATTTGTGCGCTGCGTTCAGTGGGGAAATCTTTTAACCGATTACTGATGGTATAGCGTTCCGGTAAGGTTTTAAGTAATGCACTAATGGTTAGATCTCGCTCTTTAGCCAGCATTAAAATCGCTAGTGGTACAATGGCCGCATCGCGCGTTGGAAGGGGCGCTAATCGCCGCCCACCCTTAACGATTTCAGAGCCCACTAAAACGCCGCCATTAGCTTCATAACCGATAACGGTCTGATATTCAGCCTCGGCCTCAACCATACCGGCAATAACAAAGGGAGAGCCAATTTGTGTTCGTTGTGTATAGTTAAACCAGCTCGATAACTCTAATGCCGAATTACAATTGACCGGTGTGATAACGGCATCGGCTGCTAAATACTGAGCGCAAAGAATCCCTGCCACATCGCCTCTAAGCCAAACGCCTTTTTCATCGCTGATTAACGGCCGGTCGCCATCGCCATCGGTAGAAATAATACAATCAAACCTATGTTCCTTAGACCACTGCACGGCTAAAGCAACATCTTCGGGGCGAATCGCTTCGGTATCCACCGAAATAAAGGCATCACTTCGGTCAAGGGACATAACTCTAGCCCCCAACCCGATTAAAATTTCATACAAACATTCTCGTGACACCGAGGAGTGTTCATACAAACCAACAGACAAACCAGCGAGCGCTTTAAAAGGGAAAAAATCGATATAACGCTGAATATAACGCTGATTTGCAGCACTATTCACTGCCGGTAAATCAGCTAACACCTGTAAAACTCCGGCTGAGGTAAATTTATCTTCTGGGTAAGTAACAATCTGGTTTCTAATCCCGGCCTCATCTTCTTTTAGGATCTCGCCGTTGGCAGTATTAAACTTAATACCATTCCTATCTTCAGGAATATGACTGCCGGTCACCATCATAGTCGCGATACCGTGCTCTAAGCCATAAAGCGCAATTGCAGGCGAGGGAATGGTGCCTAAATTCACCGGCACATACCCTTGATCAACAATAGCCTGTACCAATACCTTCATAATACGATCAGTACTGGAACGAAGATCGCCCGCGATAGCGATGGTAGCGCCTTTGGTTAGTTGTTGGTTGTCTTGTAAATACTGAATGAAGCCGGCCGCATAAACCCAACACACTTCATCGGTCATATCGACAACGCGGCCCCTAACACCGCTAGTGCCAAAATGAACACCGCTTTGCGCCATAAGCACTGCAATACCCATCGTTTTATTGTCCACACACACTCCTGACTGACTTAAACTTACTTAACTGAAACGTTTCGATAACCTTTTTAGCTTACTCGCCATAAAGTAAGATAGTACAGTTAAGGCACTTTAGCACCGCGGCCAATGCCATAATAAGTAATCCCTAAGCGCTCCATTAATGCCGGGTCGTATAGATTTCGACCGTCAAAGATCACCGGGTGTTTAAGCTCGGCCTTGATAACATCAAAATTCGGGGTCCAAAAAGTTTTCCATTCGGTCATTACCGCTAAGGCATCAGCCCCGTTAAGACAATCTTTTGGATTTTCACAAAAGACTAAACCTCTACGCTCGACAAAATATGCTTTAGATTTTGCCATGGCAGCTGGGTCATACACACGAACCGTACAACCTTGGTCGAGCAACAAGCTCACCAAAAAAATGGCAGGGCTGTTTTTAATCCCTTCTGAATTAGGTTTATAAGACAGCCCCCAAACCCCAAAGGTACGCCCTTTTAAGTTCATATTAAAATGACGCCAGGCTTTTCTAAAAACCACTTCGCGTTGGCTGCTATTAATATCGAGTACTGCTTCTAACAGCCGCCCCTCACAGCCTGCCTCTTGAATCGTTCTGGAAAAAGTTGCCACATCATCGGCAAAATTGGGCCCGCCAAAACCTGCACCAGGGTAGAGGTATTCATAACCAATACGAGAGTCTGACCCTAAACCCAAACGCACTTCCTCAATATCGGCGCCAAAGTATTCGGCTACTTCAGCCACTTCGTTCATAAAACTAATGCGTGTGGCTAACATTGCATTGACACTATATTTTGTCAGTTCAGCTGATCGCGGTGACATCACCATCACTACATCACGTTGCCGGTTAAAAGGGTTATATAAATCACGGAGTTGGCTAATGGCAAGTTGATCGGTACTGCCTAAAATGATTCGGTCAGGGCGGGTAAAATCCGCAATTAGCCTCCCTTCCACTCGAAAGTCAGGCTCCACCACTAAAGCACACTGATAGGCGGACTTTCTTTTAGTTAATTGATTTAGAACTTGCGCTTGTAGCTTTTCTGAACAACCTATAGGAAATAATGAACGATTAACCAAGACCTTGTCGCCGGTCATAACGCGGCCTAAAACGCCCGCTATTTTTTCGGCTAAAGGGAGTTCATTAGCACTTAATTGTAAATATTGAAAATAACCTTGTGAGACTCCTTTTTCAATATCCCCGCTAACCACTAATCGCCCTGCTTTGAGATTTAAATTAACTAAAGCTAATAACCCAGGTTCCGTAGTAATCCAAGGAAAAACACTCCGCAGATCGCTCTGCGATTGATCGAAACCTTCACCAATGAGTAAGACTTGATTGCCATTATCGGCCAAACAGGCTGCAGTAACAAAAGCTGAAAGACTTTGCCCATAAACCGTACATTTAAAAACCATAGGTTCGTTATTTACTTGTTAATTGATTGGCGATCAGACTATCACACTTGTTTAACTATTCTTATATAAAAACACACTGCAAAAAACAAACAAAAAAGTACTCTTATGTCCTAACAAATAATATTCATCTAATAGGATAATAAAAAATAGCCCTTAGTTTTTTATCCAAATTAAGCAATTAGCTTCATTTTCTGTTCTATGCTTTTCAAACCACCCTACCGTTTACGGACAAGTGCGCCAATAGCCTCTAAATACTTATCGATTACAATATTCTCATCAAATTGTAGTTCCATTTTCTTGCGACCAGCAGCACCCATAGCCGCTCTTTCGCTTAACGACAGTTCAATCATAAGTAGCATTTTTGCAGCCAAATATTCTGCATCACGCACTTCACACAAATAGCCATTAACCCCATCATCGACCACCTCGCGGCAGCCTACCGCATCGGTGGTAATAATCGGCTTACCCATAGCCGCGGCTTCTAACAAAGTGCGGGGGGTGCCCTCTCGGTATGATGGTAGAACGATACAATCAGCCTCTGCAATCTCAACACGCACATCATCACTCACACCGAGGTAGACAACATTCCCCTGCGCCACCCAAGCATCTATTTCTGCTCGAGAAATCGCTGCGGGGTTGAGGGCATCAACAAAGCCCAACAAACAACATTGTGCCTGTGGGTAACGCGCACGTATAATTTTTGCCGCTGCCACATACTCACCAACCCCCTTATCCTTCAGCATGCGGGCAATCAGAATAAAGCGAAAATTATTCCCGCCATGGTGAGCAGAATGCGGCACCCCATATTTTTCAACCGTAGAAGTAAAGCGCGTCAAATCAATACCTGAACCAGGCAACAAGTCAGTAACCTCGGCTTTAACCATCTTCGCATTAATAAACAAAGATCGGTCATCATTATTTTGAAAAAATACCTTAGCAGAACGGCTCAAGGCGACTCTATAGAGGCCACGCACCAAGCGCACCAACCAACCATCTTGAATAAACACGGCACCCAGCCCGGCAATATTATTTACCACCGGAATACTTAGGAGACTAGCTGCTAATGAGCCATAGATATTGGGTTTTGCGGTATACCCAAGAAACACATCAGGCCGTTCACGATACAAAAGTTTTAAAAACCTAAAAAACAACCCCAAATCACGCCCCGGATGCGTACCTTGATTATCCATAGGCAGCGCAATAAAACGACAACCCAAACCAGCCAAACGTTCCGAATAAGCATCATCTGGCGCCACCGCTACCACCTCATAGCCTTGTGCTACCAAAGCACGGATTAACCCAGCACGAAAGTTAACTAGGTTCCAAGCTGTGTTCAGTGCAATCAAAATTCTTGGCTTCACCAATATTAATCCTAGTTAAAACATTTCAAGTGGGGATGTGTAGTTACCAGTTGTTCCATCGCCAGCTTATGCAGTACATACGCACTATGTTGTATTTCCGGATCTGACACACTACACGTACTAAAATAGACAAAACAATCAGTATGCATTGAATTGTTCAAAGCCAGGTACAATCGTTTTCGTTCGCGATCAAATTCACGCACATCGGTGCATAACGAATTGGATACTCCTGCCCTATATATACAGACATCTTCGCGATGTGTGTATGCAGATTTAAATCCATTCGCGATTAAACCAGTCCCAATAATCATTCCGTTTTCTCAACCAAAAAATCTAATATCTTCACCAATCTACCTAAAATATTTCTACATCTGCCCGTCACTCTGGATTGTAAAACCGCCCTTCTCGTATTTCCCATCACGATGCTGGACAGGAACAGGTGGCTGTGAAACCATCACAAAAATAAATTGATCAGTCACGTTTACGCTGAGGAATGGTGAACACTAAAGCTTTCACTAAATCGGCCAAAAAACAGAGGCCTCCAATCGCGATAAAACGAAAAGGGAATAGCCTTGAAGAACTAACTCCACGCCGCCAGGGTAACAAGATTCCACGTGTGGCAAGATAAGCCAAAGGCGGTAAGATTGTAGCTATCTTAGTTACATGACCGATGTATAGTGGCGAATCCATACGCCAATCAGCAATTAGGTGATTCCAGTTAAATGCAATAAACATGAGCAGTGGGTATAAAAAAAACCATATAAACAACTTCTGGGGATATAAATGCGGCAAATTACGCGATACGGTGTAATTGCGATACCACTTTTTTAGTAGCTTTTTTAAATCTATGCCAATTAGTCCAACATAATCAATCAAGGTGCTCTGCGGATAATAGCAAGGGATATGGAGCAAATTTAGTCTCAGCATCCACTCGGTATCCTCACCCGCTCTCACCTGATCAATAAACTGACCCGCCTTAACGAAAACCTCTCGTCTAAGAATAGACCCCGGCAAGGTCTTACGTGGTAAAACACCATAAAAAGCATCCCGAACCAATCTTTCAAACGAAGTCTCCGCACTGAAACCACAGCCCCCAAAAACGCCAGCAATATCTTCTTTTTCAAGCAGGGTTAAAGATGCCTCAAGCCAGTTGGGTCGCGGAATAGTTTGAACATCAATAAAAGCAATCAGCTCGCCTTTGGCCAGACCCAAACCAATATTCCTTGCTTGCCCAGGGAAGGCCTGCGCTCTAAACTCATAGAACAATTCAATGTCACTAGCCTCACACAATGCTACGACTTCCGCAGGATATGTACCATACTCGCCTGACGAATCGACAAGAATAATTTCAACAGGCTTGACCGTCTGACAACTGACTGCATCAATAATTTTAAGCAACTCATGGCGACCATGATTGCTGGGAATGATAACTGAAATATTAGGAATGGTTGTCATAAGTTAAATAAAATAGAAAATTACTATGTATGAATACAGTACGCACACTGGTGAATATAATGATAAAAAGATCGACTAGAAAATTAAATTGTTTGTTGTCAACTTACCTTATGTAACTTTATGATTCACATTAAGGGTTCAAGCTGACCGTTCAGTACAACTAGACCTAATTGCCAGAAAACAATGTACCACTTGATTTTAACTCATACTTTACTACCTTCAATACATAAATATGAATACTTCTAAGGCAATGAGTATTAATCAAGAATTTTTCAAAGAAATTACTAACAGCATATATAAAGACTTTAGAGATAATATCGGCCTTTTTAAGCTTAGTGCTTCTCTTAATAGCCCCTCAGCCGCGCTGTATTCTTTTTTCAAATACCTATACCTACCAGCGATATATTTTATGTGTTTTTCAATATAACTTAATTCACGGCTAGTAAGATCATTACAAAAATCCTTAATCGCATGCAAATGCGGTATAGAGATATCGCACTGTGAAACACCTCCTAAATGAACCTCATAAACACCAAGTGGTTTAGGTATGTATTTAAAAGCATCCGTTATGGTCGCTATTCTCAACCAAGTATTGTAATCTTCAGCAGCGATCATTCTTATATCTTCATTGATACCGCCAATCTTCATTAGTAATTTTTTGCGTACAATAACTGAAGAATTAGAAATAGCATTTCCCCTAAATAATAAATCCTTAAGTACAGGGGATTTTACTTTCCAAGAACTTCTTCTAAAAAAATTAAGTTTGTCATAAGCAATCTCTAAATCGTGATAAATTAAGTCGACATTATCATCAATATAATTTAGGCAAGTTTCTATTTTACCCACCGACCACCAATCATCTGAGTCCAAAAATGCAACCCATTCTCCTTTAGCAGCTTTTATTCCCATATTTCTAGACGCAGCGATCACTCCATTATTGTGGATTTTTAAATACGTAATCCGCGGATCAACAAAGCTTGCCATCACCTCATCGGTATTATCTGTCGAGTGATTGTCAATAACTATCGCTTCCCAATTTGTATAGGTTTGATCGAGTACTGACTGTAGGGCACGACCTAAATAACGAGCATAATTATAAGTGGGGATAACGACAGATACTAATGGGGTCACTTTTTCATTCATGAATTTTGGCTTTTTTTAATTAAATGCTACTTGGCAAAATTGTAACAATCCATCAATTTCCGCTTTGTCGTCTAAGCTTTTGCAACCAATACCCATCGAATTCAAACTGTCGGTACTATAAATTAGCGTGAGGTGCTGCTCATCTAACTCACCTGATTTATGCTGCAACTCTGGCTCAAAGCTTAAAACTTTAGTGCAGCGTTGTTGGATTAACTGCGCCAGTTCAAGCACTGATTGTGATACTCCTGCACCCACATTAAAGATGTTTACTTGCTTAGAACCCGCATACCCCATTACAAGGCGTTCAATCACTTGGCAAACTTCAGTCAAACCAATAAAATCCCGTTGTTGCAATCCACTGGTTTGCAATATTAGTTTACGCGTTTGCACTGCCTGCTTACATAAATCATTTACTAGCAACATCCAGCAATTCACCTCCTTATGCATCGGTGCGCCAAAAACATTAGATAAACGCAAAACAATGCTCTGAAATTCCCCACGATGGCTAGCACTTAACACTGCATGTTCACCCGCAAGATGCGAAGTTGCATAAGGGTGCTGATTGTGCGGACAAGTTTCTTCAGTAATGATCCCGACTAGCGGACTTGCGTACACATGAGCGGTAGATAAATAAATAAACTTCTGTACACCTGATCGGCTTGCGGCTGCCACCAATCGCGCTGTTGCCAAACCATTAAAAGCTAAAGCAGCTACGGAGTCAGCAGTACAATCTTGTGCATTCATGCCCGCTGCGTGAATAATTACATCCACCCCATCGCAACTGCGTTCAAGAGCCACCTCATCATCCCACGCAATTTTTGCTACTTCTGTTTGTGGCAACCACTCTGGAGAGCTAATTGAATGACGTGTGCCGAGTATGATTTGATGCCCAGCTTGCGCCAAATATTCAGCCAGTCGCCCACCAACAAAACCAAAGCCACCCGTAATAAGTATTCGCACGGTTAAGCTAAACTGCCCAAGGTGCACCTTTAGTCCAGAGCGACTCCAACAGCTCATGGTCACGCTTGGTATCCATACAATGCCAAAAACCATCATGACGATATGCCATTAACTCACCAGCTTGGGTGGCTTGTTCCAAGGGTTCACGCTCCAAAAGCGTGCTATCGCCGGCAATTAAGTCAAAAAATGCGGGTTCAAACACAAAATAACCACCATTTATCCAACCATCGTGCAGCTGTGGTTTTTCCTGAAAGCTCGCCACACACGAACCATCCATTTCAAGCTCACCAAAACGTGCTGCTGGGCGAACAGCTGAAACGGTAATCATTTTTCCGTGCCTACGGTGAAAGGCCAGCAATGCATCTAAGTCAATATCAGCAACACCATCACCGTAGGTTAGCATACAGGTCTCATTTCCAATGAAAGATTGCATACGTTTAACACGTCCGCCTGTCATGGCCCCATCGCCGGTATTAACTAAGGTCACCTTCCAATCAATATGATCAACTTGATGTGAATTCACGTTCCCAGAGGCAAGGTCAATCGTAAAGTCGGAGTTCAGCACACGGTAATTAAGAAAATAATCTTTGATTACCTCAGCCTTATAACCCAATGCAACATAAAAATCTTTATGCCCAAAGCTAGCGTAAGTTTGCATGATGTGCCATAGGATAGGCTTACCGCCCACTGGCACCATGGGCTTGGGGATTACATCAGTATATTCAGCCAAACGAGTACCAAAACCACCTGCGAGAAGAATTACTTTCATAAATCAGACCTTTAATTTATTAGCAGAGAAATTCATAAAGAAATAGTAGAAGATTAACGATGCTCCAATGCCCAGCTATAAGGAATGTCTGGATCATTAGGGGGCCGCCTCACAAGTTCATCAGGGGTATGGGGTAAAGTAGCACAATTGGCCACGATAGCCGTCTGTTTACCAACTCCTTTGAAACCATTCCAGATCATGGGTGGCACTGTTACTAACATATAGTTTTCGGGTGAAATAAAAAACTCCTGGACTTCTCCATGCGTGGGACTGTCGAGACGATCATCAAATAATACAAACTTAATCTCTCCATGAATCACCGCATAATTCAAAGTCATTTCTTTATGCAAATGCCAAGCTTTTACCACACCTGGGTGGGTACATGAAAAATAAATTTCCCCAAACCTTGAAAATACGGGCGAATCTTCACGCAACATGTGCATAACCTTGCCACGTTCATCAAAAATTTGCCGCAAGGGCGTCAGTATGACTCCGTCTATCATGCCAACTCCGGAAAGAATGCATGGATTTGGGCTCGAGTAATCTGTTCAGCACTACCACCATTCATAATGGTTTTGTACCAAAGTGCTGTCGCCTCCAAGGTCTGATCAGTATGCCAACGAGGATACCACCCTAGCAATTGATGGGCTTTATCACAATTCAACTGTAACAAATGCGCCTCATGTACCTGTGTTTGAGATTTAACAATTTCAATACAACCCTTACCCAAGTGGCTAACAATCACCTCAGCTACATTTTGCACTGTGCGTACTTCATGAGTGGAGGGACCAAAGTTCCATGACCCACCCCAGCGTTTTGGTTCTTCATATAATCGCGCTGCCAATAAAAGATAACCTGCAAGTGGTTCCAATACATGCTGCCAAGGGCGGGTTGCGCCAGGGTTACGTAAGCGAATAGGCTCACCCACTTCAATGGCACGAATGCAATCAGGGATAATACGGTCAACAGCCCAGTCGCCCCCACCAATCACGTTGCCTGCTCGTGTTGTAGCTGCACCTAATGAAGGGCTTTGTTCAAAAAACGAGCGTGCGTAAGATGAAAATACAATTTCGGTTGCTGCTTTAGATGCGCTGTAAGGATCACACCCACCTAGCTGATCATTTTCTCGATAACCCCAAATCCATTCAACGTTTTCGTAACACTTATCAGAGGTAATATAGACCAGTGAGCGAACCGAGTTGCATTGTCGCACAGCATCCAGAAGATTTACTGAACCCATAATATTAGTTGAAAAAGTGGCAATTGGATCATCATAAGAAGGCCTAACCAATGCCTGGGCGGCTAGATGAAAAACAAAGTCAGGTTGAAATTTATTAATCGTATTGGCTAGCAACGGCGCATCACGGACATCACCTACCTCATGCTTAATTTTTTTATCAAGACCAAGTAAATCAAAATGGTTGATGGCAGTTGCTGGAGGCAAAGCAAAACCCATTACGTCGGCGCCCAACTCGTTCAATAAAAATGCAAGCCAAGAACCTTTGAAGCCAGTATGGCCTGTTATAAATACCTTAGCGCCAGAAAAAGACGGCAAATAAGCATTTTGGTTATTTTTATTCTCTGACACTTCCAAACTAATGTCTTTTATCATTTTCAATACCTATTTAATGTTTCAATAATATGCTTTTGATCCATCTCCGTTAAATATGGAGAAAGTGGGATGCTTAGCACTTCATTATGAATCTGTTCGGTAATAGGATAAGAGAGATGGCTCCATTCAGAAAATGCCCCTTGCTTATGAGGAGGTATAGGATAGTGAATTAAAGTACCAACACCGTTCTCATACAAAAATGATTTTAATTCATCGCGTTTTTTTGTTCTTATGACAAATAAATGCCAAGCGGGATTAGCCCACTCAGGTACATCTGGAAGCGATAACTTCGGATTGTTAATCTCCCTCAAATATGCATTAGCAATGCGTCTTCTTTTCTGTGTGTCTGCTTCTAAATCTGATAGCTTAACAACAAGAAATGCGGCCTGCATTTCATCCATACGACTATTTACACCTTTGAAGGAATTTAAATACTTCCTATTCGAAATATCATCATAAATCGCTTCACCATAATTTCTTAGAGACCTTACCATTTCAGCAAGTCGCTTATCATCAGTAGTTACAGCGCCAGCATCGCCTAACGCACCTAAATTTTTCCCTGGAAAAAAACTAAAACAACCTGCATCTCCCAGTGAGCCGGCCATCTTATCCAGATACATTGCACCGTGCGCTTGTGCGGCATCTTCAACAACCTTTAGATTATGTCGCTTTGCGATTTCCATAATTGGGTTCATATTGCTTGGCTGCCCATATAAATGAACTACCAGTATGGCTTTAGTCTTCGATGTAACTTTTTCTTCAATTTTTTTGGCGTCAATATTAAAAGTGAGTATATCTGGTTCAACTAAAACTGGAATTAAATTATTAACCGTAATAGACAATATAGTTGCAATATATGTATTAGCGGGCACTATTACTTCATCGCCATCATTTATAATATCGAGCTCTTTATAAGCACGTAAGGTAAGAGTAAGTGCATCTAAGCCATTGCCCACACCAATGCAATAATCAACCCCGCAATACTTCGCAAAATTATCTTCAAAAGTTTTCGTTTCTTTTCCTACCATATAAGTTCCAGAATCAATTACTCTACCCACTGATTCTAAGAATTGCGCCTTATATTTTGTGTTAAGGGCGGTAAGATTGTAAAACGGTATCATTAAAAATCCTTCATTGTCATGTAAGATGTAGCAATTTTCTAGCTAAGCTATGAATATGTATTGTAATTAGATGTTCGACAATAACCCTAAATATTCCAAATCTTAGTTATTACGCATAAAGTCTTCAGGAGCTAAAACATCGATTATTTGTCCTGTATAAGAATTTTCCGCTAAATAACTACGTATTTCAGAAGGGATGTGCCACGCAAGGTTCAATAAAGGAAGTGTCTTATCTGCAATAGAAAATAATTCATTATCAGAAAAAATCGGAATACGCGTACCAGGAAGATAATGACCTATTTTAAGTGAGCCCGGCTTTTCATATACAGCGAAGATTAAATGCTCATCTAGTTTGAGTAATTTCACCAGAATAGCAGCCCGACCTGGAAATGCTTTGACACGTAACTTACCATGCTTCTCAAACTGCTCCTGCACGAATTTATGCTTGACTTCTAGCCAACTTTCTATATTTTTTCTTAAAGAAGCGAAATCATCAAAGAATTTGCTTTCACGTGCTGATAGCCCTTTCAGGTCAACGGATCCTGCGCTATCTGTATGTAAAGTATTACCCAAAAATACACGGATATTTCCGCCATACCTAGAAGGGAATTCGACACCAAATAGCTGTGTTCCTAATGTGGATGCCATCTGAACAAACGAACCGTAACTATAAGTTCTTGGGTGTTCGTGATAGAAAGTATCAAACTGATTACCATCAAGCACTGAACCAAGATAATGATTTTCAATAACGATTATTGTATTCCCAGACATTAACTTTTTAAGCGAGCGAAGAACCTCTTGAAGGTCTTCAATATGCGCGAACACATTGGTAAATGTTATAAAGTCAGGTTTTCCATGCATTTCAACAATATCATCTGCAAGCTTTTCAGATAAAAAACTATTATAGGTAACATGACCTTTCCCCTCTGCGTCAAGATAAGCACCTGTAGGCTCAATACCTAAAGTATACGCGCCTTGCTCACGAAAAAAATCTAACAAACTTCCATCATTACATCCAATATCAAGTACTTTCTTTCCAACCAAACTACCAAAGCGCAGAGAGCAAGACCCAACTAAAGCCTTCATTCCGTTTAACACATCAGAAGTAAAACGTGATCGATAATGGTAAGTAGCGGGGAATAAATCCTCCCTTGGTACTTGAAAGCGCTGATGCGCAGTATTACAGTTTTTGCAAAATAAAATTTCAATAGCGTATTCATTGCAGACTCGATCATCACCAATGCTGACAAGATCATCACACATCGGATGGCGACCCAAATCTAAAACAGACTCAAGCGCATCACTCCCGCACACCTCACACGATGTAATTTCGTTAATATTATTACTCATACAACAACGCTCCTAAGAAACAGATTTATTGAAGACAAGCACAAAAATTTTACGCATTTGTCTACCAATGAAATAAAAAAACGAAAGATAAAAATTGGGATATAAAATTGAATCGAACAATAACTTCAATGGACTAATGTACGCATAACCGGAAGTTTTTTTGTATAGTATGATTTTTACAAAATCTGATGCAAAATTACTAAGCGCATAATTTTTACAATACACATATTGCCAAAATGGTAGCCCATTATTACGATACTCCTGTAACGCCTCAACCAAACGAACACTCATGACCAATGAACTCATAGGCGACCATTCACGAGCGCCAGTCAAGCACACATTTAATGGCTGAACATTAAAATAGGCTTTTGATTTTGAAAAAGCTTTAGCAAAGATTTTGAGATGAGGGAATGTGTTGTCAAAATGAGAAAAGGTGCGGTTATCTTGAATTGCATACTCATTAAGGACGTTTATATTCTGCATCCAATTTTCCCTTCTAAAAACAGATAAAAACATACCACCCAGGAAATCAAAGGATATCTTAGGATCAATTAATTGAAGAAATGGCATTTCACCTCCAACTTTCCATTTTGAAAATGGCACCATATCCAATGGTAAGCTTGATGTTTCAAAAGGTGCAGGATAATCGTCTAAGAATTCAGTGGTTAAATGAAATGAATTGACATAAAAAAAATCCACTGCGGGATGATCATCAATGAGCTTGCAAAGGGCTTCAATGGCATATGGCATTAGTAGATCATCATCGCCTATAAGCCATATAAATTCGCCTTCCGCCATATTAACTACATTAAGATAGTTTCTTACTCGACCTAGATTCCTAGTATTTTTATGGTATAAAATATTTAGTGATGATTGCGCATTTCTTACAACGTCATATGTTTCATCAGTTGAATGATTATCTGAAACACACACTTGAAATTTTAGAGTTGATTTTAAACTACAGCTAATAATTGAGTTTAAACAATCCGCTAAATGACTTGCGCGATTATAAGTTGGAATGCAAATAGAAATTTGCATAATTATGGTTTGATATTTCGACAAAGCACAATATTGCTCTAATATAAGCTATATCGCTTTGGCAAAATCATAGGCCACTTCATATTCCTCCCAAACAACTGGAAGTGTTCCTAAAAACAATCCATTTGGCTTAAGAACTCGGAAGATTTCAACATACCCTTCCTCAATGTTAAAGACATGTTCCAGGATTTCAAAGCAGACAATGCAATCAAATGAATTATCAGGAAATGACAGTGATTTTCCATCATAATAAAAATCCACCTTGTTGTCTTTATGACTATACCCAGAAACCTCTATGTCAATACCAATATAACTTTTCGCTTTTGTAAACAATGTCTCGTAGGACTTGGAACCACATCCAAAATCTAAAACATCCCCTTCAAATCTTTGTGCAAAATTTGTCACACCTCTATAAAGCCCACTTCTAACTATATAGGTTGGACTTATGATAATAGATAGGGTTGATAAAAAAAATGCTTCGAATTTCAATCGTGCATTAATCTTTTGCTTACCAATAGAAATTAAATTCATGCGACCTTATTTATTAAAGTTTTTTTAAATAAAAAGTAATCATATCTAATGGAAATAAATGACTAAGATACAATTCATAACGTCGTGGATAGCGGTTCGCCAACCAGATTATTAATCGTCGGAACAGTCTTGGCTTCACAAGATACTCATCAAAAACAATTTTTGTTGTTGAAAACCTTGCTTTTGTATACGCATAACGTTTACAAATAACGTCATCTGGATCATAAAAAGCAAAGGAATGGACAGTTCCAAAACTCTTAACCCAAGGGTCGACATGATTCCAGACCGATCGGAAATATGGTTGAACCACTACAACCTTTCCGTTTACTTTACAAATCCTAAAAATCTCTTCCATGACATGCACAGGGTTATCCAGCAAAAAAAGTGTATCCCTGATATGCACTTCATCAAATTCATCAGGTTGAAATGGGTATGGGAATTTATTTAAACTATGCACTACATCAGCACCAATAGATGCATTAAAATCTACACCGATAGAATCAGGTACTTTATTTTTCCCACAACCGATATCTAATATTTTAGGTGAGGTGCTAGACGCGCCCACGTTCATTTCATTCTCCCTACGTTATACTTTTAATTATTTGTTTAAGTTCGCGAATGGGTTTTTGACTTTTCCTTGCATAACGAGTACAGAATTTTTCCCTAGCATCTTGTACATCACCTTGTCCCCACCAATCATCGACATCATCCCACACTTCATTCACCTTTTGTGCAACTGATTCTGCCGTTAAATGTACGATTCCAGCATCAACCAATAATTGATAATAAGGCTTAGCGCTTTCACGTAAGTGATCTAAATCATTCCGCCAAAAAGCTAGGGTTGGAATGTTTTGTGACAACGTCTCCAAAATACCCGTTGAATCATAGCTATGCACTACCAGCCTACTTTCAGCGATTAGTTCGCGAATAGGTGTGCCACCCGTATCTATTTTAAGTACCGGATCAAACGCTTGCCACCTAGCTTCTTCATTCCAATCTGAATCTCGGTGGGTAGGATGCAACCTAATAGTTAAATTCTGTTTTACCATAATAGTAAGATCACTTACGAAATTCTGCTGATCTTCAAAATAATTGATGTGCTCACTAGTGACATCCCATGTGGGAACGCGGTCTTCTAAATGCAACTCAATCAATAACAAACCGCCTTGAGGGTTGTAATACTTCGCTTTTCTACCTGCTGTTGTAAATACAAAGGCGGTAGTGTGCTGGGGCAAACAATCTGCCCAGCCCCAGGTAAAGAAGTTGTCAGCGGTAACCTCTTCTACCGTGTCATTTAAATACCGATGAGTTCCATAGTTACTGCCATGTTGACCAGAATAGTATTTTGAACCCGATTCAGCTTTAGTTGCTGCCCACAGTTTAAACACTTCATCGAAGTCAAAGTTATTACTGGTGAAAATGAATTTTGGAGATTTAGGCCAAGGTTGTTGTTTTACAAACGTATTTAGATTAGAAAAACCCTCTAAATAGCAACTAGGAAGCAATTCAAAAACCATTGCAAACAAAATATATTCCAGATTATTACCTGATTTACTTACAAATAGCTTAGCCAATCTTTCGCGCAGCCCCCGATCATGCTTGTCTGACACTTCAATTTTAGGTGACCGCCAAATCTGCGGACATTGCCCCAAGGCCAATTCCAATTTGATTGCTTCTTTAATGGGTAGATAGCTGTTGATGATGAAAGCATCATTATCTCTCATTAAACATCTCGTTAACTTACCCACCTGTTTATAACCCCACTTAAGCACAGTTCTTTTTAAAGTAGGGGCAGTTGATATACCGTTAAAATCGGAGCTTGCTGATTCGTAGCCGGAATGAACCTCTACCAGGCAATTTTCCACACCTAGAAAATTCAGGATGCGTGCTATCAGCGCATTGTTCCAACGCTCATCACTAAAAGCAACTGTCGCTGACAAAGAATCCTGCCTTACCAGCGAATAGTGATTATTGGCATAAACTGTCGTACCCGAAATTTGATGTACCTGAAAACATTGCTCTAGTGTTTTAACACGATTCAGCATCACATTCACATAACGTCTCAACCAATGCCCCAAAACAATCCGCCAAAACCGCTCGCCATGCTGCGTGCCATGCTGTCTATTGAGTACCTTGCACAAAACGGGAAAAAGCTTTTCCTCTAGCGCCCGCGCTTCGTTAAAATCCTTGTCCTTATGGCTCTTCCCCAAGCCATAAGGCGCCGCAACAATACCATCCATCTCTTGCCAAACGTGTTTTCGGTCATACAACCTACACCATTCACCCAAAAAGATAACCGGGCGATCAAATTTCCAGGTAAGTTCATCAGCGGTGGTAATTAAATAGCGGGAAGTACAGTCAAGTATTTTTGGTGTTCGCATTATTAAATTTCTTAAATTAAATAATTATTTCACTAAATGCCAACTCAAGGCGGTCGGTTCCACACATTACATCCCGCGACACCCTACTCCCCAAACACCACGTCCAAATACTTTGTTAGCAACCCCAAACCAGGCAGTATTACGCGTACATTCAAAGTGAGAGTATCTTTGCACGAATTATTTTGTAATTAGCCGAAAAAAATTATCCAAACCTTGACACACCACTACGCTCGCGCATATTAAACGCTATTTGCACAACTTGGTATCCATTTTTTGCGACAAAGGTGCTCAATTCTGATCTAATCGACCCATATGAATCAAAGTGCCCCAGTGCTTCTTTATATCTGCTCTATACGATTTCGCCCCACATCATCGATCATTCACCCCCAAAAGTAAGCAAGCATACCAAGCGAACAAATGCTCTACGACCCGCTGCTAACAACTAGAAGCGACAGCGGCTTGTAAGTTATTATCTCTTTTCCAGCATTAGTCCTCATTTTCAATCCGCGCATCTAAAATAACCAGTCTTTTACCATCATTCGTTTTGATATATGCATTCGGATAGGGGGTCGCAAGCATTCTGATTTTATTGTAAAGGAATTCTGCGGTACTTTCAGCCAACTCTTCTAAAGTGATCTCGCTATCAGTTTTATTACGCCTTTTACAATAAGTTGCATTATTATGATTCTGCGGTTCTGAATTTATACCATCGCCAATCACTTTCAAAGTGAGCCGTACACCCACGACCTCTATTTGTTTAAAAATACTATCGAGCGTACCTTCCAGACTGATATCCTCCTGGCCAACTAAATCACCTGCATCAATTTCACCATTCATTATAAAAATAGATACTTTAGATTCTTTTTCACCAGCAATTATTTGATTCTGGATCGGGCTTCCACCACGATATTTGGGCAGTGGTGATGGGTGAAGCATAAGACAGGTGTAATCGTGCAACAATGTTTCAACAACGAACCAACTCCAACCATAAAATAAAATTAAATCTGGATTGAAATCTCTCAAAGCATCTTCGTTATATTGTAATTTAGACCTAAATATTAAATAAGTATGATCGGTGCTATTCGCCAAAGTATCATAAATATTCAATGCCCATTCTCTATAGCCAACGCAAGCTATTCTCATTTCTGAAACATCCTAATTAAATGGAATGCCTCGGCAAACTTAAAACCTGACTGCATACCTCGCATCATTGCCAGTGCCTTGACACCCTCAATTGATCTTGGAAATGGATAGTGTCTTATTTCCGACTCATAATAAGAAAGAGCCTGCCACTTCAATTCAACATCCTTTTCAGTTAGTTCCTCAAAATAACTTGGTGTAAATGTCTCAACATAAGCCCATTCACTGGAGGATAAAATTTCATAAGACATCACAGTATTAACATGATTCTGAGCACCTGGCCGCGTAGCCATAATTGTTGCATTGAACACAATCTTGTGATCATTATTAGCATCAGAAGGAGAATGTGTAAGTACCGTATCCGGCATAAAGCTTTTAATTGATTTCTCAATAATTTTATTGATGGAAATTATGGGTGTTTGGTCTAAGCGCCCACATGGCAGGTTATTAAATTCTATATCTTTTATCTTAAGAACGTTAAGCGCCTTAATGGCTGATGAATTACGCTCCTTAATAGATATTAAACCTTCTTCACATGTCGGATCTTCAAATCGGCAAGTTGAACCTTCCCCGATAAATACAACTTTAAAAACCACACCACGTGATTGGTGTTTTGATATCAAACCACCACATCCTAGAATCTCATCGTCTGGATGTGCTGCAATTATAAGAACTCTCTTCATGGCAATTTTTGCGTTGGATTGTAGGGGTGGTATTCATTGGTACCATACATACCCAAACCAAATCGTTGAAATAACACGCCACCATTTCGTATGATTTGATCGCTTTTTGATATTGATATATTCAAGGTATGCCTCCTATAGCAGAATAGGTTTTGAGGAAGATGTTTACCCAATTTCCCCGCTTCTAACAACCGAAGCATCAATTCATAATTCTCCAAACCACTATTCTTTGTCACCTCCGAGTAATAACAAAGAGTTTTCAAAACCTCGGCAGAAAAAAGCGTGCCAGTTGCAAGAAAATCACCTCTTGTTCGGATTTCGGAAGCATTAAATTCGGGTAAGTTCATGTTACTAACAACTTTACCGTCACCGTTAATAACTTCATAGTCTGAATAGTAAAAGTCATACTCTTTTGCCAAATTTTTATGCATGTAATGAAGATAATTTGGTAACAGCTTATCGTCAGCATCAACACGCACAATGTACTTTCCCTGTGCTTTACCAAACCCAAAATTCGATGCAATTTCAATACCTGAGTTTTCTATTCTAAATTTTCTCAATAATTTATTATTTAGCTTCTCTAATACACGAGGCGTTTCATCTGTACTACCATCATCAACTACGATTATTTCATACCGTAAAGATGTCTCGTTCTGCAACAAACAAGAATTTATGCACTCTTCAATATATGAAGCATAGTTATATGCAGTAATGATTATTGATACATCCACTTTTCCAAACCCGTTCAATTAATATCACTAATTTTCAAATACTCACCATCTACCAGATCCCTAATTAAAGATTTTCCGATGACTTTTTCTAGTTCATAAGGTTGTATAGCATCTCTTGGGCAAGGTCTCAATGGTACAAAATCACCAACAGAGACTACGTGTCCTTTTTTAAATGGCGCGATTGCACGTAAAGAACGTCTTTGAACAACGACTGTATCAATCTCATTACCCTCAACCTGCTTTATACCAACACCCAATGCCGCTTCAAGTTCCCGTGTCCGCTCAACCATTTCACGCCACGATACTGGGTCCATTGAAAACTTATGATCTGGCCCAACTCGATTTATATCGTCTGTAAAGTGCTTTTCAACCATACGAGCACCTAACGCAACCGCACCGAGCACTGTTGCATGACCTGGCGTGTGGTCACTTAGCCCTAAAACCATATCCGGATACATAATTCGGTATGTTTTCAATACATTCAACTGAATATATTTGAAATTTTCAAGACTGGCTGTGTAATTGGTATTGCATTGCATTAAAGCAAGCATCGGATTTATCGGCAATGCCGCCTTCACTGCGCGATGCACCTCATCTGCTGATGAGGCACCCGTTGCTATTATATATGGCTTTTGCTTTGAAGCTACTTTCTCTATCATTTCTAGCCACGTAATATCACCAGAACCAATCTTATATGCCGGAACAAAACTATTGATATCATCGACTATATCTAACGCGTATGGTGTTGTAAAAAACGGAATGCCCGCCTTATCACAAGTATCTTTTAACGTTGCCGTCCAATCCAAACTGACACTAGCATCTTTATAGACTTCAAATACGGATTTCTTCCAGTTTGCTTGGTGAGACTGCTGCCCACCCATGGTCTTAAAGCCTAAATCACTAACGATAGTTTCGGCTTTGAAATGTTGAAATTTTGCTGCGTCTGCACCTGCTTCAGCTGCTAAATAAATTAAGTCTTTAGCACGCTCTAAATCACCATCGTGATTAGCAGCTATGTCAGCAATAAAATATGTTGGATAATCACGGCCGATTTTTTTACCTTGAATATCAAGTATGGGATTAGGCGATTTCATTATATTCCTGTGTTAGAGGTTGAATTAGGTCAATTAAGTTCGGCAATTTAACACCTAAAGTATTTTCAAACTTTGCACTATCCATCCGCATATCTTTTGGGCGGTAGGTTTTTAAAAATGTCGCTTGACTGCTCTCGATGCGTGTCATGGTATTTGTTGGCAGCTTTAAACATTCGGCAAAAGCAAAGTCAAAGTCCGCTTTACTCATTCCGTGGTGTGACCCAAGATTATAAATACCAACAGGTTTCTTTTCAACGACAAGCGCTATCATCTCAACCAGCGTTGTTATGGATAACGGACTGAAATAGACATCATTCAACACTTGCACTTGCTGGCTGCCTGTCATCGCGTTGTAAACCCAATCGGTTAGGCTCTCTCGATAACTCACCTTGCTACGTCCAACAAAATTGGTTCGAAGAATGGAACTAGGCACCCGAACCGCGGCTAACTCACCTGCGTACTTTGAAAAGGCGTAATTATTAGTGATGGTAATGTCATCTTCTGTGTGCAGGCCAGCACCATCATAAACATGATCAGTTGAAATCTGCACAAGATGGCAGCTTACCTCAGAGGAGGCTATCCAATGTGCGAGATTCTCAACTGTGCGTGTATTTGTTAAATACGCCAAGTTAACTTGATCTTCACATAATTCAACATTGGTTAGGCTAACTAGGTTAATAATCACACTGGGTTGAATCTTATCAAGGACTTGATAAGATTTCTCCCTGTCAGACAGGTCAAACATAAAGTCGGCTTGCGTTGTGTGTGCATGCGTTACGACCTTATAGCCATATTTCTTAAGATGTGGTACCAAACTTGATCCGAGCAAACCCGTAGCGCCAGTAATTAGAATTTTATTCATGTGAGTCATTATATGAGCATCCTGCTTATTACTTACGCGCGTTGTAGATATCCTCAGCACGCACCCAGTCATCCATTGAATCAATATCCACTACCCGCCAATTCGGTATCACCATACCTAAACCATCTGTATGCATTCTTTTGTATTCCAACCATGCCGATGCTTTTCCCCAGTAAAATTGTCCAGAATCATGATAAGTTTTCTCCAAATCCTGCGTTCTTGTTAACTCTTGCTCTGGGTTAATAAACTCCATCTGACTGTTTGGTAATTTCCGCATTGCCCGTTGTATCGGGTGAGCGTACTCAGTAATTGGATAGACAAAATTAACATTATTCTTCTGCAATAAATCAAAAGCCGAAATCAAATCATCTGTTTGCAAAAATGGTACACAAGGGTATATACAACACACGTATTCGACTACCCATCCCTTATCAATACATGATTTAACTGTATGAGCAATCACAGGGACAGTTGGCGTGAAGTCATCAGCTAATTCGACCGGTCTAACAAAGGGTGTTTCTGCCCCCCACTTTCTTGCTATATCTGCAATTTCGCCATCGTCAGTTGACACAATGACGTGATCGAATAATCTAGATTCTAGTGCTGTAGTAATAGCCCACGCAATCATCGACTTTCCACAAAACTCTTTAATGTTTTTACGTAGAATTCTCTTACTTCCACCTCGCGCTGGTATAACAGCTATCTTCATAACAACCATCTCTTTTATAAAAAACTTGCATATCGAGTCTTGAATCCGAAATTCTTATTAAAACTTAGCTAACACCTAATTGATTCCATCTAAGTTAGACTCATAGCGTCCTTAAAAAGGGTCTCTCTAAATTTTGCCTATATGCTCGCTGTTTTTCTCTATCCACGATTGCAAGGTAGCAACGCTCATCCACTCTGAGTTGGTATCTGAGCAATAAGTGAAGTCTGGCGCAACCAATTTGCCTCCTTGAATACGCACTGGGTCCTGACTCCAGTTATGGATAGCAGGTAACACTTTGTAATGCTCTGCATATTCGTAGGTGTACGGCGCATCTTCTAGACCGATCATCTGCTCGTGCACCTTTTCACCAGGACGAATACCGATAATATTATGAGTTGCAGTTGGTGCGGAAGCCAAGGCGATATCAGTAATTTTCATAGAGGGGATTTTTTTAACATAAATCTCCCCGCCGACCATGTCTTCAAAAGTGTGCCAAACCAAATCGACACCTTGCTCTAAAGTAATCATGAAGCGGGTCATACGCATATCGGTAATGGGCAACACGCCTTTATCAGCCAAATTGAGAAAGAATGGAATTACCGATCCGCGCGACCCCATGACGTTGCCATAACGCACTACAGAAAAGCGAGTGTCATAACTGCCCGCGTAAGAATTACCCGCGATAAATAGCTTGTCAGAGGCGAGCTTAGTAGCACCGTAAAGATTAGCAGGACTACTAGCCTTGTCCGTAGACAAGGCTACCACGCGCTTAACACCTTGGTCGATACAAGCATCTACCAAGTTCATGGCTCCAATCACATTCGTCTTGACACATTCAAACGGGTTATATTCAGCGGTCGGCACAATCTTAGTGGCGGCGGCATGGACAACATAATCTATGCCATTCAAAGCCCGCTTAAGACGGTCTTTATCACGAATATCCCCAATAAAAAATCGCACCCGCTCGTCATCGCCATACAACTTGGCCATTTCCCACTGCTTTATTTCATCGCGCGAATAAATAACTAGACGGCGCGGGTTGTATTTGGCCAGTGTCATCGGAACAAAAGTGTGCCCGAAAGAACCTGTACCCCCGGTAATTAAGATGGAGGCATTAGTTAGCATGATTGGCTCTCACATATTCTTTACCAAAAAAACCAGAACCACTAGTCATTAACATTCTTTTTCCATTAAATATAATCATTAATATCCTATAAAAATTGAAATAATGTAACCACTTAAAAACAACTATGTGTCCACAATCTCTAACAACCGAGCTCTTAACCGCTTATGTAATGGCTCATCAAAATCATATGACATTGAATAATTTCTTTCTTCTAACGAGCATTCTAAATATTCCTTGATATTCATATTCAATAACTCGCTTGTTCTTTCAGAAAAGTGATCATAATTAGTCCCATCTATACACCATACTCCTAGTTTTCTTGTTGGTTTCAACCACTCTTCAGATAATGGGTTCACAAACAGAGTCTTCAACCCTGCACCGAATGCTTCAGTTCCCAACGTTGAATTTAGCGAAATATTTAACCTTGACTCAATAACTGCATGATAACTTGAGAAACCAACACGATTGCTCTTCTGAAAACAACAAACCCCATTAAAGTATTTATTATAATAATCTTGCTCGCTTACATCATTGCTACGTAAGGCTATGCAGACCTTTGAATTATTTTCTCTTGCATATCTCGCAACAAGAGAAGTGAAAATATCGATACTTTTAGGTAAATTCCTCCAACGTCTTGGTAACGAATTAATATTACGATGGTGATGAACGTATTGAGAAATCAGACATATATCGTACTTCTCACTTTGAGTTTCATTGGCTGATAGAAACTCACTAAAAAAGACCCCCCCTATGGGCGAGCCACATGTAACAAACCTATCAATTTTATGTCCATATTTTTTAAATAGATCTTCGACATAAGGACCAAAACAATAATATTCATTGATACAATATTTTAACCTAGGTTCTGGAAGCGCCTCATCAGCGCACCAAATATATCTACCTCCATTCTGTATGGCAATAAATATAATTTCATTATATGCCTGGCAAACTAAATGAAAAATAGGAGAATTATCTATACAAGTTAAGACAACTTTAGGTTTAAATTTTCTAAGTTGATAAGCTATATATATAGCATGGTTTTTTTTTAGAAAAAATTTTGCATCTCTTACTGAGAAGAAACTCTTAAACAAAAGAGCAGGATTCGTTTTTATATTTTCTAGAATTGATTTAATGACATCACGTAAATTAAAAGATACGTCTTTTCGAGGATCAAAAACAACAAAATCTAATCCATCTAATCCATCTAAAACATTAAGTTTTAAAAAGTCCTTATGAGCAGGATAAAATAAAACGATATCTGATTCTTTACTCTGGGAATCTAACTCCATTTATAACTCAACCCATTGAACAATCTCAAAAACTTCAGCGTAAGCCACTCCAATCTTCTGCCCAGAATTTCTAGCTTCATTATGAAAAAACTCTACCCATTTCCGACCAGTTCGCGCCATTTCTGACGCATGTGCCTCTATAGCCATTTTCTTTAATTTCCAACAATCAGAGATATCAATATAAAAATTACCCTTAAAAGAACCATTGGAATGATACCAATTACTCCTATACATAAGTTTCCTTGGTACATGTCGACAACTATGTAACGATGCTTTTGCTACAGCTTGGTGATCATGATGAATATCATCTACCCAATGCAAATACACTGTATCAATATTCTCATCTTCTACAATTTTTAATATTTCAAGATTTAAACTATCAATGAATTCAACTTCTAGAGTCTTATATTTACCTTTAATAAGTTTTACACCTAAAATTTTCATAGCATTTTCACCTTCCATTTCTGCTACGTCATCAGACCTTATCTCTACATTTTGATGATTTATGAATCCTGATGTTGTTGCCACGTAAGCAAAAACATTATCACCATTCATCACATGTTTAGCCAACGCGCCACCACAACCCAACTCTATATCATCATAATGTGCGCCAATCGCCAATATATTCAACTCTCTCTCCTCAATATTTCTCTCGAAGTCATTATGCCATGATTAAATAATACATCCAGCGCACTTAAATACGGTATAAAACCAACAAACTGTTGTGCGTACACTGGATGGATGAAGTCTTGCCAGATAACATCAATCCCAGCCTTTACGAAGGGTTCCGCTTCGAAATAATCCCGTGCTCCTTGACCGGAAAGATAATCTGTCGAAGAAACCTTCTGAAGTAAATCTACTAACAACTCATTTTTCGCCCCAATCGGCTCAAGGTTACTTGACCACACCCAAGGGATGCGAACATCAAGCATGTCCATCAACATCTCTATCGAAGCTATATTGAAATCACATAGCCTCTGGAATGGCTGTGTATACAGGCGTTCAACTTCTAGCATCAGTTCATCATAAAATGGGGATTTACGATAGTTCTGTTCGAGCACACGTAAATTATCCTGCCGCCAATCTATGTCCGTAGAAAGCTCTATCTGATTTATCGCAGTATAACGCGGTGCTTTCTTGACGCTGACCGTCAGCCATTTTTCTCCTTTCTCTGTCTTAATTTTATCCCTGTTTGTCCAACTTCTACTACTACTAACATACTGCACATGATCCAGAGCGATATACATATCAGCGTGCAAAAAGCGATGAAAGAACCCAAGATAGGGCATAAAGTCTGGTTGGTGGATCACCACGATTTTCTTGTTCATTCGATCAACTCCAATAATACGTCCACTACGCGATGTGCTCCTTGAAGACCAATTGCATTCATTCCAGACTGGCTCAACAACCCCAATGGCAGATTAGCATTAAACAGGGGGGGCAATAAAGATTCATGGTGTCCGATAAATACCGATCCCCCCAAATTCTGCAGAGCCAGCCCGACCTGATTCTCAAAAAACTCATTGGCAATCACCATGCAAGGTAAGCCTGATGCATTGGCCTCGAACGGTGTAATACCACCCCCGGTGATTGCGAGATCGTGGTGATAAAACTCCTCAATCATCGAAGAAACGCCACGTTTTAATGTAAACCCAACAGTCAGTTCCGCGTCCAATTTGTCCGTATGCATGAATGACGGACCCAGCACGATAGTCGCTGTCATTCCCATTTCTTTTAGCATCTGCACAACCTTGATGGTCACGCCATAAGTATCGCTACCACCCAACGTAACTAAAATACTTGAGAGTTCTTTGCGCAAGCGAGTAAAATTAGCGATTTGTGGATTTAGAATTAAATAATCAACCCCTTGTAGCACCTTGACTCCAGCAAGCCGCTCAGTAGCATCGAAAGAAAGTGCGGCAATGTGCAAGTCCGCCAGCGCTGCGCCTGTTCCACGATCATCAAATGTCACCAGTGGGATGCCTGTTGCTTTGACATTTTCCGCATGACGGTTATCAGTATTGAGGCGGTCATTCACCCACAAAGTTATATTGTCCTGTCGTATCAACCCTGCTTCCCAGTTCCCGGTAAAATCTTGCAGATTCACTATTCTATGCGGCACGCCCCGATCGACAAGAATCTGCCGCGAAGGTCCATGATCGTTCAGATAAATCGTATACGAAAAATCGGCTTGCACTAAGCACTCCGCTAGATTCAGTGTACGATAAAAATGCCCCATGCCGCGTGCATGGGAGCTTTCTATGCAGAGCGCGAACATAATTGGATCGCTTCTTCTGTCCCGATCCAGCGTGTGGGCGCGTACTCTGCAATGGCACAGGCACGTTGATAATCATCTTCGGCATCCACCGTCAACCGCAAACCCGGGCATCGTTTGGTTGCGGGTATATCCAGCACGCCTATCCTGAACACACCGGGGTTCTCCTGAATATATTCGTTAACGTGTTCACGGTGATTGGGTTCATGACCTTCCCACGCACTTCGTTCCAATGCAGCAAACGTTAATATCTCCGCTCCCACGCCCAACGGCATGCTACCGAAGGAATGGGTGTAATCATTGCATTCGGCCAGATGTTGTTCGATCAATCGCTGCAATTCTTCCATATCGGTGAACGGATTATCCCCCGTTAGTCGCACAACATGATCAAAACCATACTCTCGGGCACATTGATAATACCGGTCCAGCACATCGGCTTCACTGCCACGGAATACTGCTACGCTTCTGGACAGGCAATGTTGTTCTATGACGATATCCTGGGCCAGATCGCTGGTGGCAACAATCACCACTACCGGACAGGTCAACAGGGACAACCTGCCCAGCACATGATCCAGCAACATTTTTCCCGCAATTGGTTTGAGCACCTTGCCGGGCAAGCGAGTCGAACCCATTCTGGCTTGTATGATGACGCCAACCTTCACGCCAGATCATTCCAAGTGAGCACGGCATCTTTTTCCATGTCTGCGGCCACTATGCGCCCGACGATCTGCTCGAAGTATTTGGGACCAATCCCATAACCGGGACGTTTGACGTCGATATCTTGTTCGGTCAACCGCTCTCCCGCTTTCACACTGCGGTTCAGCACCACGCTCTTGCGGTTGTTGCGGCGCGTAATTTTCTCGCTATTTGCAGGACGCTTAACCCCTGTACCGCGCATGACCTCAAAGTTACGCACGGCTTCAACCAACCATTTCATATCAGTTGGATCAGCAGAAAGCATATGGTCAGGACCATCCGCTTTTTTATCATACGTGAAATGCTTTTCAATTACCCGCGCGCCCATGGCTACTGCACATAAACAGGCAATCGGTGAGAGTGTATGGTCAGAATAACCAATGTCAAGTTGTGGAAATGCTTGCATCAGGCTCTGCATAGCCGCCAAATTGACATTCTCCGAATGGGTCGGATAGCTGGTGATAGCATGCAACAAAATCAATTTTTCATTACCCTCTGCCAGAATCGCATCTACCGATTGACGCACTTCTTCCAATGTGCACATGCCTGTTGATAATATGACAGGCTTGTCGGTACGAGCAACATAACGCAGAAATGGATGATTGACAGCATCGTCCGAACCGATCTTGTGTGCGCCTACCCCAGCTTTTTCAAGCAGGTCCACGTCGGCTACGTGCGAAGGCGTCGAGAACCAATCTAGACCTTTGGATTCAGCATACTTGAATACATCCTGATGCAACCCCTCATTCACTTCATATTTCTTAAATAGTTCATGCTGCGACACTAAACCAGTATTCTCCATATCGAAAATAGCTTGGGTGCTAGTTATCGTATCGGCACGATAGGTTTGTAATTTCACTGCATCAACACCGCAATCGTGCGCCGCATCAATCAAGCGCTTTGCCTGGACAAATGTGGTGAAATTGCCACCAATCTCAGCAATGATGTAGCAACGATCTTTCCTATATTTTTTAAACATTATTATTTCACTCTACTCATCAGTATTATTTCTAAGAATAAGATTATTTTCTAGTATTAACCCATCTAGCTTGCTGTTCTCAAAAACAAAGTATGCCTGTTCTGGAGTACGGACCATTGGATAACCATGCAGATTGAGAGAGGTATTTAATAATGCACCTACGCCAGTAATTTTTTTAAATTCAGAAATCAAATCGTAATATTCTGCATTTTCTTCACAAGTAACTACCTGTGGCCGAGCAGTTGCGTCTGCCGGGTGAAGCGCAGCAGGCAAATCTAGTTGCGCCTTGCTAGTAGACGAGCACGCAACCGACATATATGGAAATTTAAACTTTTTTTGGTTTTCAAGATAAATAAATTCATCCGCATCCAATATAGATGGCGTAAAGGGCATCCAAAAATCTCTATTCTTAATCTGTTTGTTTATCTTCTTAATTGTTTCATTAGACCTAGGGTCTGCCAAAATAGATCTGTTTCCCAACGAACGAGCCCCAAACTCCATTCTACCTACGACCCTACCAAGAATCTTTCCACTTGCGAGTAGCTGAGCTATATCTTGTGATGTCACATTACGACGCACAACTATAGATTCATCCTTCGATGCAGAAGCACGACTAATTACATCATCAATCTCAGCATCAGTCGACTCCCCTCCCAAAAAAAGGTTATCTAAAGAATGAATGTCTTCACCATCACCTTGCTCATCTTCATGTGCAAAAATCGCCCCAATACAAAGGCTTTCATCTCCACCACTACCAACAACAAATAAATCATCAACAGCATCAAGCTTTCCAACTTCCATGTTTGCTTTGATATTGAGCGAGACACCACCGCTTAGAACTATACGTTTCTTTCCTGCACATTCTAGCCAATATTCAACCAAGTCACATAGCATGCGCTCAACAAAAATTTGCAGAGCTCCTGCTATGCCGTCAAACCGATATTCTTCTAGCTTTTCTTTAAAGTAAAAAAAATGATCCTTTAATGCAGGATCAACAAGAACCTTACCATTAGAAAATGAGTAACTTTTAGAAAATACTTCTAGTGGTCGTTTATATTCATATTCTTTTGCGTAAGGAGCCAATCCCATTACTTTAAATTCATGTTCGCTCGGCTTCATTGCCAAAAGTAATGTTATATAACGATATATTCTGCCAACATTAAAGTTATTATAACGTTCCAATAACTTCAACTTACCTTTACTTAATTCGCTAATAGTAGCATTTGCCTCATCACCAAAACCATCGCATGTAACCACTAATACATCGTCACCCCTAAATGGCGAACCATAGTACCCGTAGGCAGCATGGGATTTTTCGTGATTCATAATCAATACGTTGTCACGCTGGACTCCAAGTAATCTAATGACTTCATTAATACGCCAGTCATTCCAAATTTTATTTATATCAGTATCTTCCTTCTCGCATATTATTTTATACAGGTCATTTGAGGTGCCATCTAAATTTAATTTTTCAGAAAAAACATTCAAATAATCCTTCTTTTCACCTTCCATTAGAGAGGGCTTGTAATATTCATTCTGCTCTCTAAAATAATCACCAATCGAAAATGAAGCTTCTCTTCTCACCAAATAGTGAATAGGAGACATGTTTTGACTTACCAAAAGTACTTTATCAATACCTTCAGATGTAATTCCTAGAAACTCCATCCCATCTTGAATTGAAGCATATGGAAAAACAGTATCGTTTTTAATATTTGAATAGCGTTCTTCACTGGCAGCGAAAAGTATTCTTCCATCATCAAAAAATGCACACCCAGAAGTAATACCTATTTGAATACCTAATTTCATTTTCCAATTTCTTGTTTACGATACATATAGTTTCTCACAGTAAAAGTTCGAGCTCCTACCTTCCCCTCCTCATCCTCTGTCTTTCTAGGCAGATAACATTTGCGACAGACTGCACTTTGCATAAAACCACGCGGTTGCAGGTGCATATTCCGCACTGCTTGCATCTTCTCCCCATGCCACACCTGATGCACGGTTTCCTGTTTAATATCTCCAATCACTTCGTGGTTCTCTTCATCATTCG
>Ga0209494_1000122_pt1 | contig 34151 bp, 35 predicted proteins | sample EN1Hudseemescosm_FD_184628 | JGI IMG/M metagenome (GOLD analysis project Ga0209494, IMG submission 184628) | Methane-oxidizing microbial communities from mesocosms in the Hudson Canyon - EN1B Hudson Canyon (SPAdes) (version 2) | ecosystem: Environmental > Aquatic > Marine > Cold seeps | place... | reverse complement strand
TAATTTTAAATATTTTTGTTTGTAAGGTTGATGGGTAAACGATATAGCCGAGATCATTTTTCTTGTAATCGTAGCCATAAACCTTTTGTACGGCATCCATCACTTGTGCAATCGTGACGTTTTTTAGCTCTAAAGAAATTAAACCGCTGACATCAGGGTGCACCAATATATTTTCATTGGTATCAATAACCAGCCCCATAAAGAATTCACGCGCCTCAACTTCATGTAGTGATAGGTTAAAACTTGTTTCTCGTTTGCGAGCTTTATTGTTAAACAGGGTTTGATTGATATTAGGAATTAAAGCGTTGCTAATTGCTTCTGGAGTTGCAGTATTAAGTGCTGAAGGCTCATTGCTATCAGTAAACACTTCATCTAGCGATAGCTTGTTTGCTGTGGGAATGGTTGAGCAAGAAAGCAACAGAGGTAATGTTATTAATAATATAAATTTCTTCATTGGTATATTGCTCTGGGCTTACTTGGTTTTATAGGAACGAGTTAAAAGTGTGAGCTTTCTAGTGACGCTATTTTGTTTTATTTTTACCGCGTTATTGTATATTTTTATAATTTTAATATCAGAGAAGATAGTCTCGCCTTCTCGGGCAGTCACGCCATTGATCGTTGCACGCCGAGACTTACCAGAACTCCAGATGGATGATAACTTTAACTCATCGCCAGGCTGCTGAGCTGTTGCTATATCAGAGGAGAAATAAGCGGGTTTTGTTGGGTCTCTTAACTCTGCGAAGGTGCTTGTGCTGGTTAAGAAAACAAGCAAAAAGAGCAATGCTATTTTATAGTCCAAGCCAGTTCTCCTCAAAACTTAAGGTATAGATACGGAACGTGGTTTCTGCCTCTGGATATTGCTTCACCTGATAATTAATCGATTCCCAGTTAAAGCGCCAAGGTGAGGATTCCAGTGACTTTAAGTACTTAAGGGTATTAAAGTAACTACCGCTTAAGGTGATGGATAAACCATGCCGGTATATCCATGATTTGAGCTGTTTATTTTCGGATAATGTTGTTATCGCTAATGTTTTTAAGCTGATCAGTTTTAAGCCTTTATTTTGCCTGAGCATGTCTTGTAATACTTCAGTCATTAAGTGAGCTGGAACAAACTTTTTATTGCCAGTCTCTAATTGTAGCTTAAGTTTTTTTAGCTCTAGTTTTATTTTCTTAAGAGATTGTTTATTTTCTTTATTTGGGTCAATCTTCCCTAAAGCCTCTAATTGAATAGCAACTTGCTGATTAACGGTTAAGTTATTATTAAGATTTGTTAGCTCTAGGTTTAAGCGTTTTTGTTCTGTCGTTATTGGTTGATAAATCAGGTTGTCCCATATCCCCCAAAATAGCACTAGCAGTGTGCTCAGAGAAATAATTTTTTCCCTGGTGGATAAGCTGTTAAATCTTTCCAGTAGCGTGTTAATCATGATTTTCTTGCTCTAAGGATTCGTCCACGGTGTTAATGGCAAAGTCAATCTGGTTTTCGACTTCTTCGGCCTGGCTGATGATCAGTTTTGCAAAAGATCGACCTTGAAAGCTTGGTTCATGATGAAGCTTTTGCAAAAATACCGCTATTTTCTCTGCCTGATAAGTGCTTCCTGTTAAATTGATGGTGTGATCTTGTGCATGTATGGCGATATTAGTTAACCAGACATCTGCAATACTCTGTCTGGCAAGCGCAGAAAAATAGCGGGAGAAGCCCTGTGTCTGGTCGGATTTTTCATCGCTGAGTAAGCCGACTACTTGCGAAAAACTATTAAATATTTGTTGAGAGCGTGATACTTCCTGAGACAATAGTTTATTGATTTCTTGTTTAGGGTGTTCAGTTTTTAGAGCTTGTACCCTCGATTCAGCCAGTATAAGTTGTTGTTTGGCCTGTTCTATGTCGCTTTTAGTGTTATTCAGCTCTAGCAATAAAAAAACACTGTAAGCCGCTAATAAAATGAGCATGCCAATCAAGCTAAAGAGATAAGTATTGCTTGCTAGCTTGGTTTGGCTTGGTTTCAGGCTTCCTTTATATAAATTAACTTGTTGTATCATTGCCATTCACACTATTTCTAAGGGTGGTACCAATAACGGCGGCGCAAAGAGACTGGGTTGTGTCATCAAGTAAAATATCACCATCAATAATGGTTGATAAATCCATGATTCTAGCGGTAATACCATGATTACTGTTAAGAAAATTTAACAGTCCCTGAGTATTTTCTAGTAGAGGAATAACCGCTAGCCCAGAGAGGGTAGATAAGCCATAGTGGCTTTCCAGATAGTCAAAGGAGCGTTGAATGTCGAGTGCCAGCCCCGTTTGTTCCATAACCATTTGTTCTTCGCTTAAGAACGAGTCTGTTAAGCCAAGGCGGTCATAGCCGATAGCAAGTTTTCTGTTGAGATAGATGGAGCCTTGCTGCTCAATGGTGATTTGTCCCTGATTTTTTTGCAGATGTAAGACGGCTATGCCCCTATCGTTTTCCGGTAACAGTGTGGCCAGATTTCTTAATGAAGTTTCTTGAATGTCGATGACTTGTAGCTGTAGTCCACAGTGGCTACATAAATCCACTAAGGGTTGAATGGCTGATATGGGGGCGACAATAATATCCAGCATTTTAGTACTATTAGCTCGGCTAGGTGCTGGTAAGGTATAGTAGTCAATGATTGCATCATCAATTGGAAAATCAACTAAATCGCTAATTCTCCAGCGAATAGCTTCAGCCAATTCTTCATCAGTTACAGCAGGTTCTTCAATGGAGATTAAGCGGTAATCGTCGGCGGCAAGGACCAGGTGGCAATCGTACTCTGTCAGATTATGCTTGGCAGTTAAATCTTTAAGATCTTGTTGTTTATTATTGCTATAGATGAATTCACAATGAGTCAGAACAGGGTTTTGATGTTCAATTTGTCTGGATATGGCAATGCCAATGCCATCAGGGGTGAAGCTAAGCCCAACAATCCCTTTGCTACGGTTTTTTTTGCCTAATAATTTGTTAAACAAATGCACATTTAATTCCCATTGATAAGTGTGTTTAGTCTATATTAAAACAGTATAAATACAAGGGTTTGGCGTTTATTTGTTAGAGCTAGCCTGAAGCCAGTTGATCTCTTCGGCCGTTTTGTCGCCAATGACGCATTGAGTTAGGCTTTCGGCCATCACAGAGTCTGTTTCTGAGGCCGGAATTGTTACGGCCATGATCTCGGCTAGTGTTTGAGGGAATAATGGGGACTTATCGGGCTCTGCATAGCCATGGGGGAAAATGGCTTGTTTGTTGTTATCGTATTTATCTGTTGCAGCGACCGTATGTAAAAGCTCATGGGCAATAATAATATTGTTTTTCTGTTCCTGGCTTTTGGCGGCAAAGGCATGAACAATGGCTAATAAGCCTTTTTGCAGGCCTAAAGAATGTTGTAGCTGTTTGTTTTCTTCCACTTCATGGTAATGTAAAAATACTCTGATGCGGTGTAGGTTAGAGTTGTTATCAGGTGTATTGGTATAGCTCCAATAGCGAAATTTTAGTCCCCACCAGATGATCTCAGCATAGCTGGCGCTAGGTTTAGGTGCGACAGGCGGCAGTTGTTCAATTGTTGGGCCAAGTAGAGTCTGTGTAGGTTGAACTATGGATAAGCCGTAGTGTTCTGCTTCCGTTTGAAAAAAACGGTCTATGTCAGAAAAAGTAGCACTATCCAGTTGGCTGATATACTTCTCTAGCTCTGGACTTTTTGAGCTGTTCATGGGGTAGATCACAACCTGTAATGGTCTGGCCCAGGCCTGTGATTTTAAACGCTGAGTTTTTGTATAGAAAGCGATGACTGCAAAAATAACTAGCAATAGAATAATTCTTGTCGCTTTGAATAACGTCCGCATGGCGGCTGTTAACTTATCAGGGTAAGCGTTTTTTCTGCTACTGAACCATCAATAATGGAAAAGCCTCTAATTTCAAGAACGCCCTTGGTGTTGAGGGAGATGATTAAATGCATCGCATCCGGGTAGCTGGCCATTTTTATATCCGTTTCTGAAGGGACTGCAGGGGCGGTGGGATGTGAATGATAAATAGCAAACAGGGCTTCATTTTTGTCACGCATCATTGCCATGGCACTAATTTGCTGTTTTTCATCTAGTAGAAAGCGTGTTTCAGGATGGTCGGCAGTATTGTTGATTGGATAACAACTAGTAGCAAGCCCTTCAATGGCACCGATTAAGCCACAAATTTCTTGTGTGGGTGATATCTGTGCAGCATGTAATAATTGATTGGTTATTTTTCTGGATAACTGGATTTCTTTTGTATTCATTCTGCGTTCCATTGTGCGGTGGTTACTCTGGGGTTAGCAGAGAGATCTTGATGGGTTTTAATGTTGATGTAATTAAATGCCTTAAAGATGGCTTGAACCTCGGTTGGTTGATCATAACCATGTTCAATCAGAAGAGAAGCATTTTTATTTAAATAGCGGCGAGCATTTTCCGTAATAGTGCGGATATCTTTTAGTCCTTGATCTTCAGCGATAAGGGCGCTGCTGGGTTCAAAGCGTACATCCCCCTCTGATAGGTGCGGATCATTGGCAGCAATATAAGGCGGGTTACTGATAACCAGGTCAAATTTAGCAGGCGGAACATCGTTAAACCAGCAGGAATGAATAAATTCAATGTTTTGTATCTGATGATTGAGTGCATTTTGTTTGGCAATGGCTAAAGCGTCCAAGCTAAAATCAGTCGCAATAACATCTAAATCTGCTCTTTCTGCTGCTAAAGTAATGGCAATAATGCCAGAGCCCGTACCCAGATCAATAATTCTAGGGTTTGATATGGAGTGCAGTAAATCCAGGCTTAGCTCAATTATTAATTCTGTATCAGGTCTTGGGATTAATACCGCCGGAGTTACTTTAAAGTCTCTGGACCAGAACTCCCTGTTACCCGTAAGGTAGGCTATAGGGGTGCCCTGTCTGCGTTGTCTGATTAGCTGAAAAAACTGCTCTAGTTGTTCAGCCTGTAGTTGTTTTTCTGGCCACGCTCTAAGGTGAGAGCGGGGTTTGTTCAGTATATGGCAGAGTAATACTTCGGCATCCAGTTCGGCAGAGTCAGAGACCTCAGTCAGTTTTTTGCATGCCTCGCTCAGGCTGCTTTGAATATCAGTCATTACCTAGTTGAGTTAACAATTCTGCCTGGTGCTCATTAATCATTGGGCTGATCACATGCTCTAAGCCACCTTGCATAATTTCGTCTAGTTTATACAGTGTTAGATTAATTCTATGGTCCGTCATTCTACCTTGCGGATAGTTATAAGTGCGGATACGTTCAGAGCGATCTCCTGAGCCGACCTGTAATTTTCTGGTTTCAGCTTGTTCTGCATTTTGTTTGTCTTGTTCTGCTGTTAATAAACGAGACTGTAATAGTGACATGGCGCGTGCTCTGTTTTTATGCTGAGAACGTTCGTCCTGGCATTCAACCACCACTCCGGTAGGGAGGTGAGTCAGGCGGATGGCAGAATCTGTTTTGTTAACATGCTGTCCACCTGAACCAGAGGCTCTAAAGGTATCTACACGTAAATCGGATGCTTTAATCTCGTATTCGTCTACGCTGTCCACTTCTGGCATGATGGCAACCGTGCAGGCTGAGGTGTGAACTCGGCCTTGCGATTCCGTTTCAGGTACGCGCTGCACGCGATGAACGCCTGACTCAAACTTGAGTTGTGAATAGACATCTTGCCCGCTGATACGCAGAATGACTTCCTTATAGCCGCCGTGATCGCCTCTGTTTTCAGTGATGATTTCAGTTTTCCAGCCCTGTTTTTCAGCAAAGCGCTGATACATTTTTGCCAGATCACCCGAGAAAATGGAAGCTTCATCGCCACCTGTACCGGCCCGGACTTCTAGAAATATATTTCGGTTGTCATTAGGATCTTTGGGCAGTAGTAAAATTTGTAACTGCTGCTGAATTTGCTGTTTCTGCTGTTCAGCTTCTAGCTGTTCTTCCTTAGCCATTTCACGCAGTTCAGGGTCAGAATCCTTGCTCATTTCTAAAGCGGCTTGCAGGTTTTCTTCGTTGTCCTGATATTGTTTATAGCAAGTGACGATAGGATCTAATTGTGCATATTCCTGGCTGAGGGAGCGAAATTTATTTTGATCACTTTGTACCTCAGGTTGAGAGAGTAGGGCGGCAATTTCTTCAAAGCGTTCGCTGAGGTTTTCAAGTTTTGTTGTGATTGATGCTTTCATTATCAGTAGCTAGGTATTCAAGGTTATATAATCAATATAGTCAGTCAACGTTATATTGACATATCAGGGGAGTTGGAATATTTCTCTGGCAGCGGCAACAAGATCATGTCTTTCGTTTGCGCCGGCTTCTCTTATTTGACTGCTGGGGGTGTGTATTAATTTATTTGTTAGGCGGTGGGCTAGAAGATTTAAAACTTCCTCGGCATCACGGCCATTATTGAGTTGAGATAATGCTTTGCTTAGGGATTCATTGCGTATCTGTTCGGCTTGTAAGCGGTAATCTTTAATCATTGATTGAGCGCCTTGAGAGCGCATCCATGATAAAAAGTGCTCGACTTGGGTATCAATGATTTCTTCAGCCTGTTCTGCTGCCTTGCGCCTGGAGTCCATATTTTGGTCAATGGTGTTTTGTAAGTCATCCACCGTGTATAAATAAACGTCTCTTAATTGAGCGACTTCGGCTTCAATATCTCTAGGGACAGCAAGATCAACCATAAACATGGGTTTGTGTTTGCGTTTTTTGATGGCGCTTTCCACTCGGCCTTTACCCAAAATAGGGAGTTGGCTGGCTGTTGATGACACCACAATATCGGCTTCAGGTAAATGCGTGGGCAATTCGGATAAATCAATGGCATAACCATTAAATTGAGAGGCCAGGGCATGGGCTTTATCATAAGTTCGATTGGCAATGATAATGCGACCTATATTATTTTGGTGTAAATGCCGGGCTGTCAGTTCGATAGTTTCTCCAGCGCCAATTAATAAGGCAGTTTGTTCGCTAAGAGAGTCAAAAATTTGCTGCGCGAGCTGCACCGCTGCAAATGCGACAGAGACAGGACTAGAGCCAATCGCGGTATCGGTGCGGACTTTTTTCGCAGCAGAAAAGGTATGGTGAAAAAGTTTGCCCAGATGTTTGCCTAGGGTGCCTGCTTCATAAGCGGCTTGATAAGCCGTTTTCATTTGCCCCAGAATTTGAGGTTCACCCAGTACCATGGAGTCTAGTCCGCAGGCTACCCGAAACATATGACGAATGGATTGGCTGTCGGTATGGCTGTATAAATAAGGGGTAAATTCAGCGGGAGCAATGGTTTTTGCGTCAGCAATCCATTCAATCAGGGTGTTTGGGTTGTGATCTTCGGTCTGGCAATAAAATTCGGTACGGTTGCAGGTGGATAAAATGGCGGCGCCATTAATTTTATGGCTGTTCCATAATGTTTTAAGTGATAACTCAAGTGAATCAGCCGGGAATGCGAGGCGCTCGCGGATGGCAACAGGCGCTGTGTTGTAATTTATTCCTACGGCAAGAAGAGTCATTGAATGCAATTAAAACATGGTTAAAACCCTGTATTCTAAATAATATAATGTTTTTATCCAAATAGAATAAATTGCAGGTCGGAATTTAAAGTAATTTTCTGCTACTCTATAGGGGTGTTTAATCGAGCGTAATAGGGAAAACTCAGTGTTAATTATTAAATTGATGTTTGGCGTGATATTTATGTCTTTGGTGGGGTGTGCCAGTGTTCCAGATAGAAAAGCTAAGGATTCTGCAGTCGATGCAGAGGTGAATGAGCTTGATCTGAAGTCGGATGCAGAAAAGCAGACAAAAATTTCCCCTGAGGTATTATATCTATTAATGACGGCAGAGATTGCAGGGCAAAGGAATCAGTACGGTGTTGCTTTAGATGGTTATTTGCAAGCTGCAAAACGAGTGGATGATGTTAGGGTCGCTGAAAGAGCGGCAAAAATTGGACTTTATATAAAAGACACAAAAAAAACAGGTGAGGCCGTTTCTCTTTGGTTAAAGCAGGATGGTAGTAATTTAACGGCAAGAAAAATAGCGGCATTGGCTGCTTTGAAAGAAGCGGATAAAGACTCAGCAGTAGAGCATTTAAATAAAATATTGTCTGACGACCCTGCTGGATTTGAGGCAACCTTATTAGAGTTAGCTCGAATACTGGGGAAAGAGGGGAGGGCAAATGTGGTTTATAGCGTGCTGGATGAGCTTGCTCTGCAACATCCAGAGCAAGCAAGTGTGTTTTTTGTACAGGCATTGTTAGCTGGACAGCTTAATAATGCAGAGCTGGTAAAGGAAAAGATTAATAAAGCGTTACTATTGCAACCAGAGTGGGATAAAGCGCTTATTCTTCGGGCAAAGGTATTTGCGCAACAGCGGCAGTTTGATAAGGCGAGACTGGATCTGGAAAAGGTGCTAGAAAAGTCGCCTGAGAATAATAAAATAAGAAAGATGCTGGGTCAGGTGTTGATGAAAACAGAGGCATTGGAGGACGCTGTCGCGGTGTACCAGCAAGTCTTGAATGCAGAGCCAGAGGATGGGGAAAGTCAGTTTGCTATTGCCTTAATTTATTTGCAGCAAAAGAAAGAGCAACAAGCATTGCAGTTGTTAAGAAAATTAGTCAATAAGCCAGGGTGGGATGCGCAGGCTAGCTTTTATATTGGGCGAATCGAATTTAAGAATGAGAATTATGATACGGCTTTAACCTGGTTTGATAAGGTTACTCGAGGGGCGTATGAATATGATGCAGCCATGGCAGCGGTTTCTGTACTGTTGAATCAGAAGGATTTTACTGAGGCTGAACAGCGATTATTGAAATTATCAAATAAGTTTCCTAAGCAGCGTTTAAATATAGTGTTGTTACATGTGGAAATTTTTAGTGAGCAGAAAAAGTATCAGCAGGCATTTGATTTGCTGACTAAAAGTTTGCTAGATTTTCCTGCGCATAGAGATTTGTTGTACTCGCGGGCATTAATTGCAGAAAAAATCGATCTTCTCTATGTATTGGAGGCTGATTTAAAGGATATCCTACAGGCTCATCCAGAAGATGTTAGTGTCTTAAATGCATTGGGTTACACGCTGGTTGATAGAACCGAGCGATATGAAGAAGCGGAAGTGTATTTGCAGCAAGCTTTGGATTTAAAGCCCAATGAGGCAGTTATTATCGACAGTATGGGGTGGTTGAAGTTTAAGCAGGGAAAAAGCAGTGAGGCATTGGTCTTGTTGCGTGAGGCTTATGCTAAGCAAGCTGAGAATGAAATTGCTGCGCACCTTGCAGAGGTTTTATGGTTTGTTGGTAATAAAGATGAGGCGAGGGCGGTCTTTGGGGGGGCTTTAAAAAGATCACCAGAAGATGAATATTTGTTAAAGTTTCAGCAGCGATTCCCTGATATTAGCAATCCAGAATGATTCGCTTTTGTTTGCTGATGATGTTAACTTTTTTGTTGGCATCCTGTGCGAGTGTGTCGGAAAGAGGCGCTACGTTCGATTTGAGGGGGCGTGAAAGCTTGTATGAGCTGAATGAATGGTCTTTTCAGGGGCGGGTATCTGTCAGTGATGAAAATAATGCAGTCTCGGGCTCTATAGAATGGTTGCATCGGTCTAAACAGGAAAGTATAAAGCTTTCAGGGCCTTTTGGTCAGGGGAGGACTCAGATTGTGCTATTTGAGGATTATGTGGAAATTAATTCAGCAGGCGAAAAAGTGAGCTATTTTGCTGATGTAGATAAGGTAATCTCGTCTGAATTAGGTATTGCGCTCCCCGTGTCGTCGTTAAAATACTGGGTGCTGGGCTTAACAAGCCCAGGTCTCAGCTATAAAGAATTTGCCGGGGGCTTTGTGCAGGATGGGTGGCGAGTCACTTATTCCTCGCTACAGGCTGATAACATGCCTAGCAAGATGAAGATTGAAAAGGGACGGGCTAAGTTAAAGTTAATAATTAATCAGTGGAATAGGTAGTACATTGATTATGTGGACAAATAAAGAGAGAGTATGAAACAAGAAGTAACGGGCTGGGGAGAAAAATGGCCGGCACCAGCAAAATTAAATTTAATGCTAAGGATAACAGGACAAAGAGAGGACGGTTATCATTTGTTGCAGACCGTGTTTCAATTAATAGATTTATGTGACTGGTTAACTTTTCATCCGGTTGATGACGGTAACATCTTTCTTGATAATCCAATACCCGGGGTGCCAGAGGAGCAGGATTTAACCATTCGGGCGGCGAAGTTATTAAGGCAAGAGACAGGTTGTCAGCAAGGGGTGAGAATAGAAGTTGAGAAAAACTTGCCAATGGGAGGTGGTCTTGGCGGAGGGAGTTCTGATGCGGCTACTACCTTGGTGGTACTCAATCGCTTGTGGGAATTGAATTTATCAGAGCAAAAACTGATGCAGCTTGGGCTGAAACTAGGGGCTGATGTACCAGTATTTGTTTTTGGTCATGCTGCGTGGGCTGAGGGTGTGGGGGAAAAACTTGAGAAAATAGAGCCAGAGGAAAAATGGATTGTAGTGATAAAGCCAGACTGTCATGTCGATACAAAAGAAATTTTTTCAGAAAAGGGTTTGACAAGAGATAGTAAGTCCATCATAATACCTGACTTTATTGCAGGCCAGCATCAAAACGATTGTTTAGATGTGGTTTGTGAGAAGTATCAACCAGTGGAAAAAGCTTTAGCTGATCTTGCTGTTTTTTCGGAAGCAAGGTTGACTGGTACAGGTGCTTGTGTGTTTGCTCAGTTTGACTCGAAGGAGTTGGCTGAACAGGCTTACAATAAGTTGTCTGTGCGGTGGCAGGTTTATTTAACTAAAGGAGTTAATAAATCAGCGCTAAAAGAGCAGTTGGTTTGAGTCGATTATATTGGGCTGTCGCCAAGCGGTAAGGCACGGGGTTTTGATCTCCGCATACCCAGGTTCGAATCCTGGCAGCCCAGCCATTTTTTATCTCCAATTATGAAGCCTAGCGGAGTGCTTAAATGCAAGATACCTCTATGATGGTGTTTTCTGGTAATGCTAACAGAGCTTTATCTGAAGGTATAGCAAGAAAGTTGAACATGCGTTTAGGCATGGCAACGGTCGGTCGCTTTAGTGATGGAGAAATAGTAGTAGAAATTGAGGAAAATGTACGGGGTCGGGATGTGTTTATTATCCAGCCTACCTGTTCTCCTGCTGATGAGCACCTGATGGAGTTGCTGGTGATGATTGATGCGCTAAAAAGAGCGTCTGCATCACGGATAACAGCCGTTATACCTTATTATGGTTATGCTCGTCAGGACAGGCGTTCTCGCTCTGCAAGAGTGCCGATTACAGCAAAATTGGTGGCGAATATGCTTGATACGGCGGGAGCTGATCGAGTGTTAACCGTTGATTTGCATGCTGATCAGATTCAAGGTTTTTTTGATATACCTGTAGATAATGTCTATGCGTCACCTTTGTTGTTGGGTGATGTTTGGCGTCAGAAATATGAAAATCTAATTGTAGTGTCTCCGGATGTCGGTGGCGTTGTAAGGGCAAGAGCCTTGGCAAAGCGCCTTAGTGATGCGGATTTGGCTATTATCGACAAGAGGCGGCCAAAGGCGAATGTCTCGGAAATCATGCATATTATTGGTGATGTGTCGGGTCGAACTTGCGTGATGATAGATGATTTGGTTGATACGGCAGGGACTTTATGTCACGCAGCTAAAGCATTGAAAGAGCATGGTGCGCTGAAGGTGGTTGCTTATTGTACGCATCCTGTGTTGTCGGGGGCTGCGGCAGAAAATGTAAGGAACTCGGTGCTTGACGAGTTGATCGTAACAGATACGATCCCGTTAACTGATGAGTTGCTGTCTATTGATAAAATCAGGCAGCTAAGTGTTGCCGAAATGTTGGCTGAAACAATTAGACGGATTGCTGAGAGTGAATCAGTCAGTTCGCTTTATGTTGACTAGGTTTGGTGTTGAATAAATCATATTTATAAAGATTGCTTGAGAGCAAGATTGGAGAAAGAGATGTCTGACGTGTTTGAATTTGTAGCTGAGAGTCGTGACTTGGCGGGTAAAAGTGCTGCAAGAGCGGCGCGTAGAAGTGGTGATGTGCCTGCAGTAGTTTATGGTGGTGCGGCTGATCCTTTGTCTATAGTTTTGAATCATAATGAGGTGCTTAAGCATCTGGAGCATGAGGCGGTTTATTCTCATATTTTAGATTTAAACGTGGGCGGCAAGACAGAAAAAGTTATTTTAAAAGATGTTCAGCGTCATCCTGCAAGAGCTCAGGTTTTGCATATGGATTTTATGCGAGTTGATGCAACTCATGCGCTTAAAGTGCATGTGCCACTGCATTTTATAAATGAGTCAACTTGTGTCGGTGTAAAAGCTGGTGGGGTTGTGACTCATGGAATGGTAGATGTAGAGGTTTCTTGTTTGCCGGCGGCATTGCCTGAATTTATTGAGGTGGACTTGACTGCTCTTGATATCGGAGATTCATTGCATCTGACTGATCTGATTTTACCTGAAGGTGTTGAGATTTTGGCTTTAGCTCAGGCTGGTGATCATGACCATGCTGTTGCTCAGGTAATGAAGACTAAAGCAGTATCTGAAGAGGTGTCAGAAGATGGCGCGGCTGAAGATGATGTGACTGAAGAGGCTTAATCGTTAGCGATTAGGTTGTTAAGATGATTAAACTTATCGTTGGCCTAGGTAATCCGGGTCAGCAATATGAAAAAACCCGGCATAATGCCGGGTTTTTGTTTTTAGACTATCTGCTAAGTGAGTCGTTAGCTAGCTGGGGGCATGAGGTTAAGTTTCATGGCTTGCTGGCAACGATTCAGGTTGCTGGTAATAAGGTGTTGCTGCTCAAGCCGCAAACTTTTATGAATAAAAGTGGCTCTTCTGTTGTGGCGCTTGCAAGGTATTACAAGATTAAGCCAGAAGAGATTCTGGTTGTGCATGATGAGCTGGACCTGGCTGCGGGAGTGGTTAGGTTAAAAAGTGCGGGTGGTCATGCCGGTCATAATGGTTTGAGGGATATTATTGCTAACCTGGGTGATAAAGGATTTTATCGCTTGAGGGTCGGTATTGGTCGTCCTGCGACAGGTAAGAATGTAGCTGATTTTGTGCTTTCTGCCTCCTCAAAGCAGGAGCGGCAAGACATGTCTATGGTTTTTGATGTGGTTTGTTCGCATATGAAAAGTCTTGTTTCTGGTGAGGTGTCGCTAGTAATGAATAGTTTGAATAGGAAGTAAGTGTTGTTCCGGGGTTGATTGAATAATTAAAGCCTGGCTAATAGTTTGTTTTGCATTGATTTATCTAATAAAGAGCAATTGTAGGTAAAATAAGTGTTGACTATGGAGGTGTATTTCTCCATAATAAGAAGTTCAGGAGGGGTTCCCGAGCGGCCAAAGGGATCAGACTGTAAATCTGACGGCTCAGCCTTCGGAGGTTCGAATCCTCCCCCCTCCACCATTCTTTCCATCAGGAAGTATGCGGGTGTAGTTCAGTGGTAGAACTCCAGCCTTCCAAGCTGATTATGTGGGTTCGATTCCCATCACCCGCTCCAATTCTTAAGTTGTCGAGCGCTCATATAGCTCAGTAGGTAGAGCACTTCCTTGGTAAGGAAGAGGTCACCGGTTCAAATCCGGTTATGAGCTCCAGCCATTAGCTGAGTAATGTTGATTTCGGCAGTTTGTAAAATATATAAAGAATAAAGTGTTGCAACAATATTTGTTCTGAAGTATAATTCTCAGTTCTTTACGGTTTCTGAATAGGTCAGTGGCTCAATTGGTAGAGCAGCGGTCTCCAAAACCGCAGGTTGTGGGTTCGAGTCCCTCCTGGCCTGCCATTCAGAAATTACTCAATAATTTAATTCCAATTTTAAAGATGAATGCACAGGCGGAAGATGCGTCAAAGGTATTTGATGTTATAAAGCAAGGTTTGTCTCTTGTATTTGTGGTGGCCGGAGTAGCTGGTTTTTACTATTTCTCAGATCTGCCAGGCTTTACTCTGTTATATAGAGTGTTAGCATTGGTTGCAATTATATTGCTTGCTATAGGGGTGGTGTTAACAACAGGTTCGGGTCGAATGGTTTTGAACTTTGCTTTAGAGGCAAAGCTGGAAGTCAGGAAAGTAGTTTGGCCTACGCGAGAAGAAACAGTCAGAACGACTTTGTTGGTTTTTGGTATGGTTTTTATAGTCGGCTTATTGCTGTGGTTGCTAGATTGGGGTTTACTTGTGGCAATTAAAGCTTTAACGGGTCAAGGGGCTTAATATGGCATTACGTTGGTATGTTGTGCATGCTTATTCAAATTTTGAGAATAAAGTTAAATTAGCCTTAGAAGAGAAAATTGAGCTGGAAGGTTTGCAGGAACATTTTGGAAAAATTCTTGTTCCTACCGAAGAAGTTGTTGAAATGCGTATGGGGCAGCAGCGTAAAAGTGAGAGAAAATTCTTTCCTGGTTATGTGCTGGTACAGATGGATTTAAATGATGAGACGTGGCATTTGGTAAGGAATATACCTAGAGTGCTGGGTTTTATTGGCGGGACTTCAGATAGGCCTGCGCCAATTTCAGATAAAGAAGCCGATGCTATATTAAATAGGGTCGAGGAAGGGGTTAATAAGCCACGACCTAAAGTATTGTTTGAAGTAGGTGAAACACTCAGAGTTATCGATGGGCCGTTTAAGGATTTTAACGGTAATATTGAAGAAGTGAATTACGAAAAAAGCCGGTTAAAAGTTTCGGTACTGATATTTGGGCGTTCAACTCCAGTTGAATTAGAGTTCGGTCAGGTAGAAAAACTTTAGTAAAAATGAATTTTAAAATGAATCTCTATCCTTTTTAAGGGTAGGGATTTTTGTATCTTGGGGAGCTGGAAATGCGTTTGCACCCATTTGGAGAGAAAGATGGCTAAAAAAATACAAGCATATATTAAGCTACAGGTGAAAGCCGGTGAAGCAAATCCTAGTCCACCTGTTGGTCCTGCTTTAGGGCAGCACGGTGTGAATATCATGGAGTTTTGTAAAGCATTTAATGCAAAAACTTCAGATGTAGAGAAAGGCTTGCCTATTCCTGTAGTTATTACTGTTTATAGTGATAGAAGTTTTACTTTCATTACTAAAACACCGCCTGCAGCAGTGTTATTGCTGAAAGCGGCAGGTATTGAAAAAGGCAGTGGCACTCCAAATACAGTGAAAGTTGGTACTGTAACGAGAGCACAGCTAGAAGAGATTGCTACCACAAAAATGCAAGATCTTAATGCAGCGGATATGGAAGCAGCAGTTAAGATTATAGCGGGTAGTGCATCAAGCATGGGCCTAAATGTGGAGGGTCTGTAAATGGCTAAGTTATCTAAAAAAGCAAAATTAATTACCGAAAAAGTTGATCCAAATAAGCAATATTCAATTTCTGACAGCGTTTCCTTGTTAAAAGAATTCGCTAATTCAAAATTTGATGAGTCAGTTGATGTGAGTGTTGTTTTGGGTGTGGATCCAAGAAAATCTGATCAAAATGTTCGTGGAGCATCTGTGCTACCACATGGTACAGGTAAAACAGTTCGAGTGGCTGTGTTTACTCAAGGGCCAAATGCAGATGCTGCAAAAGAAGCGGGCGCTGATGTGATTGGGATGGATGATCTTGCTGATCAAGTTAAGAAAGGCGAGATGGACTTTGATGTGGTGATCGCATCTCCTGATGCAATGAGAGTGGTTGGTCAATTGGGTCAAATATTAGGACCTCGTGGATTAATGCCAAACCCTAAAGTCGGTACTGTAACTCCAGATGTTGCGACAGCAGTTAAGAATGCAAAGTCAGGTCAGGTTCGTTATCGTACAGAAAAGGGTGGGATTGTTCATTGTTCAATCGGTAAAGTTTCTTTCGAAGAAACCTCAATTAAAGAAAATTTAGAATTCTTAATTGCCGATTTGAAAAAAGCAAAGCCATCTGCTGCAAAAGGTGTTTACTTAAAGAAAATTGCTATTTCTTCAACGATGGGTCCTGGTTTAGTGATCGATCAAAGTAGCATTGAAGTATAAAAAGAACTTTGGGTTGCTGGTTAACTAGCAACCGTCAAAGACCGTTGGTGTTGAAAAACGTAAACTATAGAAAAGTTTAGGCCAACGTAGGTGGGAGCTTTACCGGCAAGCTGGTGAGGGACCGCAAGGTGCATCTGAAAAGATGCGGTTTATTAAATTTGGATGAAAGTCTAAATAAATTACCGGAGGTAATCTGTGGCATTAAACCTAGATAGCAAAAAGGTAGTTGTTGATGAAGTTGCTGAGTATGCTGCTAAAGCATTGTCTGTTGTAGCAGCTGAGTATCGTGGACTAACTGTAGCTGAATTAACAGAATTGCGAATTAAAGCCAGAGAAACTGGTGTTTACTTGCGCGTTGTAAAAAATTCTTTAGCTAAGCGCGCAGTGGCAGGAACTGAATTTGAATGCATTCAAGATGGACTAAAAGGTCCTCTGATTTTTGCATTTGCAATGGAAGCGCCTGGGGCAGCAGCACGATTAATCAATGATTTTGCAAAGACTAACAACAAGCTTATTGCTAAAGTTGTTGGCTTTGATGGCAAATCTCACGATGTATCTGAGTTAGCACGTTTGGCAAGTTTGCCAACACGCGACGAAGGTATCAGTTTGATTATGGCTGTTATGAAAGCACCAGTAGGCAAGTTAGCGCGTACTTTGGCTGCTCTCAGAGATCAAATGCAAGAATCAGAAACAGAAGCTGCTTAAGCTTCAAACCAGTTTAAATCTAATACATAGGAATATCATAAATGGCTATCTCACAAGAAGATATTTTAGAAGCAGTATCAAACATGACTGTTATGGAAATCGTTGACCTAATTTCAGCGATGGAAGAAAAATTTGGTGTAACTGCTGCAGTTGCAGCTGCTGCTCCTGCTGGTGGCGATGCTGCTGGCGCTGCTGTTGAGCAAACTGAATTCGACGTTATTTTAACTTCGTTCGGTGCAAATAAAGTAGCTGTTATTAAAGCAGTACGTGGAATCACAGGCTTGGGTCTTAAAGAAGCAAAAGGAGCTGTTGAAGGAGCTCCAACTCCTTTGAAAGAAGGTGTTCCTAAAGCTGAAGCTGAAGAAGTAGTTGCTACGCTTGAAGCTGCTGGTGCTTCTGCTGAAATCAAATAAATTTGATTTATAGAAGGCTTTGATTTTTGTGGCAATGCCATAGTTATTAAAGCTTTGCAAAAGTAGGGCTGATGGCATTATTGTCATCGGCCTTTTACTGTTTGCAGGAAGTTATACCCAAACCGCTCAGCCAGAGCTGGTTTTGGTCGAAATGTTAAACAATCCTTGACAAAAGGTATGGAAAATATGGCCTATTCTTTTACCGAAAAAAAACGTATTCGTAATAATTTTGGCAAAGGTACTGAAGTACTTGATGTGCCTTATCTATTGGCGACACAAATAGATTCATATGCCAGTTTTTTACAAGACGGTATACAACCTAAAAAAAGGTTAGAGCGTGGTTTGCACGGAGCATTTTCTAGCGTTTTCCCTATAGTAAGTCATTCAGGCTATGCTGTACTTGAATATGTAAAATATAGGTTAGGTGAGCCAACTTTTGATGTGAGGGAATGTCAACAGCGTGGGGCAACATTTGCTGCACCGTTGAGAGTTTTAGTGCGTTTGGTTATTTATGACAAAGATGCACCATTAACAGCAAAGGTTGTTAAAGATATACGCGAACAAGAAGTTTACATGGGTGAGCTTCCGTTAATGACAGAAAATGGAACATTTGTCATCAATGGTACAGAGCGAGTCATTGTTTCTCAGTTACATCGGTCTCCAGGTGTTTTCTTTGATCATGATAAAGGTAAAACACACTCCTCCGGGAAATTATTATTTAATGCCAGGGTTATTCCTTACCGTGGCTCATGGTTGGATTTTGAATTTGACCATAAAGACGCCGTCTTTGTCAGAATAGATAGACGACGCAAAATACCCGCAACTATATTATTGCGTGCGCTAGGGTATGACAACGAAGAAATGATTAAGAAGTTCTTCGATACCAATAAGTTTACTTTGGCTGCTGATAATATTAAATACCATGTTATTCCTGAGCGTTTACGCGGGGAAATGTCGGTGTTTGATATTAAATATGATGGTGAAGTGCTTGTTGAAGAAGGGCGAAGAGTTACTGCCAAGCATATCAGAAAGATGACGAAAGCTAATGTCACTGAGATCGATGTGCCGAAAGAATATTTGTATGGCAAAATTTTAAGTCACAATGTTGTAGATGAGTCTACCGGTGAGTTAGTTGCTAATGTAAATGATGAGCTAACAGAAGAGTTGGTTCAGGCATTGTTGGAAGCGGGTGTTTCTGATATCGAGGTCTTATATGTAAATGATCTGGATCGTGGTGCTTATATTTCAAATGCCATGAAGCTGGATGCCTCAACAAACAGGTTGGAAGCATTGGTCGAAATTTATCGAATGATGAGACCTGGTGAGCCACCAACAAAAGATTCAGCAGAAAATCTATTTGCTAATTTATTCTTTACTTCTGATAGATATGATTTGTCAGCTGTAGGACGGATGAAATTTAACCGTCGTTTAGGTCGTAATGAATCAGAGGGTGAAGGCACTTTAAGTAATGATGATATTGTTGATGTCTTAAAAGAATTAATTGCTATTCGTAACGGCGACGGTACGGTAGATGATATTGATCACTTAGGTAACAGACGTGTGCGTTCTGTTGGTGAGATGATTGAAAACCAGTTTAGAGTCGGGTTGGTTAGGGTTGAGCGTGCGGTAAGAGAGCGTTTGACACTGGCTGATTCTGAAGGCTATATGCCGCAAGAAATTATTAATGCTAAGCCTGTTTCGGCAGCGGTTAAAGAATTTTTTGGTTCTAGCCAGTTGTCACAGTTTATGGATCAAAACAATCCATTGTCGCAAGTGACACATAAGCGACGTGTTTCAGCATTAGGGCCGGGTGGTTTAGCTAGAGAGCGTGCTGGTTTTGAGGTGCGAGATGTACATACAACCCATTACGGTCGAGTGTGTCCAATTGAAACACCAGAGGGACCAAATATTGGTTTGATTAACTCCTTATCGGTATATTCTCGAACTAATTCGTATGGCTTTTTAGAAACGCCTTATAGAAAGATTGAAAATGGAAAAGTGACAGATCAGGTTGATTACTTATCAGCTATTGAGGAAGGTGACTTTGTTATTGCTCAGTCGAGTGTTGCTATTGATGAGAGTGGTCGTTTAGTCGAAGGTTTGGTGCCTGCCCGATATAAAGACGAATTTACTTTGTCTTCATCTGAATCAGTGCAATATATGGATGTGTCGTCTAAGCAGATTGTATCTGTAGCGGCTTCAATTATTCCATTCCTAGAGCACGATGATGCCAACAGAGCGTTGATGGGTTCAAACATGCAACGTCAGGCTGTTCCAACACTAAGAGCTGAGAAGCCGTTGGTTGGTACAGGGATGGAGCGTGTTGTTGCTAAAGATTCTGGTGTATCAGTAGTTGCTAAGCGTGGTGGTATTATTGAAACTGTTGATGCTGCTCGAGTGGTGGTCAAGGTTCATGATGCTGAAACCATTGAAGGTATTCCTGGGGTAGATATTTATAACTTAACCAAATATACCCGTTCAAACCAAAATACTTGTATTAACCAAAAACCATTGGTTATGCCGGGAGATACGGTCAATGTAGGTGATATTCTGGCTGATGGTCCTTCTACTGATATTGGTGAATTAGCGCTAGGTCAAAATATGCGCATTGCCTTTATGCCTTGGAATGGTTACAACTTCGAAGATTCAATTTTAGTTTCTGAGCGTGTTGTTAAAGAAGATCGTTTTACCACGATTCATATTGAAGAGAAGACCTGTGTTGCTCGTGAGACTAAGCATAGTCCTGAAGAGATCACTGCAGATATACCTAATGTAAGTGAAGAAGCCTTGTCTAAATTAGATGAGTCGGGCATCGTTTATGTAGGGGCTGAAGTTAAAGGTGGTGATATTTTAGTGGGTAAGGTGACGCCAAAAGGTGAAACCCAATTAACCCCAGAGGAAAAATTACTACGTGCAATTTTTGGTGAAAAAGCGGCTGATGTTAAAGATACCTCATTAAGAGTGCCTGGTAGTATCAGAGCAACCGTTATTGATGTGCAAGTTTTTACTCGTGATGGCGTAGGAAAAGATAAGCGAGCTCTAGAAATAGAAGAAGCGGAAATTAAACGATATAAAAAAGACCTGGATGATCAACTGAAGATTATTGAGCAGGATATCTTTGATCGTATCGCTGCTATGTTAATAGGGCAAAAAACAGATGTTGGAATTGGTGATCTTAAAAAAGGCACTGAGTTAACTCAAGAGTTACTGGATGCGAGCACTAAATCAGATTGGTTGAAAATTAAAGTTCAGGACGAAGACGTTAATGTACAGCTAGAATCTGTCGCAGCTCAAATTGAACAGCAGCGTAAAGAGTTTGATGAAAGATTTGAGTCCAAGCGCACTAAAATCACTATGGGTGATGATTTGGCGCCAGGCGTTCTGAAAATGGTTAAAGTTTATTTAGCTGTTAAAAAGCGCATTCAGCCAGGTGATAAAATGGCTGGACGACATGGAAATAAAGGGGTTATCTCTCAAATTGTACCTATAGAAGATATGCCTTACACTGCTGAAGGTGATCCGGTGGATATCTTGTTGAATCCATTAGGTGTACCGTCAAGGATGAACGTTGGGCAGGTATTGGAAACCCATTTAGGCTGGGCTGCAAAAGGTTTAGGTATTAAAATTGGGAAAATGCTTGAAGCTAAGGCCAAGATAGTAGAGATTCGAGGCTTTCTGGATAAAATCTACAACAGTAGTGGTCGAAAGGAAGATCTGGATTCATTTTCTGATAAAGCAATTCTGGAGATGGCGGCTAACCTAGTGGGCGGTGTGCCGATGGCAACACCCGTGTTTGATGGGGCGTCAGAAGCCGAGATTCGTGAGATGTTACGCCTGGCTGACTTGCCTGAAAGTGGTCAGACTATCTTGTATGATGGTTTAACTGGTGAGCAATTTGAGCGTAAAGTGACGGTTGGTTATATGTATATGTTAAAACTAAATCACCTGGTTGATGACAAAATGCATGCGAGATCAACAGGGCCTTATAGTTTGGTTACTCAGCAGCCGCTGGGTGGTAAAGCTCAGTTCGGTGGTCAGCGTTTTGGAGAGATGGAGGTGTGGGCGCTTGAGGCTTATGGGGCGGCATATACATTACAAGAAATGTTGACGGTTAAGTCTGATGATGTAAATGGCCGAACCAAAATGTACAAAAATATTGTTGATGGTAATCATACGATGGACCCGGGTATGCCTGAGTCTTTTAACGTATTGATTAAAGAGATTCGTTCACTAGCTGTAAATATTGAGCTGGAGTAGTAGTAATTCCAGAAAGTAGGACAGTATTAGAGATTATTTATAAGTAAGACTCCATAGTGGTCGTTGTGAATAATCAATTAATTTTACATGGTGTACAGAAGCTTTGTGCACCATGGAAGCCAGGTAAAACAAAGAGGACAAGCTCTTGAAAGATTTGATGAATTTCCTTAAGCGTCAAGGTCGTGCTGACGATTTTGATGGTATACGTATTGGTTTATCATCACCAAACATGATTAGATCGTGGTCGTATGGTGAAGTTAAAAAACCAGAAACAATTAATTACCGTACCTTTAAACCAGAGCGTGATGGATTGTTTTGTGCAAAGATTTTTGGTCCAGTCAGTGACTATGAGTGTTTGTGTGGAAAATATAAAAGATTAAAGCATCGCGGTGTGATTTGTGAGAAATGTGGCGTAGAAGTTACGATCTCAAAAGTCAGGCGTGAACGTATGGGTCATATTGATCTTGCAAGTCCTGTAGCGCATATCTGGTTCCTAAAATCACTGCCTTCAAGAATCGCATTGTTGCTTGATATGACGTTGCGCGGAATTGAGCGTGTGTTGTATTTTGAATCATTTGTGGTTCTTGATCCTGGTATGACACCGTTGGAGCGTGGTCAATTACTGACGGATGACGAATTTCTAGATGCAGTAGAAGAGCATGGTGATGAGTTCGAAGCAAAAATGGGTGCGGAAGCGGTTTATGAATTGCTTAAGTCCATTGATCTAAAGGAAGAGATTAATATTCTTCGTGAAGAAATTAATTCGACAAACTCAGAAACAAAAATTAAGAAGTTCTCTAAAAGACTTAAGGTTATTGAGTCTTTAGTGGCTTCAAGTAATCGTCCTGAATGGATGATTATGACAGTATTACCAGTTTTACCGCCGGAGTTACGTCCTTTAGTTCCACTAGATGGTGGTCGTTTTGCGACTTCTGATCTAAATGATTTGTATCGTCGGGTTATCAATAGAAATAATCGTCTGAGACGTTTATTAGATCTAAGTGCGCCAGATATTATCGTACGAAATGAAAAGCGTATGCTGCAGGAATCTGTGGATGCGTTATTAGATAATGGCCGTCGTGGTAGAGCTATCACGGGTACTAACAGAAGACCGCTAAAATCTTTGGCGGATATGATTAAAGGTAAGCAAGGGCGTTTTAGACAGAACTTGCTTGGTAAGCGGGTTGATTACTCAGGTCGTTCAGTAATTGTTGTTGGGCCAACACTCAAGTTGCATCAGTGTGGTTTACCTAAAAAAATGGCTTTAGAGTTATTCAAGCCATTTATCTTCAGTAAGCTACAATTCAGAGGCTTGGCGACAACGATTAAAGCAGCCAAGAAAATGGTTGAAAGAGAGGGTGCTGAAGTCTGGGATATACTGGAAGAGGTTATCCGTGAACACCCTATTATGCTTAACCGTGCGCCAACCTTGCATAGATTAGGTATTCAGGCGTTTGAGCCAACCTTGATTGAAGGTAAGGCGATTCAGTTGCATCCATTGGTTTGTAGTGCCTTTAACGCTGATTTTGATGGCGATCAAATGGCTGTTCATGTGCCACTGTCTATTGAAGCTCAGCTTGAAGCCAGAATTTTGATGATGGCGACTAACAATATTTTATCACCAGCGAATGGTGAGCCTGTGATCAATCCTTCTCAGGATGTGGTGTTGGGTTTGTATTATATTAGTCGTGAAAAAGTAAATGCCAAAGGCGAAGGCAGTATTTTTGTCGATTTAGATGAAGTAAACAAAGCTTTAGATAATAAATCGGTTGAGTTGCAAACAAAAATACAGCTGCGTGTAAAAGAAATAATTGTAAATGAAGCGGGTGAAAAAGTTGATCGTGTTACTCGCTATGAGACAACTGTAGGGCGTGCCTTGATTTGGGCTATCGTGCCCGAAGGGATGCCATTTGCAGAGGTCAATGTTGATATGACTAAAAAGAACATATCAAAATTGATTAACTACAGTTATCGTCATCTTGGAAATAAAGATACGGTGATGCTGGCTGACAAAATCATGTATCTAGGTTTTAAGTATGCAACTAAGTCAGGTGTTTCTTTTGGTATCGAAGATATGGAAATACCAGAAAAGAAAAGTGGCATTCTAGCTGCTGCAGAAGCGGAAGTGACCGAAATTCAAGGGCAGTACGCATCAGGCTTGGTAACAGATGGTGAAAGATACAACAAGGTTGTAGATATCTGGTCTCATGCTAATGAGCAGGTTGCCAATGTGATGATGGAAGGTTTGGGTGAAGATGATGCGATAAATGCGGCAGGTGAAGCAGTTAAGCAGAAATCATTTAACTCGGTCTTTATGATGGCTGAGTCGGGTGCGAGGGGTTCTGCTGCGCAGATTCGTCAGCTAGCTGGTATGCGTGGATTGATGGCTAAGCCGGATGGTTCAATTATTGAAACACCTATTACAGCTAACTTCCGTGAAGGATTAGATGTACTGCAGTACTTTATTTCAACCCATGGTGCACGTAAAGGTCTTGCTGATACGGCGCTTAAAACAGCTAACTCGGGTTATTTAACTCGTCGATTAGTTGATGTTGCTCAGGATCTAGTGGTATTGCAAGAAGATTGTGGAACAATTAATGGTTTAACCATGACGCCTATTATTGAAGGGGGTGATGTAGTTGAGCCACTTGCTGAGCGAGTGTTGGGTCGTGTTGTTGTTAATGATGTGCTGAGGCAGAAAGATGATGAAGTCTTGATTCCTAGCGGCACTATGATTGATGAGAGCATGGTGTCAATCCTGGAAGATAATAGTGTAGACCGTTTGTTGGTACGATCTATTATTACCTGTGATGCACGACACGGTGTTTGTGCTAAATGTTATGGTCGCGATTTGGGTCGTGGTCATATGGTGAATCAGGGTGAGGCAGTTGGTGTTGTGGCAGCACAATCAATTGGTGAGCCAGGAACACAGTTAACCATGCGTACTTTCCATATTGGTGGTGCCGCATCTAGATCTGCTGCAATTAGTAATGTGCAAGTCAAGTCTGCAGGTACTATCAAGCTGAGTAATATGAAAACAGTTAAAAACAAAGATGATAATCTTGTTGCTGTTTCTCGTTCAGGTGAGGTGGGTGTTGTTGATTCTTATGGAAGAGAGCGTGAGCGTTATAAAATTCCCTATGGGTCGGTGCTAACAGTTGATGAAGGTAGTTCTGTGGAAACCGGAGATATCATTGTTAACTGGGATCCGCATACGCATCCCGTGGTAACAGAAGTAAATGGCTTGATTCAACTAATCGACTTCGTAGATGGTGTCACGGTTCAAGAGCAGTCTGATGAAGTAACAGGTCTGACATCTCGTGTTGTTACTGATCCTAAGCAGCGAAGTGCTGCGGGTAAAGAGTTACGACCAATGGTTAGGCTGGTTGATGAGCATGGAGAGTCAATTAATCTGTCAGGAACTGAAATTCCCGCGCAGTACTTTCTACCAGCAGGTGCTATTGCAGGCATCAAAGATGGTGGTGAAGTACGGGTTGGTGATGTATTGGCTAGAATTCCACAAGAGTCGAGTAAGACTAGAGATATTACCGGTGGTTTGCCTCGTGTTGCTGATTTATTTGAAGCACGAAAAACCAAAGATCCGGCAATTCTTGCTGAAGCAACGGGTATGGTTTCTTTTGGTAAGGAAACTAAGGGCAAGCAACGTGTTGTCATCGCTGATAATGAGGGTGAGCAGTATGAAACATTGATACCTAAATGGCGTCATATTACTGTGTTCGAGGGTGAGTTTGTTGAGAAAGGTGAGACTATAGCCGAGGGTGAGCTAACACCTCACGATATCCTAAGATTGCGAGGGGTTGAGGAATTGGCGGATTACCTGGTTAAAGAGATTCAAGATGTATATCGTTTACAAGGTGTGGGTATTAATGATAAGCATATTGAGGCTATTATTAGGCAGATGCTTAGAAAAGTTGATATCACAGCCTCTGGTGAAACAGATTTTGTAAAAGGTGAGCAGGTTGAAAGAAGTTTGCTTAATGAAATAAATGACCGGATGGAGAAGGACGGAAAAATTCCTGCCAGTTACGAGCCAGTGTTGCTAGGTATTACCAAAGCTTCTTTGGCTACAGAATCATTTATTTCGGCAGCCTCTTTCCAGGAGACAACTCGGGTGTTAACAGATGCGGCTGTAAGAGGGATTGGTGATGGCTTGAATGGCTTGAAGGAGAATGTGATAGTGGGTCGACTGATTCCTGCTGGAACAGGTTTGGCTTACCATGAACAGCGTAAAGCCAAGCGATTGAGTCGAACAACTCCTGCTTCTGCTGTTGATGCACCAGTGGTAGATGCGGTGGAAGTTGAAGAGGCATTAAAGCAAGCCTTGAATACAGAATAAGAGTAACAATAAAAAAAACTTGACCTGGCTAGTGTATTGAATGTAAGATACACGGCTCACATGAGCTAAGAGCCAAGTCAGAAGTGAATGAATGCTAAGAACCGCTATTGCATTTATGTATGGCGGTTCTTTTATTGTCTGGCAATTAAATATTTGGATATCGGAGTAAATATATATGGCAACGATCAACCAGTTGGTTCGTAAGCCTCGTGCTAAAAAAATTGAAAAAAGCAATGTTCCTGCATTGAAAGCTTGTCCTCAGCGTCGTGGTGTTTGTACTCGTGTTTACACGACTACACCAAAGAAGCCGAATTCAGCTATGCGTAAGGTTGCAAGGGTTCGTTTAACGAGTGGTTATGAAGTAAGTAGTTATATTGGCGGAGAAGGTCATAACTTACAAGAGCATTCCGTGGTTTTAATCAGGGGCGGAAGGGTAAAAGATTTACCTGGTGTTCGTTATCACGTTGTACGCGGAAGTCTTGATACTTCTGGTGTTGACGGTAGGAAAGCTGGCCGTTCAAAATACGGTACTAAGAAGCCTAAGTCATAAAGAGGAATTTAAGAGATGTCTAGAAGAAGAGCAGCGATAAAGCGAAGTGTCATTCCTGATCCAAGATTTGGAAGTGAAATGCTAACTAAGTTCATGAACTTACTAATGTTAAGTGGCAAAAAGTCAGTTGCAGAGGGTATTGTTTATGGTGCCTTAGATGTAATTGGCACTAAAGGACATGAAGAGCCTTTGGAAGTTTTGTCTAAAGCGTTGGAAAATGTACAGCCTAGGGTTGAGGTTAAATCTCGACGTGTAGGTGGTGCAACATACCAGGTGCCTGTTGAAGTTCGACCAGGAAGACGAGTTGCTTTGGCTATGCGTTGGTTGATTGATGCGGCACGCAAAAGAAATGAAAGAACTATGGCTGCCAAGTTGGCGGGTGAGTTGCTTGATGCTTTTGAAGGTCGTGGTGCAGCAAACAAGAAGCGTGAAGATGTTCATAAAATGGCGGATGCTAATAAAGCTTTCTCTCATTATCGTTGGTAAGAACATTATAGAGGGTTGAGTTGTGGTTCGAGAAACACCGATTGATCGTTATAGAAATATAGGGATTATGGCTCACATTGATGCGGGCAAAACGACCACAACCGAAAGGATTTTGTATTACACCGGAGTATCTCACAAGATTGGTGAGGTGCATGACGGTGCTGCAACAATGGACTGGATGGAGCAAGAGCAGGAGCGAGGGATAACCATTACTTCTGCTGCTACAACCTGTTTCTGGGCGGGAATGGAAAAGCAATTTCCATTGCATCGTATCAATATTATTGATACCCCGGGGCATGTTGATTTTACTATCGAAGTAGAGCGTTCTTTGCGTGTGCTGGATGGTGCTTGTGCTGTGTTTTGTGCGGTTGGTGGTGTGGAGCCTCAGTCGGAAACGGTTTGGCGACAAGCTAATAAATACGGTGTTCCAAGGATAGTTTTTGTAAATAAGATGGATCGATCTGGTGCGGATTATTTGCGGGTGATTGGGCAAATAAAAACTCGATTAAACGCAGTGCCAGTTCCGATGCAGTTACCAATAGGTGCAGAGGAAACTTTTGAGGGTGTAATTGACCTTGTAAAGATGAAAGCGATTTATTGGGATGAAGAAAATATGGGGGTTGCTTTTGAAGAAAAGGCTATCCCAGAAGATATGCTCTCAAGTGCCGAAGAATGGCGAGAGAATATGATAGAAATTGCTGCTGATGCCAATGATGATTTGATGGAAAAATACCTTGAAGAGGGTGTTTTGACTGATGAAGAGATAAAGCTTGGTCTTCGTGTGCAAGTTCTGGAAAATAAAATTGTTCCTGCTTTTTGTGGTTCAGCATTTAAAAACAAAGGTGTTCAAAGTGTTCTGGATGCAGTTGTTGATTATTTGCCTGCGCCCACCGATGTTGAATCCATTGTGGGTCATCTGGATGAGCAGGAAGAGATAAGGCATGCTGATGATTCGGAACCGTTTTCTGCATTGGCCTTTAAGATTGCAACCGACCCTTTTGTGGGTTCATTAGCATTCTTTAGGGTTTATTCGGGGGTTTTAGAGTCTGGCAGTGTGGTTTATAACTCTATTAAGGGTAAAAAAGAGCGTGTAGGGCGAATAGTTCAGATGCATGCTAACAGTCGCGAGGAAGTTAAAGAGGTTAGGGCTGGCGACATTGCAGCTGCAATCGGTTTAAAACTTGTAACAACCGGCGATACTTTATGTGATATAAAAAAACCAGTTGTGCTTGAGAGGATGGATTTCCCCGCACCTGTTATATCAATAGCTGTTGAGCCTAAAACATTGGCTGATCAGGATAAAATGGCCCTGGCTTTTGCAAGGCTGGCGCAAGAGGATCCTTCTTTTAAGGTGTCGGCAGATGAAGAGTCGGGTCAGACAATTATTTCAGGGATGGGTGAATTGCATCTTGAAATTATTATTGATCGACTAAAAAGAGAATTTGGCGTTGGTGCAAATGTTGGTGATCCACAGGTTGCATATCGCGAATCTATTGCTAAGGCGGTAGAGTGTGAAGGTAAATTTATAAAGCAAACGGGTGGTCGTGGCCAGTATGGTCATGTGTGCTTAAAGATTGAGCCTATTGAAAGAGGTTCGGGTTATCAGTTTGTAAATGAAGTTGTTGGTGGAGTGGTGCCAAAGGAATATATACCAGCAATTGATAAAGGAGTTCAGGATCAAATGGAAAGCGGCGTAATGGCTGGCTTTCCGGTTGTAGATGTAAAAGTTACTTTGTTCGATGGGTCATATCATGATGTTGATTCGAATGAAATGGCTTTCAAAATAGCAGGATCTATTGGTTTCAGGGATGGGACGAAGACTGCAAATCCTGTGTTGCTTGAGCCTATAATGAAGGTTGAAGTAGTTACTCCCCAAGATTATACGGGGGATGTTGTTGGCGACATCAATAGACGTCGCGGAATTGTGCTAGGGATGGATGATTCTCCAGCGGGAACGACGGTTGAATGCGAAGTTCCGTTGGCGGAAATGTTTGGCTATGCAACTGATTTGCGATCTGCAACTCAGGGGCGAGCAACATACAGTATGCAGTTTGAAAAATATGGCGAAGCACCTGCAAGTATTGCGGAAGCTATTATTAATAAAGTTTTATAAAAGTATTAAAAACTAAAGGTATTGACTCATGGCTAAAGAGAAATTTGAAAGAACCAAACCCCATGTAAACGTTGGCACAATTGGTCACGTTGATCACGGGAAAACCACACTAACAGCAGCTTTAACAAAAGTTATGGCTGAAGCAATGGGTGGGGAAGTTAAAGCATTTGATGAAATCGATAATGCTCCAGAAGAGCGTGAGCGTGGTATTACTATCGCTACTTCGCACGTGGAGTATGAGTCAGAAACTCGTCACTACGCACACGTTGACTGTCCAGGTCACGCCGATTATGTGAAAAACATGATTACTGGTGCTGCTCAAATGGACGGCGCTATTTTGGTTTGTGGTGCAACTGATGGCCCTATGCCACAAACGCGCGAGCATATCTTATTGTCGCGTCAGGTTGGTGTTCCTTACGTAGTTGTTTTCTTAAACAAAGCTGATATATTGGCTGATGATTGTGGTGGTTTGGGTACTGAAGAGTACAACGAAATGCTGGAATTAGTTGAAATGGAAATTCGTGAATTGTTAGATCAGTACGAATTCCCTGGTGATGATACTCCAATTATTGTTGGTTCTGCTTTAAAAGCATTGGAAGGTGATACTAGCGAAGTTGGTGTTGATTCTGTTAAGAAGCTAGTTGCTGCATTGGATAGTTATATTCCTCTGCCTGAGCGTGCTGTTGACGGTGCTTTTTTAATGCCTGTTGAAGATGTGTTTTCAATTTCTGGTCGTGGAACAGTTGTAACTGGTCGTATCGAGCGTGGTGTTGTTAAGGTTGGTGAAGAGTTAGAAATCATCGGAATTAAAGATACTGCAAAAACAACTTGTACGGGTGTAGAGATGTTCCGTAAGTTGTTAGATCAAGGTGAGGCTGGTGATAACGTAGGTGTTTTACTGCGTGGTACTAAGCGTGAAGAAGTTGAGCGTGGTCAAGTGTTGGCTCATCCTGGATCTGTTAACCCTCATGCAAGATTTAAAGCAGAAATTTATGTTTTATCTAAAGATGAAGGTGGACGTCATACTCCTTTTTTCAACGGTTACCGTCCTCAGTTCTACTTCAGAACAACTGATATCACAGGTGCTGTTGAGTTACAAGACGGCGTAGAAATGGTAATGCCTGGTGATAACGTAACTGTTGAAGTTACTTTAATCAACCCAATCGCGATGGATGAAGGCTTACGTTTCGCTGTTCGTGAAGGTGGTCGCACAGTTGGTGCGGGTGTTGTTGCTTCAATCATTGAGTAATCTAAATGTCTAATCAAACTATCAGAATTCGCTTAAAAGCTTTTGATCATAAATTAATTGATCAATCAGCTGGTGAGATAGTAGAAACAGCAAAAAGAACGGGCGCCCAAGTAAAGGGCCCCATTCCACTGCCTACTAAAAAAGAACGTTTTACCATTTTGATATCTCCGCACGTAAATAAAGATGCGCGAGATCAATATGAGTTAAGAACATATAAAAGGTTGCTTGATATTGTTGAGCCAACCGATAAAACCGTAGATGCATTGATGAAAATCGATCTTGCAGCTGGGGTCGATGTTCAAATTAAATTAAAATAAAATATCCATTAGGGTATTTGTAAGTACGAGGAATTGGCAGATGTCAATAGGTCTTATTGGTCGTAAATGTGGTATGACCCGAGTTTTTACTGAAGAAGGTTCTTCAGTGCCAGTAACAGTTCTTGAAATAAGCTCTAATAGAGTGGTTCAAGTGAAAAGTGTAGATAATGATGGTTATCGAGCAATTCAAGTTGCTGTCGGTGATAAAAAGTCATCAAAAGTCGGAAAAGCACTAGCAGGGCATTATGCCGCTGCAAATGTTACAGCGGGTCGTGATTTGGTAGAATTCAGGTTGGACGACGGTGAGGGTGAAGGATTGTCTGCTGGCTCCGAGCTTGCTTTGGATATGTTTAGTGAAGGTCAGGTTGTAGACGCTTCCGGTACAAGTATCGGTAAGGGTTTTCAAGGTGGTATCAAGCGCCATAATTTTGGTATGCAAGATGCTACGCATGGTAACTCAGTTTCACATAGATCTAATGGGTCTATTGGTATGTGTCAAACGCCAGGTCGTGTTTTCAAGGGCAAGAAAATGTCGGGTCATATGGGTGCAGTTAAACGAACTGTTCAGAATTTAACAATTCACTCAATCGACGTCGAAAGAAATTTAATTTTAGTTTCTGGTGCAGTACCAGGTGCTAAAGGCGGTGATGTGGTTATCACTCCTGCTGTGAAAATGCGAAATAAAGGTTAAGTTATGGCTTTGCAAATACCTGCAATAAATGATCAGGATTCAGCAAGCGCACAAGATGTTGCTGAACAAATTTTTGGTCAAGAGTTTAATGAAACATTAGTTCATCAGATGGTTGTTAGATACCTTGCTGGTGCACGTGCTGGAACTAAAGCACAAAAAAATCGAGCAGCTGTTGCTGGTGGTGGTGCGAAACCATGGCGACAAAAAGGGACAGGCCGAGCAAGATCTGGTACAATGTCTAGTCCAATTTGGCGCTCTGGTGGTGTGACGTTTGCTGCACAACCAAGATCCTTTGCACAAAAGCTAAATAAGAAGATGTATAAAGTGGGTATCCGCTCTATATTTTCTGAGTTACTACGCCAGGATAGATTGGTTGTCAGTAATGAAATAATGCCTTCGACTCCAAAAACTAAGGAAATGAAGGCTAAGCTAGCTGATGTTGATGCGAAACGTGTGTTGATCTTAGCTGATGAATTAACGGAAAATCTGGTTCTGGCTTCAAGAAATATACCTTATGTAGAAGTATCTACAGTGATAGGTCTTGATCCAGTAGCTTTGGTAGCGGCTGATAAAGTTATTGCAACTTCTGCAGCTGTTAAACAAATTGAGGAGCAATTAGCATGAGTTTAGAAAAAAACAAATTAGCTAATGTGTTGTTGGCGCCAGTGGTATCTGAAAAAAGCACAATAGCTTCTGAAGATAGCAATCGTTTTGTATTTAAGGTGCAAAAGGTCGCTACTAAACTTGAAATTAAAAAAGCAGTTGAATTAATGTTTGATGTTGAAGTCGATTCAGTTCAAGTGCTTAATGTTAAGGGAAAAGTAAAGCGTTTCGGACGCTCTCTTGGTAAAAGATCTGATTGGAAAAAAGCATATGTAAGGCTTAAATCTGGTCATGACATTGATTTCGCTTCGGCATAAATAACATAATTAAATAAAACGGTAGAAAGCAATGGCTATTCTAAAATCTAAACCGACTTCCCCAGGCTCACGATTTGTAATACGTGTAAAAAATGATGCATTACATAAGGGTAAGCCATTTGCACAGTTATTAGAAAAGAAAAGTAAAACGGGTGGTAGGAATAATCGGGGTAGGATTACTACTCGTCATATCGGTGGTGGACATAAGCAACACTATCGTGTAATTGACTTTAAAAGAAATAAAGAAGTACCTGCAGTCGTCGAAACGATCGAGTATGATCCAAATAGAACTGCAAATATTGCCTTATTGTTGTTTAAAGACGGTGAGCGTAAATATATTATTGCTCCTGCAGGTATAGAGGTTGGTCAGTCAATTCTGTCTTCAGAATCTGTACCAGTAAAGGCTGGAAACTGCATGCCTTTGCGTAATATGCCGCTTGGTGCAACAGTTCATTGTATTGAATTGAAGCCAGGAAAAGGTGCGCAAATTGCACGAAGTGCAGGGACTTCTGCTCAATTAGTTGCTAAAGATGGTGCGCATGTAACATTGCGTTTACGTTCAGGCGAAATGCGAAAAGTGTTATCTGATTGTAAGGCTGTTGTTGGTGAGGTTTCTAATTCAGAGCATAATTTAATCTCGTTAGGTAAAGCTGGTGCTTCTAGGCATAGAGGGATTAGACCGACTGTTCGAGGTGTAGCGATGAACCCGGTAGATCACCCGCATGGTGGTGGTGAAGGTCGTACTTCTGGTGGTAGACATCCTGTGTCTCCATGGGGAACACCTGCTAAAGGTTATAAAACTAGAAAAAACAAACGTACTGATAAGATGATTGTCAGACGCCGTCATAAGAAATAAGGGGTATAAGAGTGCCACGTTCAATTAAAAAAGGTCCGTTTATTGATCATCATCTGCTTAAGAAGGTTGAAGCAGCTGTAGCCAGCAATAATAGGAAACCAATTAAAACCTGGTCAAGAAGGTCTATGGTTAGTCCTGATATGTTGGGGTTAACGATTGCTGTTCATAATGGTCGTCAACATGTTCCTGTGTTGATTTCTGAGAATATGGTTGGTCACAAGCTAGGTGAGTTTTCGCCTACTCGGACATACAGAGGCCATATTGTCGATAAGAAATCTAAGAGGTAATGTTGATGGAAATTTCTGCAAGATTAAATAATGCACCATTAGCGGCACAAAAAGCAAGATTAGTTGGTGATCAGATACGTGGGTTGCCAGTTGAAAAGGCATTGAATACTCTAAAGTTTAGCACTAAAAAAGCTGCGGCGATAATGGTTAAGGTTCTTGAATCTGCTATTGCAAATGCTGAGCATAATGAAAGTGCTGATGTTGACGAGTTGTTTGTGTCAACAGTCTTTGTAAACGAAGGTTCTACGTTGAAGAGGGTTCGAGCAAGGGCGAAAGGACGTGCAAATCATATCCTTAAAAGATCTTGTCACATAACAGTTAAAGTCTCAGAATACGAGTAGAGGTTAATATGGGTCAGAAAGTACATCCAACGGGTATACGTCTTGGGATTGTTAAAGATTGGACATCAAGATGGTATGCGAATAGCCAAAACTATCCTGTATTCTTGCTACAAGACTTAAAAGTACGTGAGTATATCAAAGAGAAGTTAGCGCATGCGTCTGTAAGTCGCATTCAAATTAACAGACCGGCAAATAATGCACAGATTACTGTGCATACAGCTCGTCCAGGTATCGTTATCGGTAAGAAAGGTGAAGATATCGATAAATTGAAACTTGAAGTTTCAAAAATGATGGGCGTGCCAGTTAAGATCAATGTTGAGGAAATTAGAAAGCCTGAGCTTGATGCTACTTTAGTTGCTGAAGGGGTTGCGCAGCAATTAGAAAAAAGAATTATGTATCGTCGAGCAATGAAACGTGCGGTAACAAATACCATGCGATTAGGTGCTGAAGGTATTAAAATTAATGTAGCTGGTCGTTTGAATGGAGCAGAAATTGCACGTGGCGAATGGTATAGAGAGGGTCGAGTGCCTTTGCATACACTTCGTGCGGATATCGATTATGGTACAGCGGAAGCAAATACTACTTATGGGATTATAGGCATTAAAGTCTGGATCTTTAAAGG
>Ga0209494_1000119_pt1 | contig 34483 bp, 34 predicted proteins | sample EN1Hudseemescosm_FD_184628 | JGI IMG/M metagenome (GOLD analysis project Ga0209494, IMG submission 184628) | Methane-oxidizing microbial communities from mesocosms in the Hudson Canyon - EN1B Hudson Canyon (SPAdes) (version 2) | ecosystem: Environmental > Aquatic > Marine > Cold seeps | place... | reverse complement strand
AATTTGGCGAAAAAAAAGATTAATCTTAAATTATGCTATTTTTAACTCACGAAAAATATTGATTGTGTGCATCGATTTTCTTAATATTTTTTTTGAAAAATCTTCATTACATGCAGAAGTGAGAAGTTATATATTTTGAATAAGCCCTCTACAATGGGGTCTGTAGGGTGTGCAAAAAATAATCACCAAAAAGTATTCATTTTAGTAAACTAATTTTCATTAGTAGGTTTCGAAAAAAAAGTGAATTTTTTTCAACGGTGCGATACCAAGCCCCAAAAAACATCACCATACTTTTCAGGCTGCTATAATCGTTCTTCGGTTTGGGGGTTTTATGCATCCATTCTGAAGATTATTTTTTTAAAAACTAAGGAGAGAAACGTATGAACGTACGATTAACAACAAAAGTTGCAGGTGCCGTTGCTGGTGCATTGCTTCTTAGCACAGCGGCTAACGCCGGTTGTGGAAAATTAGTGATTTCTGATATGAACTGGAAGTCAGCATCATTGCTTGCCAATGTTGATGCAGCTGTATTGACGGCTATGGGTTGTGAAGTGGAGCTTGTTGCAGGTGCAACTATGCCTACATTTACATCAATGAACGAGAAAGGTACGCCTGACGTAGCCCCAGAATTATGGGCGAACGCTGTTGCTGATTTGCTTGACTCTGCAGTTGATGCCGGCAGAATGATGATTGGTGTTGAAGGTCCAATTACTGGTCTTGGTGAAGGTTGGTTCTTATTGCCTCATACTCTAGATGCAAATCCTGAGCTAACTACAGTTCAAGCTATTCTTGAGCGTCCTGATTTGTTTGATGGTAAATTCCACGGCTGTCCAGCCGGTTGGGGTTGTCAACTATCAAACCAAAGCTTGTTTACCGCTTTTGACATGGAAGCTAAAGGTTGGACACTAGTTGATCCAGGTTCTGCTGCGGGTCTTGACGGTTCAATTTCTAAAGCTGCTGAATCTGGTGAGAACTGGTTCGGTTACTACTGGAGCCCTACGGCTATCCTTGGTAAGTACGGCATGATTCAGGCTGAATGGGGTGTTCCATACGCAGGTGATGACAACTGGAACGGTTGTGTTGCTCTAGGCTCTGCTGCATGTTCAGATCCTCAGCCTTCGGCTTGGGTTCACGCACGTGTTGTAACAGCACTTAGTGAAAATGCTTTCAGACAACCTGCTGAAGTAACTGATTACTTCTCTAAGCGTATTGTTGACGGTGCAGCTCTTAATGCTGAACTGGTTTGGATGAACGAAAACAACGCTACAGGTCCTGACGGTGCTGCTCACTTCCTTGCTAACTCATCTGATTGGGAAGCTTGGGTAAGTGCAGACGTTGCTGCTGCTGTTAAAGCCGCTCTATAAGATAGGGTAAAGCTTTAAAGATGTATAAATTGCCCGTAACTTTCTAGTTACGGGCATTTTTTTTAGATGGAGAATATATAAATGGCAATCAGACAAATACCTAAACTCGACATTCACGAATGCGTTCCAGACGCGATAGATGTCGGCAGTTTAAGGATCGATAACAAAGCGCTAGATTTTATTCAACGACAGTTATCTGAGGCGGATAGACTTGAGGCACAAATCAGTAACGCCACACAATACTCAGAGCTTGTCACTATTAGTGAGCGTGTGGGCTCAATGGTTCATTTTGCTGAGAAAAAGGCAGACACCCTGAGTAGCTTTGTTAAGAGTGATTCAAATCCTTTGACAGAGGTTAATAACTCTGAACAGATACATGCAAGAATACAAGAACTTACCACGGCTTTAAGCGAAAAAATAAGTAGCTTTAGCTCTGAATTTAGCGAAACTGCAGCCAACACTTTGGCGCAATACTCGCAAAAAATAAACAACTTACAAAGCCAAATCGACGGACTTGGTGTTGATGCCAGCTCTTATCAGGGTTTGGTTAGTATTTCTGACCAAGTTAAAGTAACACTAGAGAGTCTTGGTGAACAGGCTGCACTAATTAAGACACTGCCGGGCAGTGAAAATTTACTGGCACAAATTTCCCAGTTATCTGAAACGTTTGAAAGCAAGGCGCATGCGTTATCACCCTGGTTTGAGAACCACGTGCAACAGCAGATGAATGCATTAAACGCTCAGATTGATGGGCTTGATGCAAAAGTTGATGGTTTATCAAATTTAGCAGATGTTAACGCTCATGTTGGGCAAGTAAAAGACGTTGCCGATGTGATTGCAAGTAACGCAAAAATGTTTAATACCGTGGACGTTGCCCCACTCATTCAAAACATTAACGAGCTCTCTATTCATACCAACACCAGGGTCGTTGATTTAATTGCTAGTGTCAAACAAATTACTAATTTTGATGCACTAAGAGATAATCCTGAGGCGTTGGCTCATGCAGTTAAAGAAACTGCTTTAAGAACAAATGTAAGTGCCGTAGAGGACTTAAATACTGTCGCCTCAGATACGCCGGCACTATTGGCGAAACTGAGTGAAATGTCTTCACAATTTGCTTCGAGCAATTTGGGCGAGCTTTCCGGTAGAGCAATGAAAAGTCTAGATACGACAATTTCTCGTTTTGAAGTACGTTTTAAATCAGAGTTGCGCGTTAACACCAACCCAGATGGTGTTGACTTTTCACTCTCAAGCAGAGTGGCGGACTTAAGCGATGAAACTCTAGCACAGTTTGCCGATGTAATGTCATCAGACCCAGCCACTTTGAGTGAGCATATTGGTCAATTTCCAGGCCGTGTGCAAGACGTTATGGAAACTTCTGATACTTGGTTGTTTTTAAGCAAGGCCGTCTCTATACCAAACGATATCATGATGAATTCACGAGGCTGTGTAGATACCGCCTTTAAGGACTTCACGCGCGCCTATGGTGATACTATTGAATGGTCTTTTGCTTGGCTTGATTCGTTCTTGAATGGTTTTGAGGGTTTGCTTTTAGCAACGCCTTGGCCAATTTTCTTATTGATTATCGGTGCCCTAGCTTACTTGGGCTCTCATAGCTATAAAGTGACAATAGGATCGATGCTGGCTATCTTTATGGTGGGTGTTTTCGACATGTGGAACCCAATGATCTCCACCATTACTATGATCGCAGTAGCAACATTACTCTGCTTGGCTATTGGAATACCGCTCGGTGTTTGGATGTCTCGATCCGAACGAGTGCAATCGATGATTACCCCAGTGCTGGATATTATGCAAACGATTCCATCCTTTGTATACTTGATTCCAGTAGTTATGCTGCTCGGCATTGGTGAGGTGCCAGGATTGATTGCGGTAATGATTTACGCAATGCCGCCGATTGTTCGCTTAACCAACCTTGGTTTGCGCTTGGTTGATAAAGAAGCAATGGAAGCTGCAGATGCATTTGGTGCGACATACAAACAGCGCTTGTTTACGGTTCAAATACCGCTAGCCTTGCCAAACATCTTTGCTGGTGTGAACCAGACAATTATGATGGCATTAGCAATGGTAGTAATCGCATCAATGATTGGTGTTGCTGGACTTGGACTGCCTGTATTGCAAGCGGTACAAAATCAGTATCTATCGATGGGTATGCTTAATGGTCTTGCGATTGTTGTTTTGGCTATTGTCTTTGACAGGGTGTCTCAAGCCTTTGGTGCTCGTATTCAAAAACATCGTTCTGGAGACATACTATGACACAAGATGTAAAAATTAAAATCTCAAACCTAACAAAGGTTTTTGGCCCTCATGCAAAATCGGTACTAAAGCATGTCGAAAATGGCATGGGTAAGGATGACTTGCTTAAAGAGCATAAGCATGTGTTAGGTTTGAGTAATATTAACCTCGATCTTAAAAACAAAAACATTGAGGTTATCATGGGGCTTTCGGGCTCGGGTAAATCTACCTTGATTCGCCATATTAACCGCTTAATCGAGCCAACTTCTGGTTCGATTATGATTGGTGGTGAGGATGTCATTCAGATGGCGCCCGAAAGTCTTCGCAAGTTTAGACAGCAAAAAACAGCAATGGTTTTCCAAAGCTTTGCTTTGCTGCCACACAAAACAGTCTTGGACAATGTTTGCTACGGCGTTCATCTACAAGGCATTGCAGGAGAAGAGGCCGTTAGTCGTGCGCAAAGGTGGATTGATCGCGTGGGCTTAACGGGTTATGAAGATCGCTACCCTACGCAACTTTCTGGTGGTATGCAGCAGCGTGTGGGACTTGCGCGTGCTCTAACTTGCGACACTGAAATCTTGATGATGGATGAGGCATTTAGTGCGCTTGACCCACTTATTCGAAGCGATATGCAAGACTTACTCCTGCAATTGCAAGATGAGCTGCACAAGACTATTGTTTTCATCACTCATGATCTAGATGAGGCGCTAAAGATTGGTGATCAGATTGCCATTCTTAATGGCGGCGAGCTGGTTCAGCATGGTTCTCCTCAAGATATCTTGATGAGCCCTGCAGATCAATACGTGACCGACTTTGTTAAGAAAGTTAACCGTTCTCATGTTCTTCATGCGGAATCTGTCATGATTGATGCCAAGCCGAGTGATGAACACACTAGCGTTGTGGTTAAAGAAAGTGATTCTATTGATAACGTCTTGTGTGAATTATTACGTGCTGATGCAGACTACGCAGTAGTCAGAAATGATAGTGGTGTGGATACAGGCTACTTGACTAAGCGCTGTATTGCACATGTGGTTAAACCATTGGCTGCTGACTAGCAAGTCATTTGTTTTTCAGATCAAAAAACCCGGCACTAGCCGGGTTTTTTATCAATTGCGGAACGGTTTAATGCTCTCGAGTGGCGCTAAATACAAGATTCGGATGACGCTCCATGGTCAGCTGTAGGTTTACCATGCTGGGCGCCAAATAAGACAACATTCCAGCACTGTCTATTGCGACATTGTTACCCGCTTTGATTTTTAGTTGCTCGATGTCTTTGTCGCTACCAGTGACCCAGCGAGCTGTGGCTATTGCAATTGCTTCAAATTGACAATCGACACCGTATTCATGTTTTAACCGGTGAGCAACCACATCAAACTGCAGAACACCGACCGCGCCTAATATTTGAGAGCTGTTGATAATAGGGCGGAAGACTTGTGTCGCACCTTCTTCAGACAGTTGATTTAGGCCTTTTTGTAGTGCTTTGGCTTTAAGGGGGTCTTTAAGTTGAGCGCGGCGAAAAAGCTCCGGAGCGAAATTCGGAATCCCTTGAAAGTTAAGCTTCTCGCCTTGAGTAAAAGTGTCGCCAATACTAATACCACCATGGTTGTGAATGCCAATTACATCGCCAGCAAAAGCAATGTCTGCGGAACTTCTCTCGCGCGACATAAAGGTAACTGCATTGGCAATTTTTATTTGTTTTCCCGTTGAAACTTGCAACACTTTCATGCCCTTGTTGTACTCGCCACTAACTATGCGCATAAAGGCAAGTCTATCGTGGTGCTTAGGATCCATATTCGCTTGAATTTTGAAAACAAAGCCAGTAAGCTTGTCTTCGTCTGGATTGACCATTCTCATGTCACTCTCGCGAGACCGAGGTGTTGGTGCATACTCAAGAAAGCCGTCGAGCAAGTTTTGGATGCCAAAATTACTAATAGCTGAGCCAAAAAATACAGGAGTTTGTTTGCCTCGCAAAAAGCCATCTAGGTCAAATGGTGTACTTGTGCCGATAATCAATTCAATTTCTTCTCGAACTTCTTCAGCGAGCTCGTCGCCTAATACGATGTCTAATTCTGGGTTATTGATGCCCTCAATAATGGTGTGCTCGCCAATTTCAGAGTTTTTTCCAGCTTCGTATAAGTATATTTTGTCTTCCAATAAGTGCACAACGCCTTTAAAGCGCTTTCCCATGCCAATCGGCCAGGTAATTGGTGCGCATTCAATATTGAGTACGGTTTCTACTTCGTCGAGTAGATCGATTGGCTCTTTGCCCTCGCGATCTAGCTTGTTAATGAACGTCAAGATTGGTGTGTCACGCAGTCGACACACTTCCATTAGTTTAATCGTGCGCTGCTCAACACCCTTTGCAACGTCTATCACCATTAGTGCAGAGTCGACCGCCGTTAAAGTGCGATAAGTATCCTCGGAGAAATCCTCATGTCCCGGTGTATCAAGCAAGTTGATCATGTGGTTGTCATAAGAGAACTGCATGATGGACGATGTAATGGATATTCCTCTTTCTTTTTCCATCTCCATCCAGTCAGAGGTCGCGTGCGTGCTAGCCTTTCTTGCCTTAACACTGCCCGCAGATTTAATCGCACCAGCGTAGAGTAATAGTTTCTCGGTTACGGTTGTTTTGCCGGCGTCAGGGTGAGAAATAATCGCAAAGGTGCGACGCTTGGATACTTCACTCACAACCTCACTCTCCTTTAATAACCATTTCAACGCCCGCCTCAGAAAACATTTCTCGAGAGAGTCTTAGGCTTTCGTTCCAGTTATCAAGTTCTTTTGATTTTTCAATAACCACTTTTTTAATGCCAACTTGGATAATGCCTTTGGCGCATTCCGAACAGATAGGTAATCCGTAAATGTAGAGTGTTGCGCCATCAAGGGAGGTGCCTGAATAAGTTGCGTTGTAAATGGCATTCATTTCGGCGTGCACAACAAACTTATATTTGGTTTCTCGATGATTGTATCGCTCGTCTGTATCTTCAATTCCTCTCGGAAAGCCATTAAAGCCTTGTGACAGGACTTCTTTCTTGGTTCCAACGGTCACTGCACCAACTTGAGTTGATGGGTCTTTGGACCAGGTGGCAACTTCTTTTGCTAGAGATAAGTAGCGGTTATCCCATTTGTCTAGTGTGTTCATAAGTCGAGCATTTTACTATGGTTATTAGCGGATCTTAATACTTGCCAAACTAATAAGAATAAGAATTAATGTGATCATCCAGAAGCGCACAATTATTTTGGGCTCTGATAAACCCATCTTTTCAAAGTGATGGTGAAGTGGCGCCATTAAAAACAACCGTTTTTTGGTGCGTTTGTAATAACCAACCTGGAGAATTACCGAAAGAGTTTCGGCAACAAAAACGCCGCCCATCAAGAAAAACAATATTTCTTGACGAACGATAATAGCAACAACCGCCAAAATAGCACCAAGGGCAAGTGAGCCAACATCGCCCATGAAGATTTCAGCAGGATAGGTGTTAAACCACAAAAACCCAAAACCGGCACCAATCAAAGCCGCACAAACCACAAATAGCTCGCCTGTGCCGGGCATGAATGGCATGTTGAGGTAGTTTGAAAAGTTATAGTTGCCACCAATATAGGCAAAGATAGCTAACGCGCCACTGATTAAAATCACCGGCATAACGGCAAGTCCATCAAGTCCATCGGTCAAGTTGACGGCGTTTGAACTGCCGACAATGACAAAATAACTCAAAATTAAAAAACCAGCAACACCTAGCTCGAAACTGACTTCTTTGAAAAAAGGAATAAGCAGCTGAGTGTCAATAGCTGCTTCGGCATTGTTAAGCAAGCAGGCGGCGATAATAATCGCGGCAATTGACTGAAAGACAAGTTTTTGCTTGCTACTAAGTCCATCCGATGATTGGTGTTTTAACTTAAGGTAGTCGTCAAAAAAGCCAATGCCGCCAAAAGAGAAAGCCGTGAAAAGCACAATCCATAAGTAGTTATTTTGCCAGTCACCCCAGACAATCATGCTGACGATAAAAGAGAATAAAATCAAAACGCCGCCCATTGTTGGTGTGCCAGCTTTGGCGTGATGTGATTCTGGGCCATCGCCTCTAATCACTTGGCCTATTTGGTAGTGTTGCAACTTGGCAATGATATACTTGCCTAGAAATAGACTGATTAACAAGGCGCTCATCATCGAGAAAACCGCCCTGACAGTTAGATAGTTAAGAACATTAAAGCCTGTATCAAGTGATGCTAAAAAGCTAATCAGTTCGAGGAACATAGATGCCTATTCTCCGTCAGAAAGGCGTTTTAGTCTGAACACTAAGATAGAATCTCTGGGAATTCCCATATCCCTACTACCAAATGCTTGTTGGTAAGTGGCGATAGCAAGTCGCATTTCGCCAATCGTCATACTTAGGGCGGTGGTGTCGATAATGCCTAGCATTTCACCCTCGCCCAATCTAAATCGAACAGGCGCGCCTGGTGCTTGCAGTACTGTACCGTCAATCAGCTCAATTGATAATTCAATGGCGATGTTGTTGCCAGATTTTGCCTCCTTTCCGGCGCCCGCTTGAGTGGTAACAGAAAAATAACCCAAGGAATTTTGTTGAGCATTTGGAAAGGTTGTTGTAATAATTTCTTTGAAAGCTTGGTTTTGCTTGGCTTGTGTCTCCTTTAGTTCCAAAGATTTGAGAGCAAGTTCGACGTTAAAAGCCTCTTCTCCAGTGGCAAAGTTTTTTGCATTCTCACCGACTCTTTCAATTGTGATGCGCTCAATAACATCACCTTTCTCAATAGAATTGACAACATCCATACCGAGTGAAACAGAGCCAAAAACGCTGTGTTTGCCATCTAACCAAGGCGTTGGTATGTGAGTGATGAAAAACTGAGAGCCGTTAGTAGTAGGGCCTGAATTAGCCATCGATAAAACACCGGGCTTATCGTGCTTTAAATCACTAAACTCATCAGCAAACTTGTAACCCGGGCCACCCGTTCCTGTGCCTTTAGGGTCGCCACTTTGAATCATGAAATCAGCAATCACACGGTGAAAAACAATACCATTGTAGAAGGGCACACCAAGCTCTTTATTGCTTGCCTTGGTTCCTTCTGCAAGAGAGATAAAGTTAATGACCGTCAGTGGCGCTTTTTTGTAGGCAAGTTCGACAACAATTTCACCTTTGTTGGTTTGAATATGGGCAAAAATTCCCTCGTCTTGTGCTGCAAATGAGAGCGAAGACAAAAGAAGCGAAAATGTAAGTAGTAGAACTCTCATAAATAACCCTGAAATAAAAACCATTAATGATACCCAAAATCATTAATATATTAGCTCTGATAAGTTAAAATATGCAGCCTCAGGAGCGAGGAAAGTGCAGCTATAGAAGTTGTATTAATTAGATTTTATTAGGTTGAGTAGACTATGTCATTATTAATTACCGATGAATGCATCAATTGCGATGTATGTGAGCCAGAATGCCCAAATGAAGCGATTTATATGGGTGATGAAATTTATGAAATCGATGGCGACAAATGCACAGAGTGTGTTGGCCATTTTGACACTCCGCAGTGTGTGGAAGTCTGCCCAGTAGATTGCTGTTTGCCTGATCCTGAACGTGTGGAAACGGAAGAAGAGTTGTTGGCAAAAATTATTGATTAAATAATTTTTAGATACAAAAAAAGGCGACCAAACGGTCGCCTTTTTTTGTATCTTACGCTTGCTGTTTATAGGACGTCTTTCAACGCAGCTAAACAAAGTGTAATGTTTTCTTTTCTAGAGGTGTGACCCATCAAACCGATGCGCCAAACTTGGCCAGCCAATGTACCAAGGCCCGCACCAATTTCTAAGTTGTAGTCATTTAAAAGAGTCGTTCTAACTGCTGCTTCATCAACGCCATCAGGAATGAAAACACTGTTCAGTTGAGGTAGGCGATCTTCTTTCTTCACAAGGTAGTTCATACCCATTGCTTCAAGGCCATCTCTAAGAAGTTCGTGGTTTGACTGGTGTCTTGCCCATGCGTTCTCAACACCTTCTTCACACATCATAACCAATGACTCATGCATACCGTAAAGCGTGTTAACAGGCGCTGTATGGTGGTAAGTGCGTTTTGCACCTTCGCCCCAGTAACCCATAACCAAGTTAAGATCAAGGAACCAACTTGCAACAGGTGTTGCCCTGTTGGTTAGTTTGTGAATTGCACGATCACCCATACTGATTGGTGAAATACCTGGCATTGCTGAAAGACATTTTTGAGAGCCAGAATAAATGGCGTCAATTTCCCACTCGTCAACACGCAGTTCAGAACCAGCAAGTGATGTTACTGCGTCAACAATAGTAAGGCAGTCGTGTTTATGTGCAATCTCGCAAAGTTTTTTCGCATCAGACATAGCACCTGTTGATGTTTCAGCATGAACAAAAGCAACAATCTTTGCGTCTTTGTTTTCGTTTAGTGCTTGCTCTAATTTGTCAGCACTAACGGCTGTGCCCCAGTCGTCTTCGACCATGACAGCTACACCACCAAAACGAATAACGTTTTCTTTCATACGACCACCAAAAACACCGTTACTACAAACGATAACTTTATCGCCTGGCTCAACTAAGTTTGCAAAACATGCTTCCATACCTGCAGAACCTGGTGCAGATACAGGCATTGTTAATTCATTTTCAGTTTTGAACGCAATTTTCAGCATTTCTTTAACTTCGTCCATCATGCCAACAAAGGCAGGATCTAGGTGACCAATTGTTGGTCTAGCCATTGCGCTAAGAATTCTAGGGTGAACATTTGATGGGCCCGGGCCCATGAGAGTTCTTACAGGTGGATTAAATGATTGCATAATATGTTTTTGAAGTAATTAAAAAAAAGGAGACAGTAAGAGTCTGGTGCGTATTATCTTACAATTGAACTTGGGCAATTGTAAAAAAATTCATAACAGCGTGAATTCAAATCACTGGATAATGACTCTCATGTCAGTCAGCAGCCAATTATCTCACGCTTTACCGAAAGGCTCCCTTATTTTGGGTAGTGAAAACACACGCGCATTTGAGTGTGACGCGCTAGGCCTCTACAAGCAAAAGCCATTGGCAGTGGCGTTACCTACAGATATCGAGCAAGTTAAATCTGTACTTAAAATTTGTCGCAAAACAAAAACTCCGGTAGTGACTCGAGGGGCCGGTACGGGCCTATCTGGTGGTGCGACACCACTGGAGGGCTGTGTTGTTCTTGGGCTGTCGAAAATGACTCGAATTTTATCGATTGATGTTGAAAATCAATTGGCTGTTGTCGAGCCGGGTGTTAGAAATTTAGCGATTAGTGAGGCGGTATCTGAATTGAACTTGTACTATGCGCCGGACCCATCTTCACAAATAGCGTGCACTATTGGCGGCAATGTTGCTGAAAATTCTGGCGGTGTCCACTGCCTTAAATATGGCTTAACCGTGCATAATGTTGAGTCAATCAAAATGCTTACCATAGACGGTGAAGAATTGATTTTGAGCCGTCGTGATAAGGGTCTGGGCTTGTTATCCCTGATGAATGGTTCTGAAGGATTGCTCGGCGTCATTACTGAAATTACCGTTAAACTCACCAAAAAGCCAGCGCTAGCTAAGTTGGTCATGGCGGGTTTTGATACAGTTAGAGAGTGCGCCAATGCAGTGTCGGATATTATCAAGGCTGGCATTATCCCTGCGGGTTTGGAAATGATGGACAAATTTGCCATTGAGGCCTCTGAAGCTTTTGCTCATGCCGGATATCCGTTAGACGCAGAGGCGTTATTATTGTGTGAGTTAGACGGTGAAGTGGAATCGGTAGAAGTTGAACTTGAGGCGGCATTAAATATTCTTACGGGTGCGTCCACTATTAAAGTTTCTGAGAACGAAGCAGAGCGCTTGTTGTTGTGGCAAGGGCGCAAATCGTCATTCCCGGCAGTTGGGCGTCTTTCACCTGATTATTATTGTATGGATGGCACTATTCCTAAGCGCCATTTAGCTGGTGTGTTGGAGAAGATCAGCGAATTATCAAAGCATTACAAGCTGCGAGTTGCCAATGTTTTTCACGCCGGTGATGGCAATCTGCATCCACTCATTCTATACGATGCTGGCATGCCAGGTGAGATTGACAAAGCAGAAGCTTTTGGCATGGACATTCTTAGGCATTGTGTTTCTGTGGGTGGTTCGATTACAGGAGAGCATGGTGTGGGTATTGAAAAGCTAGATGCAATGTGTGTACAATACACCGCTGCCGAACTTGAGGTCTTTCACCAAATTAAAGCCGTGTTTGATCCACAGTCGCTACTTAACCCAGGCAAAGCAGTACCAGAACTTCATCGTTGTGCAGAGTTGGGCAATATGCACGTGCATCACGGCGAGTTACCGCATCCAGAATTGGATCGTTTTTGAGAGGGCTTTAATGAAATCGATTGCAGAATTTCAACAACTCATTAAAGAGAGTGAGCAAATTCACATTGGCGAAGCGTGCTCAGAATCGATTGAAAATATTGATATGAGACCTTATTCTGGCATTGTTGAATACCACCCCGAAGAGCTTGTTATTACTGTGAAGGCCGGCACGTCAATTGCGGAAATCGAGAAAACTCTAAAGAAAAATAACCAGGCTCTTACTTTTTATACAGACAATCCAGAGAAAACCATTGGCGCGCTGTATGCGAGCGCTGGCGCCGACTTTGCAGACGCCATCTTGGGCGTGCAAATCATTAATGGCAAAGGCCAGTTGCTGAATTTTGGTGGCCAAGTCATGAAAAACGTCGCCGGTTATGATGTCTCAAGGTTACTGGTTGGATCAAGAGGGCAGTTGGCGCTTATTACTCAGATGAGTTTTAAAATACTACCAATAGATGCGGCAAAAAGATTTCAGAAAAAACCCAAGCCACAGCAAAATCCTTCTGCGCTACATTTGTTGTTGACTCAGAAGTTAAAACAAATCTTTGATCCTTATGGAGTTTTCACATAGTGCACTCTTCAGTTCAACAGGCTTCTCTCACAAATTTTACCAATCAAAAAGCCAACAAGGTGATTGGCGCTTGTGTGCATTGTGGTTTTTGTCTAGCCACTTGTCCAACCTACCAGTTGCTTGGCGATGAGCTCGATTCACCAAGAGGGCGTATTTATTTGATGCAATCGGCGCTTGAAGACAATCAGGCAAGTTTCGACACCTTGAAGCATTTAGATAGCTGTCTCACTTGCCGCTCGTGTGAGACAACTTGTCCGTCGGGCGTTGAATATTCACAGCTGCTAGACATAGGGCGAAATTTTCTTGAAACGAAGCGTCCTTTTTGGCAAAAAAGTTATCGTTTGTTTGTTCGTAAGTTTTTAACAACGCCTTTGTTGTTTAAGTCCATTGGTTATTTTTTTTGCCATTCCGGCAAAGTGGGTAACAAGCTAAAAGTTGACAATAGCACGCGCAAAGTTCTCCTGTTGGGTGGCTGCGTACAGCCAACCTTGGCGCCTAACATCAATCACAGTATTAAAAACATTTTAGCCAAACTGAATATTGCCGTGGTTGAGAGCTCTCAGAGTCAGTGTTGTGGCGCGATTGATCAGCATTTGGCGGCATCTGAGGAGGCGATTCGAAAGGCCAAGAACAATATTGACGCATGGCAGAGACAACTAGAAAGTGGTATTGAGGTCATTCTTTCAAGTGCAAGCGGTTGTGGTGTAATGGTGAAGGACTACCCAACACTTTTTGACAAAGAGGATGAGTATCACGCTAAGGCGTTATTGATTGCCTCACATACGCAAGATATTGCCGAATTTTTATCAAAAGAAGACCTTTCTCAATTGCATTTAAGTGAAAAAAATATCTCTTACCATGAGCCCTGTACAATGCAACACGGGCAGCAACTGGGCGGCCTGGTTGAATCGTTATTGGATCAATTTGGATACACACAAATCCCGGTGAAAGACTCGCACCTGTGCTGTGGTTCTGCGGGTACTTATTCGATATTTCATCCCAAGCTAGCGAAAGAACTAAGATCAAATAAGATCGCACATTTAACTAAATCAAATCCAGAAATGATTGTCACCAGCAACATTGGCTGTTTGATGCATTTGCAAAAAGGATCCCCAGTGCCTGTTAAACATTGGGTGGAGTTATTAGATGGGTAGAAGGCGCAAAGTCAAAGCCAAAACGTATGAGTTAGATATTGAAACTTTGTCGCATGAAGGCAGAGGAATTTCTCATTTTGACGACAAGATTATTTTCACTCGCGGCGCATTGCCAGGTGAAAAGATAATTGCTAATCGGTCTTTATCCAGGGCTAAGTATGAGGAGGCGGACGTTGTTGAAATCCTGACACCGTCTCCAGACAGAATTGAGCCAAAGTGCGCAGTTTACGGTATTTGTGGCGGCTGCTCGTTCCAGCATTTATCAAGTGAAAATCAAATAAACGCCAAACAAACTTGGCTGCAGAGCGCCTTTATGGGTCAAGCAAAAACCGAGCCTAAAGAGTGGTTAGATCCCTTGCAAGTGACAAGCTGGGGTTATCGTCGCAAAGCCAGGCTAGGTGTGCGTTACGTCCATAAAAAAGAGAAAGTGTTGGTTGGTTTTAGAGAGCGCAAGTCATCTTTTATTACGGTGATGGAGCGTTGTGAGGTACTACACCCATCTCTTGGCGATAATTTAGAGGTATTAGCCGAGTGCATTGAGGGCTTAAGTTGTAAGGCGCAAGTCCCACAAATTGAGGTGGCCATTGCTGAGAATGACACCATTCTTATTCTTCGCCATCTTGAGCCGCTGACCATTGAAGACGAGGCGGTGCTTAGAGATTATGCCGAGCGACTTTCAATTACTTGGTACACACAAAGCGGCGGCATGGACACGGTAAAGCCGTTGGACAGTGCTGTAAATTTGAGCTACTCCTTGCCAGAGCACAATATTGAAATGAATTTTTTGCCAACCGATTTCACTCAAGTTAATTTTGAGCTAAATCAAAAAATGATGAGTTTAGCTTTGTCGTTATTGGAGTTGAATGATGAGGATAAAGTGATCGATCTTTTCTGCGGATTGGGTAATTTCACTTTGCCGATTGCGCGCCAAGCCAAAAAAGTTGTTGGTGTGGAAGGGGACAAGGGCTTAATTGAAAGAGCAAAAGAAAATGCTGAGCGCAACGGTATCGACAACGCGTTATTCTATAAAGCGGATTTATTTGAGGATGTTAGTGGTTTTGAATGGTTCAGAGGCCAAACTTATAACAAAGCTTTAATTGACCCTGCACGTACAGGTGCGATTGAAATTGTCGAATTATTACCGAAACTCGGTGTTGAGCGCTTGGTCTATGTGTCTTGCAATCCAGCAACGCTTGCTAGGGATGCGACTAAATTGCTTGAATTGGGTTATCAATTGGAAAAAGCAGGCGTTATGGATATGTTTCCACAAACAGCCCATGTGGAATCGATTGCTTTGTTTGTTAAAAAATCGTAATTTTTTTAGCGTAAGCGTCAGATTCGATCTTTGAATTATGATAATATTGATGCCATTATTGAGTTCTAATCTTACGGAGTGAAAATGCCTTATAAGCGTAATTTATTACCCAAACAAGCCTTTGAAAAGCTTGAAAATAACCCCAATTCTCTATTTGTTGACGTACGCTGTGAAGCTGAGCACAAGTTTGTTGGCTTTCCCGACAATTCTGTTTTAATACCGTGGACGGATGAACCTAGTTGGCAGCCTAATGCGCAAGGGTTTTCCGATGAAGTCAAAAAAAATCTTGCAGAGCGTGATGATGTTCTGGATACAGAAATTATCTTAATTTGTCGCAGTGGATACCGTTCTAATGAGGCACTTAAGTGCCTTGAAGCCAGTGGCTTTACTCATGTCTCGCACGTTGCGAGTGGCTTTGAAGGCGATCTCGATGAGAATGATCAGCGCGGTAATTTAAACGGTTGGCGTCATGATGGTATGCCTTGGACACAAAGCTAGGTTAAAACTAAGCGATCTCTAAGTTTGCGTAAGAAGTGATTAGCCACTTTGTGCCGGCTTTGCTAAATTTGACCTGCACACGGGCCCCGTCGCCACTGCCTTCGTAGTTTAGTATCGTTCCAAATCCAAATTTTGCATGCTTAACCGTTTGCCCTATTGAATAGGGTGAGCTCGTGCTGGCAACCATTGTTTTTCTGTTGCTATACGGTTCGCTAGACTCGCTGTAGCTGTAATCCTTGTGGGGGCTTTTGAGACGATTAAGAAAAGCACTAGGCACTTCGTCTAGAAAGCGTGAAGGCATTGAATAGAAGGATTGGCCGTGAAGAAATCGCTTGTCAGCATAAGAAAGATTAAGTTTTTTCATCGCTCTTGTCATGCCTACGTAACATAAGCGACGCTCCTCATCCATTAAATGCGGCTCATCTTTGGACTGTCTGGAAGGGAATAAATCTTCTTCCATGCCCACTAAAAAAACACTCGGAAACTCTAAGCCTTTGGCGGAGTGAATGGTTAGTAATTGCACGCAGTCACGGTTAGGCTGATTAGACTCTCCACTGGTATCAAGTGTGGCGAGCGCAATAAAGCCTTGAGTTTCACTCATCTCACTCTCTTCGTCGTGAGTATATTGCTCAGCAGCACTGACCAATTCATCTAAATTTTCTTTTTTACTACCCGCTTTGTCGGTTTTATCATTGGCGTAATGATTCATTAGCGAGGATTTGATTAAAATACCGTCCACTTTTTCACTTAGAGTTAAGTTTTTGGTGTCATCAGCTATAGAGTCAATCATTTCAATAAATGACTTTAATGCATTGGCGGCTCGCGTGGGCAGCGTATTGGCAATTTCAATGGCGGATTGGAAAAGGTTGGTATGACTCTCAACACTGTGTGTGCGAATTTTTTCTACAGTAGCAAGACCGATACCACGGGCTGGAAAATTAACAACGCGCTCAAAAGCAATGTTGTCATTTTGATTTTCCACTAAACGCACATAACCCATTGCATCTTTGATTTCAGCGCGTTCAAAAAATCGCAAGCCGCCATAAATTCGATAATCAATATTTTTCTTAATCAACACTTCTTCAAAAACGCGAGACTGTGCATTGGATCGGTAAAGAATGGCATTTTCACCCAAGTTTTGACCCTGATTGAAGGTGTCACTAATAACGCCTACCACGTGCTGTGCCTCTTCTTTTTCGGTGCGGGCGTTATAGACATCAATTAAATCACCATCACCCGACTCCGTCCATAGAGATTTCTCCATACGCTTTTGGTTGTTAGCAATTAGCGCATTTGAAGCGCTAAGGATGTTGCCAGTAGAGCGATAATTTTGCTCTAATTTAATCACTTTAATTGGCTTAAAATCCTGTTCAATTTTTTGAATATTTTCAATTTTTGCACCGCGCCAACCATAAATCGACTGGTCGTCATCGCCCACACAGAAAATGTGATTGTTTTTAGTTCGTAACAACTTAATCCATTGGTATTGAACAGTATTGGTGTCTTGAAACTCGTCAACTAGGATGTGTTTGAACTGATTTTGATAATGCTCTAGCAACGAGGCGTTGTTTTTTAGCAATTCGTAGCTTTTAACTAAAAGACCGGCGAAATCCACCAAGTCATTGGTTTGGCAATGCGCCTCATAAAGGGTAAAAACTTTGGTACTTTGTTTGACAAAGAAATTGTAACCAGCATCAATATCGTTCGGCTTAATGCCCTCGTCTTTTTGTTGGTTAATAAACCACTGCACTTTTCGAATCGGAAATTTGGTCTCATCAACACCGTTTTCTTTCATTAAGCGCTTAACGATTCGATATTGATCTTGTTGATCTAGAATTTGAAAAGTGGGCGATAGGTTGGCTTCAATCGCGTGCGTTCGCAATAGACGATGAGCAAGAGAGTGAAAAGTACCTACCCACATTCGCCCGATAGGCCTTAATAGCAAATCAGCCAATCTCTCTCGCATTTCATTGGCGGCCTTATTAGTAAAGGTGACGGCAAGAATAGAGTCAAGATAGCAGTTTTTTTCAGAAATCAAATATTGAATTCGATGGGTTAGGACACGTGTTTTACCGCTACCAGCGCCAGCCAAAATAAGCGCGTTTGTATTATCTTCAAGGGTGACCGAGAGGCGCTGTTCTTGATTAAGCCCATCAAGGCCTACAGGTGAATTCATATTGCTAAATTTGTTATTAATTAGGTGCTTAAAAGATGGACTGATAAGCCTTTTGGTATAATTCTATTCTAACGCTAGAGTGGTGCTAGTGTGTAAATTATAATCAGTGTAAATTTCGACTTGTTTGTAAATTACCTATTTTTTGTAATCTGGAAATCTTTAATGAACAGCACTTGGAATCAAAGCGTCAGAAATAGCATCAAAACCGCTGATGAAGCCAATCGCAAATTGCATGCGGAGTGTTTTTCTGAGGGGCGATTTCCGATTAAAATCCCTCTAGAGTTTGCTGACAAAATTGAAGTTGGGAATCCTTTAGATCCACTTTTATTGCAAGTTTTGCCTTCGACAAGTCAGGCGCAAGAGGGTTTTAGTGATTCTCCTCTTGAGGATGAGAAATACTCACCAATGCGTGGTGTGGTACATAAATACCCCTCAAGGGTCTTGCTGATTGCTAGTCAAGTATGCGCAATCCATTGTCAATATTGTTTTAGACAGAATTTTAATTATGAAGAGCACGATATTCTTGCTAATTGGCGCCAGATTGGGCAGTATTTACAAGCAAATACTGGGGTTAATGAGGTTATCTTGAGTGGTGGTGATCCACTAACGCTTAGTGATGGAAAGATTGAAAAAATAGTGAAATCTGTTGAGGGTGTTGAGCACATTAAAACCCTTAGAATTCATAGCAGAACGGCTGTGGTTATACCGAATCGCATCACTGAGCAGCTCTCAGAAATACTGATTAAGACGCGTTTAAAAGTTGTGATGGTTTTTCATATTAATCACCCCCGAGAGATTTCAGCTGACTTTATAGATCAAGTCAAAAAGCTACAATTTTTAACTCTTCTTAATCAGTCAGTGTTATTAAAAGGTGTCAATGACAACGCCAATGTGCTGGGCGCGCTATCACACAAGCTGTTTGCAAGCTCTATCATGCCATATTACTTGCATTTGCTTGATAGGGTTAGTGGTGCTGAACACTTTTTGATTAGTGATACAAAAGCCAAAGAGATCTACCGGGAATTACAAAACAACTTGTCCGGTTATTTATTGCCAAAATTGGTTCGCGACGAGGGTGGTGAGTCCAAGAGTTTGGTCCACCCGCTATAAAAGTAATTTTGGGATGGGGTTTGGGGAAGGGTGATCGTGTTAAGTTTTATACATTATTGCTCTTAATGCCTTTCCCCAGTTTAATAAATTGTCGAAGTTGTTACAAAATAGTGCATGACACTATTCTGTAACAAGTTCTAGTGGTATAAATTGCGTCAATTCTTCAATGCCAATTTCACCGATAAAGGTATGTAAGAGTTCACCACTGGGGTCATAAATAAGTGTTGTTGGCATGCCCACGAGATCGCCGAATTTTGCGTATTCAACTTCATTACTGCCAGCGAAGAGGATGATAGGGTAATTAACGCTAAAACGCTCTTTAAAGTTAGTAACTGCTTCGAAATCCACTCCTTCGTAGTTAAGTCCAAGGATTTCCACTGTGTCTGAATGGTTGTTATAAAACTCTACAAAAGCGGGGATTTCTTTGAGGCATGGCGGGCACCAAGTTGCCCAAAAGTTAACGATTAAATATTTGTCTTGGGCACTGTTTTCGGTGTGGACATTGCCGTCCATATCAACCAGCTCAAAACTGAACTTCGCGGTTGTGGCAATAGGCTCGGCCACTTCTATTTCGCTCGTTGCCCATAGCGGACTTAACCAGTTTAGCAGGTCATCAAAAATCGACGCATTGCATGTCTGAAATGGTAATAATAGCGCGAAAACTAAGGCAAGTTGAGTAAATTTCTTGCTTAAGCGAACCGGTATAATTAAAGTTTTTTTCATGGATTAATCGATGGCAACCAAGATTTATCACAATGCACGGTGTTCAAAATCGCGAGCAACATTGGCTATTTTAGAGCAAAACAACGCTGAGTTTGATGTTGTTAACTATCTGGAGGCGCCACCCACTGAAGCAGAGCTCACTTCATTGATATCCGGTCTTGGCCTGAGTGCGCGTGAACTCATTAGAACGGGTGAGGCCGAGTATAGAGAGCAAAATCTCTCAGATGAATTTTTGTCAGAACAAGATTTAATTCAGGCAATGATTGCCACACCGATTCTTATTGAACGCCCCATTGTTAAAACTGATAAAGGCGTGGTTATTGGCCGACCTCCCGAAAACGTTCTGACGATTCTCTAGGGATTTATTCGCGGTGGTAGGGGTGGTTGGTCAGTAAGCTGTGGCCACGATAAACTTGCTCTACAACAAGCAATCTTGCCATTGAATGGGTCATTGTTAGCCTGGATAGGCCCCAAAGTTGCTGGCACTTGGCTTTGCATTCGTCTGTTAAGCCGTCAGCGCCGCCAATTAGTAGTGCAACATTCTCACCCTCCAATTGCCAAGACTTCATTGCACTGGCAATCGCTTGTGAAGATTGTTGTTTTCCTGTCTCATCAAATGCTATCAGTATCGAGGCACCACTAGCGGCCTCAAGCAGCATCTTGCTTTCTAGGTTTTTGATTTGATCGATATTTTTTGCTTTTCGGTTTTGTGCCTCGAGGGCAGTCAAGGTAAAGTTGTAAGAGCTTGGTAATTGTTTTTTGTAGTGATTAATGCCAGAATTTATCCATTCTGGCATTTTTTTACCAATGGTGATAAGGTTAATCCTCATCGTCCTCGAATGACCAGAGCTTTTCTAGATTGTAATACTCGCGCGTTTTTTCAGTCATGATATGTGCAACTACTGATCCAAGATCGACCAGCGCCCATTCACCAACTTCGGAGCCTTCCAGGCCAAGATAAGTCATGCTTAATCGCTTTGCTTCAATTTTGACGTTATTGGCAATACCGCGTACGTGTTGTACTGATCGTCCAGTGGCAACGACGATGGCCTCCATATCCGCACTTTTCTTTAGTACGTTAAAGGTAAGGATGTTTTCCCCTTTCATGTCATCGATTACATCGACAACTACTTTTATTTCTTCATCAAGAGTCATACTGTTTTAGGTGATTAATAATGGTTTTAGGTAAAAAATCGTCAAGATTTTTATTGGCGGCTATTTTACCGCGAATCTCACTTGATGAAACATCTATCATTGGGCAGCTAGAAAAGTAGAGGAGGCCACTTTGATGCTTGGCAAGCAGTTGTTTGTCTTGAGTTTTTCCGAAAGAAGTCAGGGTGAGATTGTCTATTTCGTAGCCCGGCCTTGCCAAAACAACGATGTGAGCATAATTGTAGAATTCGTCCCATTGCTTCCAGCTGTTGAACTGCATAAAGCTGTCCATACCGATAATAAGACAAAATGTTTCGCTGGGTTGTTCATTTTTTAATTCCTTAAGGGTGTCTATGGTGAATGAGCCGCCACCTCTGTTGATTTCCCGCTCATCAATTTCTAATTCACTGTACTCTTGAATAGCAAGGTTAAGCATCTCAAGGCGTTGATGGTCGGAATAATGCAGGCCTGTCTTGTGAACAGGTATGGCGCAAGGTATTAGTAAACATCTCTCAAGATTAAGCTCGCTTTTTAAAAATGTAGCGGTGGCTAAATGCCCCAGGTGCACAGGGTCAAACGAGCCGCCGTAAATGCCTATCATAGCAGGGCATTTACCTCGCTCAGTGTCATCGGCGACATAGGGTAAGCACGTGTGACGTCGTGTACTTCCATTCGGTAACGGACAAAGGTTTCTAGGTCTTCAATCAATAAAAATGGGTTGGCCTTTTTTTGCTCTGCAAGCGTGGTGCTAATTTCGCTTCCGTAGTCGTGGCCACACAGTAGTGTTATATCGTCAGCAACTTGTGTTTTTAATTTATTCAGCGAGTGGAATAATTTCACTGGGTCAGAGCCTGACAAGCAGCAAATACCAACACCGTAAACAAACAGCGTGTCACCAGCAATCAAGTGGTCATCCAATAGGTAGCATACGCCACCGGCTGTATGACCTGGAGTTTCGATGACTTTTATTTCAGTTTTGCCCAGTTTGAGAACATCGCCGTCCTTCACCGTATGGACTGTATTTTCAATATCCAGGAAAGGCAGCTCATTAATTCCTGCTGTAATTTTAGCGCCGGTTTTATTGGCCATTTCGTCGACAGCATTCGTATGATCGCCATGCCAGTGGGTGATCCAAATATCGGTAAGCGTGTAGCCTTTTTCTTCAATTCTTTGGATGAATAAGTCTGCTTCCCATGCGGGATCAACAATTGCACATTGCTTGGTTTTTTTATCGACAATAAAGTGGATTGAGTTTTCGTAAGCACCGATATGGTAAAGTACTTCGATAGAATACCGTTTGGCGTCAAATGTTTTTTCCATGATTAGTTATTTAGTGCAAAGAATAGTAAATATTTTACCAATTTTGACTTGACTGAATTAAGATACAGACTATAATTTACGTTTTTGCTGATTAACCCTGATTTCGGGGCTATAGCTCAGCTGGGAGAGCGCTACACTGGCAGTGTAGAGGTCAGCGGTTCGATCCCGCTTAGCTCCACCAGCAAAAAAAATATGTCCGGTTCGTCTATCGGTTAGGACTCCAGGTTTTCATCCTGGCAAGAGGGGTTCGATTCCCCTACCGGATGCCATATTCAACATCATGGCTTGCAACAACATTGCAAGCCATGATGTTAACAAAAATCATTTTTGTCCCGTTCGTCTAGCGGCCCAGGACATCAGGATTTCATCCTGAAGACAGGTAGTTCGAATCTCCTACGGGACGCCACCCCCCCCGATAAACACGCCTATTACAGAAGGAGTTGCTTGCTCCTTCACTGGTTTGCATACGAGTAAACATTATACAAAGTACCGGTGAGTGGATTGAAAGCCCATCCAATATTATGGGAACTCTCTTTCTGTTTTTCAGCATCCCGAGAGATTATAAAAAATATTGCTTGACACTATCTTTGTAATCAACACTCCACTTCGTGATATAGTGAACTTCTGACTACATATACTCGTATAGGTTGTATGACTGAATCGTTTCGAGTAGCACAAAAAATTGGCCTATTATTTCGACCCGAGGATGATATTCCTCGTGACATTAAAGACTGGGCGATTGGTCAGCTAAACACTGAGTCTAAATCAATTGGAATTAGGTCAATATCAAATAGTCAGAAAATTGAGCCCTGGCCTGAAGAATACCTCCCCAACCTTAGCGAACGCGCTGAAATGCTACGCCAACTTCGATTGGATGAAGATTTGATTCAAAAAGACAAAACACTTTCAAAGATTGAAATGGATCGCTTGTTATGGATCAGTGAGAAAAAGAACAATATAAGATTTTTAGATGAATTGCGATTTTCACATCGCAATGTGTACGCAGAAGATCAGGTGAAGCAGCGTTTTAGTCTTTTTTGGAGTAATCATTTTACTGTCGGTATTTCGGGAACAACCAGAGGTTTGATTGGGCATTTTATGGATGCTGCAATATTGGCTAATTTAAATGGCTCTTTTGCTAATATGCTCTACAAGGTAACAACACACCCAGCAATGTTGACCTATTTGGATAATATTTATAGCGTTGGCGAAAACTCAGAAAGAGCGGTTCAATGCCGTAAAAATAACAAATGCAAAGTTGGCCTTAATGATAATTTGGGTCGAGAACTTTTAGAGTTACACACTGTATCTCCAGCAGCGGATTACACAGAGTCGGATATTAGAGCTGCTGCTCAAGTGTTGGCAGGATGGGGCACTATCGTTGATAAACCTCAATTGGAGAAATTTGGCCTATTTAACCATTGGGATGCATTTGTTGTTAACAGGGCGGAGCCGGGGACAAAGGTCATTCTAGGGAAGGTGATTTATGCCGGAAAAGATGGATTAAAAAATTTAACAGACCACCTTGCATCCCATGAAAACACTAAGTTATATTTGGCTCGTAAACTTTGCCAGCATTTTGTTAGTGACGATGTTCAGAATGCTGATGTTGAATATATAGTAAAGGTTTGGGGGCAAAGTAATGGTGATTTGCATAAGATTCACCAGGCGGTTATAGAGCGGGCAATTGCCTCAAAAGCGCCAAAATTTCAATGGCCAGCAACTTGGCTTTTTCAAGTGTTGCGAATAAGTGATTCTACTTATTTTCTTGGTTGGGATGATATGCATAAAGACTTAAATGATAAGCGCATGTCTGCAAAAAAAGTGTTTCAAGAGCTTGGCCAACCATTCTGGGCAAAAAGACAGCCCAATGGTTACTCTAGTAGTAAATCATATTGGATTTCAGGGGAATTTTTGGAGCGTCGTTTACGTTTTTCTGAGGCTATTTATAATACTGCCCATCCACAATTCACCCCCAAGGAAATGATGGATAGAATTGGAGTGAATTCAACCACACGCAATTTGGTTGAAGGGCTTACTGGTCGTAAGAGAAAGTTTATTGCACTTATGTGTAGTCCTGAATTAATGGGGGTGTAGAGTGACTAAAGTGGAAATGACTAGACGAGAGTTTCTTAAGCTTACAGGGGCATCGTTATTTCTATCCGCTGTTCCAGTATCCGGCTTTACTAAGGACCTTCCTCAAGGCAACATATCGGTTATTTTATTACAAGGAGGTATGGATGGCCTAACTGCTGTTCCTCCAATTGGAGATCCTGCGTTAGCCTCTTTGCGTCAGGAGATTGGTCTTTCTAATCCAATTAAGATAAACCCATTTTTTGGACTGCATCCAAAGTTACAATATTTTTCTAAGCTGATGGCGAAAGGGGAGGCGTCTGTTGTTCATGCCACCTCTTTTCCTTATACAAAAAGATCTCACTTTGAGGGGCAGAACTACATGCAGGGAGGGGGTTCTGGTCCATTCTCAACAACCACTGGTTGGCTGGGTAGGGCTCTAGATTTGGCGTTATTACCAGGTCGTGCTATGTCTCTTGAGTTGCCGTTAATTCTGAGAGGTAGCCTAGATGTTGATAATTTTTATCCGGCCAGAGTAAGCGGCTCAAGTAAGCCTGAAAAGTGGCTAATAGAGCAAATTACTATGGCACACCAGGCTGAAGAGGCCAAGGCTTTTGCGGCAGTTGGTCAGAAAGTTGCTGATCAAGAAAAATCCAATATTCCGAGAGACCCGGTTAGTTTGGCTCAATATGCTGGCGAGCAAATGTCTAAAAAAGGCGGTCCTGTGGCTTCTGTAATTCGGGTAAACCAATTTGATACCCACGCCCTTCAGGGGGCGGATGATGGCAATCATGGTGATCGATTAGAGCTGCTTGATGAAGTTATAAAGGCGTACAGAAAGGGTCTTGGAAGCGCCTGGAATAATAGCATTATTTTAACTTTGACGGAGTTTGGCAGAACTGCATCAGTGAATGGTACGAGTGGCACAGATCATGGCTATGGTAGTGTTGGCCTGCTTGCCGGAGGCTTGATTAACAAAAGCCGAATTATTTCTGAGTGGCCAGGACTCGGTAGTGCTGATTTGTTTGAAGATAGAGATTTGTATGCATCGATTGATTATCGCTCAGTCTGCGCGGCATGTATAGAGAGAGCTTTAGGTCTTGATCATGATTTGATTACACAGAAGGTTTTCTTAACATCAAAGTTAAAGCGCACTTATGATTATATTTTTTCATAACCTTCTAGGTATCCAGTAAGGCAATGATAAAAACTCTTTTTTGCTGTACAAGTCTTTTGTTGTCAAATATGGCGGTATCACTGTCATCTGATCAGGATCTGAACGTTCTTCTAAAAGAAAATTCTATAAAAATTTATGAAGTTGATTTGGTGTTAGAAGATACTTCTAATTCATTTGGAAAGACTGATTTTGATTTTAGTGTGTTTGATATTAAGTACGAACATGACAAAATTAGGTGTGGGTTTGGAATTTATCGTGCAATTTACGAAACTGGCGTAATTGAGGAGTGGTCATTAGTTAACGGCGACCTCTTAATACAAAATGGATTGGTTGAATTTCTTAGTCATCGATGGAGAACAAAAGGCTTATCTAACTCAAGTTATTTGATCAATGAGGCAAACCTTAAACTAACAAAAGAAGGCTACATTGTTGGAAAAATGCCATATTTTCATTTATTTGTTGATGCGGGTGAGCCACCAATGCTACCGCTTTATGTTTCTTTTAAAAAACATAAAAAATCAAAGCCAATTGATATTAATTCCTCTATTGGGGTGTCGGCAGAAATGTGGGTTGAGGTCGATGGCTGGGCTGATGGTGTTATGTATTTGAGATGTCACAAAGTATAAGTTAACGTAAAAAAGATTTGATTTTATGAAAAATTTCAGAATCTGAAGTTGCCAACCTTTCAACAAGGCCCATATGACCAACATCTGGCTCAGCAAAGTATTCAATTTGAGGTTGATAGCGTTGCCATTCTTTGACAAATTCATTTGTTTGCCAGTGAAATGCATCTGTTTCTCCACCACCCAAGGCAGCCAAGATAGGTGTATTGGTATTTGGTCTAAGAAACTGAGGGCTAAGAGCATGACTTTCTTTGTCATCTAAGCGCAGCGCCTCACCAATAGTGGTTTTCCTTATTGGATCTAGTTGATAAAGACCGCTCAATGGTATTGCTGCTTTAATGATATCAATTGGCAACGATTGATCAAGTTCACTCCAGTTAGTTGTCAGTAGCATTGCTGTGATATGTCCACCAGCGGAATGCCCAGAAAAATTAATTCTATCTTGGGAGATGGATTGAGCTTTTGCGTTTTTCCACAACCAAATCAAAGCCTGACGAGTTTTATCTACTATGTTAGTCATGCTTGCGTTAGGACAAAGCTGGTATCCAATTAAAGCAACATCGATACCCGACTTAATAAATGGTTCTGAAATATAACTGTAGATAGATTTGTCCCCGCGTTGCCAATAGCCGCCATGAACGAAAACAAATAATGGGGCGTTTAAACGACCACAGCGAAAGATATCCAATTTGTCTTTCTCTCCATCGCTATATGGCAAGTCAAGGCTGCAGTTGGCATTTTCTCTGAAAGATTTACTGCGCGCTTCCCATGAAGAGATTAAGCCATCAAAATCATTATGAAGAAGGCGAATGTTGTAGCCTTTTTCTAGCTCTGGATCAATTGTCGGAGTTGCTTTCATACTATTGTTAGACTCTATTTTTGAAGTAGGTGTCTTTATGGATAATGAGTCCATCTCTAAAGGTTAATACATCAACACTCAGAAAGTCCTGAATCTCTCCACTTTTTAGTTCTGCTTTTCGGTGGAATTCACAATAGGCCTTATTGCCAACAATGCGTGTATCCAAAGACTCCCACTGAACATAGTTGACATTGTTAAAAAGTCCAGAGAATACCTCGGTGAGTCGCGCTTTACCTACAAATCGCGTACCATGAATATCACCACCGGCACCATGGTCAAATATTGCGTCATCGGCAAAATACCGCATCACATCATCAATGTTGTTGTCGTTATATGCCTGGGTTATTGCATCAAGCAATTCTGCTGTAATTCCAGCTTCGTTTGTCGAGTTTAAATTCATTATGTATTGTTTGTTGGTTTAATCATATTCGCCGGATTTTTCAAAAGCCAGCCATTCACTCGGTGAGTTGCCAAATGGCGCCATGGCGTTTTTTTGAAAAGCTGCACGATTGCATAGTCGTTGATACCAGGCCTCAATTCCTGGAAAAGGAGGGCGTTCGATATCTAGAACAAAGTATTTATGCAGTAGAACACCGAGAGGTATGTCGCCAAAAGTAAGCTCGCTGCCAGCGACAAAGTGGTTGTTGAGCAGGTGATCTTCTAGAACACTGAGAATAGTTGCACTTTTCTTTGCCATTTCGGAGATTTGTTCATAATCCCTCTCGGATTCTTCAGTTCTCACCAGCTGCCAAAAGACCGGGAAAAAAGTGCCCATCAAGCCATCGGTTGACCAAGTCATCCATTGATCTGAAATAGCGGCTTTTTTTGGGTCATTTGGCCACAAAGTGCCTTGGCCATACTCTCTTGCAAGGTAGCGAATAATAGCGTGCGACTCCCATAAAACAAAATTATTGTCGCGTATGGTTGGAATTTTAGAGTTTGGGTTTAAGGCTTTATACTCATTAGTATCTAAGCCGCCAAAACTGCCGCCGACTGTATAGCGCTTGTAATCCAAATTGAGTTCGTCAAGCGTCCAAAGGACCTGGATAACTTGATTGCCGTTTTTTCTCCCCCAAATTTCTAACATAGTCTCCTCGGTGTTTATTGTTTGACGCCGTCTGCGCCGAACTTTGGCATTACCTTTTCTGAGAAAAGCGTCATGCTTTTTAGTATTTTTTGGTATTCAATTCCCGGAAATTGTTGCAATAGCATGATGTGCTTTAAGCCGATTAACTCTTGGTATTTGGCAATTTTTTCAGCCACATAGTCGGCGGTCCCCACCCAAATAAGCTCGTATTTCATTAAAAAGTCAAACCATTCGCCATTAAGATCTTCATTCGTCGGTTCGGCGTCATCGTCGAGGTAGGCTCGTCTTCCCCATTCGCCTGCTGGGCGAGAGCCGCCCAAGTATTCGTAATAGCCATTAATTGCTGGGCGAATCGTTTTGTCGGCCTCTTCCATGGTTTCGGCGACATAAATAACCACGCAAACACCTGTGTTGTCACCACGTTGGTGAACAGCGCCATTTTTGGCGTCGGCACCACAATAGGCGTCCCAACAGCTGAGTAACTTGCTAGGCGGACTAGACATACCAATGACGTTGAAGCCCCGTTCGGCCGCCATTTTATAAGTGTGCGGCGCATTTGACATTAACCAAACTGGCGGGTGTGGGTCTTGATAAGGTCTAGGATGTACATACATTGCTTTATATTCACCATCCTCGTGGTGATACTCCTCTTCAAGTGGCATAAGAAAGCGGTTGGTTTCTTTCCAGCCAGGCATCGGAAATTGGTAAAACTCACCTTTATGAGTGAAGGCGGTCTGCGTCCATGCTTTCAGAATAATTTCAAGTGACTCTATGAATAAGCGGTAGCTTTTTTCATTATCTCTTCTGTCCGCCTCTGGGTTGAACTGAAGCGTGCATCGCTCATTGATACCCTTGGCGACACCAAAATCGACTCGACCCTCAGTCATGTTGTCAAGAAGGGCAATATCTTCAGCGACTCGAAGCGGATGCCAGTCTGGCAAGACAATTGGTGCTTGGCCCACGCGAATTTTGTCAGAATGAGCTGCCAAGTCACATGACACCATGATTGGGTTGGGTGGTGCGTTCAGGTAGCCGTTGTGAGCAAAGTGATGCTCCGTTAACCAGACAGTTGTAAAGTCTGCCGCATCGGCTAGACGTGTTTGTTCGCGCATCATTTTAATGACACGGTCCCATGGTAGGTTCTCACCAGGATTGAAAAATGGTACGAAATCAAAACGCATACATACACTCCCACACATCTATAGACTTGCAGTATAGTTAAATCTTATTTCAGTTGCATTATTTTTTTTTGATTTTGATAAATAGTTTCCTTTGCCTATGAAAAACCCCGGCTTATTTTTGATTATTTTTTTTCTTTGGCCTGTTTGCGCTCTTGCCAACACCTTTCAACTTGTCAAGATTGCTTCAGGCTTAGGTGTGCCATGGGGGATGACGTTTATCTCAGATGATAAAATGTTATTTACAGAGCGGCAAGGCAATCTGGGGGTTTTGAATGTTAACTCTGGATCGTTAGAGTACATAGAAGGATTGCCAGAAATTCATGTGGCAGGGCAAGGTGGTCTTATGGATGTAGCGGCATCACCCGATTACGACTCTGAGGGTTGGCTTTACTTTACTTACGTCAAACCCATGAATAATTATGGTGAAACTACTCTTGCTAGAGCGCGTTTAATTGATCTGCATTTAACGGATTGGCAAGACCTTCTTGTGAGTCACTCTACTGAGGGGAGCAACAAGCATTTTGGCAGTCGGATTGCTTTTGATGGTGAATTTGTTTATTTCTCAGTTGGTGAGAGGGGTTATCGCCCTAATGCGCAAGATTTGAACACACATGCCGGCTCGATTATTAGACTTAATTTGGATGGTAGTACTCCAGTAGACAACCCATTTGTTAACAACAATCAAGCTCTCGACGAGATTTGGAGTTATGGGCATCGCAATCCACAGGGACTGGTTTGGGATGATCTAGAGCAGCGTTTGTGGTCTATTGAACACGGCCCAAGAGGTGGGGACGAGATTAATTTAATTGTGAAAGGGAAAAACTACGGATGGCCTGTTATTTCTTATGGCAAAGAATACTGGCTACCGCTCAGTGTTGGCGAAGGGACACAAAAAGTAGGCATGGAGCAACCGCTTAAAGTTTATACCCCCTCAATTGCGCCCAGCAGTTTGTTACTTTACACAGGTGAAGCATTTCCTCAATGGCATGGCAATTTATTTGCTGGCTCTTTAAAACTAAAGCACATCAATAGAGTTGTATTCGATAAAGCCGGGCACGCGCTAGCAGAGGAGCGCTTTCTTGAAGGTTTAAACGAGCGCATTAGAGCGCTTAGTCAAAGCTCCGAAGGTTGGTTATATTTCTCAACCGACAAGGGCAATATTTATGCTGTCAAGCCCGAATAATTACCCTCATTAACCCAGTGTGGTTTTGATTTAGATTAAAATGTTGCTATGGAAAAACTAAAAATCATTATTCCCGAGCGTATGACTGGTGAGCGTATTGATGCTGCTATTGCGCGAATGTTGCCAGAGTATTCTCGTTCGAAAATAAGCACTTGGATAAAAGCTGGCGATGTGCTGATTAATCAGCATAAATTTAAGCCAAAAGACAGATCGAAGGGCGATGAAATTGTTGAGGTGAATCTTAAACAGAGTGAAAGTATTAGTTGGGTTGCTGAAGATATTCCACTCGAAGTTGTGTTTGAGGATGACGATATTATTATCATTAACAAGCCAGTTGGCCTGGTAACACACCCCGGCGCTGGAAATTGGAAAGGTACATTGGCCAATGGTTTGCTTGGCTATGACCCAGAATTGTTCAAATTGGATAGGGCGGGTATTGTTCATCGTTTGGATAAAAATACTTCGGGTTTGATGGTGGTGGCGCGTAGTGAGAGGGCACAGAAAAACTTGGTTGAACAGCTACAAACCCACACCGTTTCGCGTGAATATTCAGCAATCGTTTATGGTCATATGATTTCTGGTGGCTCAGTTGACAAGCCGATTGGCCGTGATAGTAGAGACAGAATCAAACAAGCAGTTACCGAATCTGGCAAACACGCACTAACACATTACCGAGTTATTGATCGATTTGCTCATCACACACACGTCAAAGCTATTCTAGAGACGGGCAGAACGCATCAGATTCGTGTGCACTTATCTCACATTGGTTATTCGTTAATTGGCGATCCGATGTATGGCGGAAAAATACGATTTCCAAAAAAAGCAGACGAAGCATTAAAAGATGCACTGAAGGGCTTTAAGCGTCAAGCGTTACACGCAAAAAAGCTGACGATTGTCCATCCTGTTAGTGGTGAAACAATGTCTTGGAAGGCGCCTCTGCCAGACGATATGCTTGCTTTGCTCGATGTTTTGAGTGAGTTTGATTCTGAGTAATAGGCGCATTGGATAATGTTTCCGGCAAACGTTAAATTTTTTAGTACGTCAAGATTTATTGAAAATGGCGTGAGTAACAATAACTACGCTAACTTTAATCTTGCCAATCATGTTGGCGATGAGCCAAACGCTGTTTTGGCGAATCGTCAATTACTAGTCAGCCACTACAATCTACCGGCTGAGCCCAAATGGCTTGATCAATGCCATTCCAATATTTGTGTTAATGTTGATTCGCCTTTTTCTCTTAAAGCAGACGCCAGTATTAGTCAAACGCCTGGTGTGGTTTGTGCTGTGTTGACGGCCGATTGTTTGCCTGTGTTTTTATGCAGGAAAGACGGTAGCGCTGTAGGCGTTGTGCATGCAGGGTGGAGAGGTTTGCTTGGTGGTGTGATTGAGTCTAGCATTAAGGCACTGGATGCAAGTAAAGGTGGAATATTGGCGCACTTAGGCCCCGGGATTTCCCAAGATGCTTTTGAAGTGGGCGCAGAGGTGCGAGAGGCCTTTGTGGATAGTAACCCAGATTTTGAAAGCGCCTTTATTCAGTTTAATAATAAATATAGGCTTGATTTATACAATGCCGCTCAAATCGTTCTTGTAGGGCAAGGTGTCAAGTCAATCACAGGTGGCGCTAATTGTACTTATTCAGAAAAAAATCGGTATTTTTCCTATCGACGTGACGGTGAAAAATCTGGGCGAATGGCTCACTTGATTTGGATAGCCTAACGTCGACTCTATTTTTTCGCTCTACCTTTTTCGCTAAAAACCATTTGTTTGTTTTTTTCGTCTAAATGGTAGTAGTGCAGGGCAGTTTGCTTTCGCTGTTTTTGTTGCACCACACAGCCTTTTACGTTGTAATCATCAATCAATTCGATATCTTTATAGGTGTTATTTAAGCAGCGCAATAATGGCTTATTGTTAATATTGATAAATTGACGAAAGTAAAGTTCGTCTTGGTAATCAATGATAGCGTAGGCTCGATCATGAATTCTCATGCCAGGGTCAACAACAATAATGCAATTTTCACTAAATTCTGGTGCCATCATATCGCCCAGATTTTGCAAAGCAAAAGATTCAGAATTGGTAGAGCAAGTGCTCTCAAATAAGGCTTTGGGGTTTTCTATTTCTGACATTTTGGGCAGTAATACGTAGCGCGTTGATTTTGGGTGAGTTTCTTGATTGTACCACTGCAACGCACGCAAGGCTTATCAACACAGCCGTAGACCGAGAGCTCTTGGGTGAAATAGCCCGGCTTGCCATCAACCCCGGAGAAGTCTTTTAGCGTAGTGCCGCCTTTTTCTATTGCCCCCGAAAGAATTAACTTAATACTTTCAACGAGTGCTTGGTAACGTTTGAGTGATATTTTTCCTGCAAGAATTTTTGGTGAAATTTTTGCCAAAAATAGACTTTCAGAAGCGTATATATTACCAACCCCAACAACGATAAGGCCGCTCATAATAAAAGTTTTGATATTTTGGGCTCTGCCTCTTGAGCGTTGAAAGAGATAATTGGCGTCAAAGTCATCTGAAAGTGGCTCCGGTCCAAGCGACTCAAACAAAGGAAGTGTTTCATCTTTGTTTTGCCATAGAACGGCGCCAAATCGCCTCGGGTCATCAAAGCGCAAGCTGGTGTTGTTGTCAAAAGTCAGCTCAAAGTGCTCGTGTTTTTTTAGCGGCAATTCTGTGGCAACAACACGTATCGAACCGGACATGCCCAAATGCAATATCAGCGTGCCGTGTTCAAAATGAACAAGCAAGTATTTTGCCCTTCGCCCAACACCTTGAATAATTCGATCTTTCAGCGTTGTCGATAAATGTTTGGGAATCTCCCAGCGTAATTTTGGCCGGTAAATGCCAATGCTGACAATATTTTGGTTAACAATAAGCGGCTTTAAGCCTCGAGCGGTTGTTTCTACCTCGGGTAATTCTGGCATGATATTTTCTTTATTCTATGTGCGCTAGGGCAATTTTTTTAGTCGCACCGAAGTCAATTTTACCACTACCAAGTTTAGGAATTTCTTTAACAGAGTAGACCTTAGCTGGGTGATACAGAGGATTAACTTTTGCATCAATAAGTGCTTTTTGCAATACCTCTTTGGTTACCCCTTCGGTTGCAAGTAGCACGATTCGCTCGCCTTTGCGTTGATCTGGAAGGCATGTTGCGGCAACCTCAACGTTGGCATTCTTTAGGGCTTCCAGTATTTGCTCTTCAACCGTCGTTAGACTGACCATTTCTCCACCAATTTTGGCAAAGCGAGAGTAGCGATCAACAATGGTTAAGTAACCATCTTCATCTAAGTGGCCCTTGTCGCCACTGCGATACCACCGATAACCATCGATTATCTCAATCGCTTCGGCCGTTTTTTCGGGCATATTTAAATAGCCCTTCATGAGTTGTGGTCCGCCAATCAAAATCAAGCCATCTTCGCCTATTGCTAGCTCGTCTAGAGAGTCGGGATCAACAATCTTAAAGTCAGTACCTTCCAGTGTGCGCCCAACAGTGCCAATCTTGGCTCTTGGACCGCTGGTGTTTGGCGGTAGGTTGATAGAGACTGCAGGCGATGTTTCAGTGGTGCCATAGCCCTCACATATTTCTTTATTAAATTTTTCTTCAAAGGTATTTCGAACCTCATTTCGCAGTTTTTCAGCACCGGCAAAAATGAGCCTAAGTGATTGCATGGATTCAGAGCTCACTTTTTTATTAATGCTATACAATCTGAGAAAAGTGGGTGTGCCAACTAAGATAGTGCCGTGATATTTTTCAATACCGGTGGCAATGGTGGCGACATCGGTAGGATCTGGGTGACAAACGATAGGGACACCTTCTGTAAGAGGCATAAGGGTGGTAACCGCAAAACCAAAGGCGTGAAAGGTGGGTAGTGTCGACATCACAACATCGGTACTGATGGCCTCCATGGCAATCGCCGCCTGCTTTGCATTCGCGGCAATATTGCTGTGTGTGAGCTCCACGCCCTTTGGCGCACCTTCGCTGCCGCTTGAGAAAAGTATGGCCGCCGTATCGTTTGGTGCCACTTCTTTGAAGAACAGTTTGCGGATCATACTTACTGGCATGAGTTTGGCGCTTAGCAAGCACCCTATTTTGCTTAAGCCGGAAATCTCTTCTTTAATGTCTTCCAAGAACAACACTTTGACACCAGGAAAGAACAATGCTAAGTCCACGCCTTTTTCATGCATTTTGTCAAAAAATTTACTTGAGCTATATATATGTTTAATCTGAGCTTGCTCGACCGCCGATTGCAGGGCCTTTTTGCCTGCGGTAAAGTTAAGGTTAACAATAGTTTTACCAAGT
>Ga0209494_1000117_pt1 | contig 35021 bp, 32 predicted proteins | sample EN1Hudseemescosm_FD_184628 | JGI IMG/M metagenome (GOLD analysis project Ga0209494, IMG submission 184628) | Methane-oxidizing microbial communities from mesocosms in the Hudson Canyon - EN1B Hudson Canyon (SPAdes) (version 2) | ecosystem: Environmental > Aquatic > Marine > Cold seeps | place... | reverse complement strand
TATACGTGCTTTCTCTTCGGCATCACGTTTACGTTGTTCTTCGGCTTTACGATCCGCTTCAGCTAATCGTTGTTTTTCTTCAGCTTCTCTACGTTTTGCATCCGCTTTTTGTTTTAACTCTTCAGCCGCCAAACGATCTTTTTCTGCTTGCTGCTTACGTTGCTCTTCTTTTTTACGGTCTACTTCAGCTTTTAATCGTTTTTCATCTTCAAGCTTACGCTTCTGTTCAAGGTTTTTAATCTTTTCCTGTTCTTGTTTTGTTTTTAAGTCACGTTGCTGTTGTTCTATCTTCGCTCGTTCTTGTTGATCAAGAAACTCTTGTTCTTTTTGTGCTAATTCTTGCTGTGTTTCTTCTAATTTTTCATCAACTTTTGCTTGCCTATCTTTTTCTTTTTGTAATTTGTCATCTTCAATTTCTTGTAGGCGAACCATCTCATCTAATACTTGAGACTCATCCATCACTGTTGCTTGCACAATATCTACTTTCGGCTGAGCAATAAAGCGTGGCGTTGATGTTGATTCCATACCAATGACAAAGAGTCCTAACAGGACAATATGTAGTAGTAGTGAGTAGCTGCCCGAAATAATATCCTTAATCACGCTATTTCTCGCCCGCCATTTCTGGTTGCTTAGTAATCAACCCAACACTTGGGGCGCCCGCTTTCTGTAATAAGGCCATGACTGTCACCACTTGACCATAATTTACCGCACTATCCCCTTTTACCATTACAGGTGTATTAGGACTTCGTCGCAATACTGCTGCAACCTTAACCATTAGCTGTTGTGCATCAATTGGCTCATCTTGCTTATCGCCAATGGCAACATAAAAATAGCCCTCAGCATCAACAGACACAACAAGTGGTTCACTATTTTCATCTGGTGATTCTACAGCGTTTGCAGCAGCCTGGGGCAAGTCAACTTTAACGCCCTGAGTTAACATTGGCGCAGTAATCATAAAGATGATTAACAATACCAACATCACATCAATGTAAGGCACCACATTGATTTCAGCCATTGGTTTATTACGTTGTCGCTGTTTGTAAGTCGCCATGAGGATAAATCCGACTTAGCTATGTTGACGTTGCAAAATAGAAGAAAACTCTTCTAAGAACGTATCATAACGATTAATGAGTCGCTCAACTTCATGTGAATATCGGTTATAAGCGACTACTGCTGGAATCGCTGCAAACAAGCCCATCGCAGTAGCAATTAAGGCTTCAGCAATACCAGGGGCAACCATAGCAAGAGTTGCTTGTTGCACATCACCTAGAGCAATAAATGAATTCATAATTCCCCACACGGTTCCAAATAAGCCTATATAAGGACTTGTTGAACCCGCTGTGGCAAGAAAAGGTAAAGACATTTCCAATCTATCAATTTCTCGCGCCAAAGACGTTCGCATTACCCGTTGGGCACCCTCTAGCACTAGAGCGGTTTCTGAACTCGATTTTTTTAATCGTACAAATTCTTTAAAACCCACTTCAAAGATACCTTCCATGCCACTATTTGAGTGTGGGCGAGAAGAAATATCCTCATATAAGCGGTTTAGCTCATTGCCTGACCAAAACTTGTCCTCAAATGAGTCTGCATTATATTTGGCCTCGGCCAATTCACTGCGCTTACTGAAAATCAGTTTCCATGAATAGAGTGAAATTGCCAATAAAACTAGCATCACTAATTTCACTAATAGACTGGCATCAGAAATAAGGCTTATCAAAGAAAGATCTGCGCTCACTTTGTAATCTCCATCAAAATAAATGAGGGTAACGACTTAGGTCGGAACCGATTTGCATCTAAACACGCGATTTTGACCGTTGCTTCACACAACAGTTCATCATTACGGTAAATTTTTTGTTCAAACTCCATTCTAGCACCCACAGCTTCAATTAAATGTGAGCGAACTATCAAGGAATCATTAAATTTTGCAGGGCGTCTGAAGCTTAACTGCATTGAATGTACAGCAAAGATACATTGATGATCAGTAATTAACTCATCTTGCTCAAAACCCAAACTTCTCAACCACTCAGTACGAGCACGCTCCATAAAGTTCAAATAATTGGAATGATAAACAACACCACCGCTGTCTGTATCTTCATAATAGACACGGATTGGCCATTCAAAATCAATCATTAATATCGCCAGCAAAATCAGGTGATAGACCTAAATGTAACCATGCACGTTTAGTTGCCACTCGGCCTCGAGGTGTTCGCATAATAAAGCCTTCTTGAATTAAGAAAGGTTCTAATACATCTTCAATCGTGCCGCGTTCTTCCCCAATTGCTGCGGCCAGGTTATCAACACCGACAGGACCACCTTCAAACTTTTCGATGATGGCTAGCAATAATTTACGATCCAACATATCAAAGCCATTATCATCAACATCGAGCAAATCTAAAGCTTGTCGTGCAATTTCTACGGTGATTTTTCCATCAAACTTTACTTCGGCATAATCACGTACACGACGTAATAATCGGTTAGCAATTCGAGGTGTACCACGTGAACGACGGGCTATTTCATGGGCACCGTTGGCATCTAAACTAACATCGAAAATTCTAGCACTACGCTGAACAATCGTGCTCAAATCAGCCGTACTATAAAATTCTAAGCGCTGCACAATACCAAAACGATCACGCAATGGTGATGTCAGCGAACCCGCTCGTGTAGTTGCGCCAACGAGGGTAAAGGGCTCTAAATCAAGCTTGATCGAACGAGCAGCAGGACCTTCACCAATCATAATGTCCAGCTGATAATCTTCCATCGCAGGATATAAAACTTCTTCTACAATAGGGCTAAGACGGTGGATCTCATCAACAAACAAAACATCATTTGGTTCAAGATTGGTCAGTAAAGCAGCTAAATCACCGGGGCGCTCTAAGACAGGCCCTGAAGTCTGTTTTAAATTCACACCCATTTCATTAGCTATAATATGAGCTAATGTCGTTTTACCAAGACCTGGAGGTCCAAAGATCAGCGTGTGATCTAAGGCTTCTTTACGTTTTCTGGCAGCCGTGACAAACAATTCCATTTGTTCACGCACAACAGGCTGACCGATATAGTCACTCAATGTATCAGGACGAATACCCTGTTCTTGATGCTCTTCGTTTATTTGAGCTATGCTAGAAATAAAGCGATCTTGTTCCATTAAAAGCCTTTATACATATAACTAGAGAGGGAGAATAAGATCAACATTCGCTTATTTTCCCTAAAAATACCGACAATAGCCAGTGCCTATTTAATGCCAACCCAAATTGGCTATTAAGCAACATTCTGTTTAGATGCTTGCAGGCGGTTACGTAACTGGCTGACTTGCTTGGTGAGTTCCACAGGTAAGTGTCCACCAAATGTTGCGTAATAGGCTTCTATTCCATCCAGCTCGGCTAACCAGCCATCAACATCAACGTGCAACAGTTTTGCAATATCTTCTTCTGCCAGTCCTATTGCACTAAAATCGATGTCATCCAGTGTCGGCATATAACCAATCGCTGTTTCAATTGCATCTGCAGTGCCGTTGCAACGCTCAAAGATCCATTTTAAAACGCGGCTGTTTTCGCCAAAGCCCGGCCACATGAACTTGCCCGCTTCATTTTTTCGGAACCAATTAACGTAATAAATATTTGGCATCTTGGCGCTTTCTGTTTCGCCCATTCTCAGCCAGTGCCCCCAGTAATCCGCCATGTTATAACCACAAAAAGGTAACATTGCCATCGGGTCACGACGCAATTGGCCGATATTGCCAAAAGCGGCAGCGGTCATTTCAGAAGCGATGATGGTGCCAAAGAATGTGCCGTGGTTCCAATCTTTTGCTTCTGTCACCAATGGAACAACGGAAGCACGACGACCACCCATCAAAATAGCACTGATCGGCACACCTTTAGGATCATCCCACTCCTCTGCAATGACGGGGCACTGGGCTGCATGTGTAGTGAAGCGTGCATTAGCATGCGCGGCGGTCGCACCGCTATCTGAAGACCAAGCGTTGCCTTTCCAATCCGTTAAGTTCTCTGGGGCTTCATCTGTCATGCCTTCCCACCAAACATCACCATCATCTGTCAGTGCGACATTAGTGAAAATCGTATTTTCTTCCATCGTCAACATTGCATTGGCATTTGACCCCATGCTCGTGCCCGGTGCAACACCAAAAAATCCTGCCTCGGGGTTAATGGCATAGAGCTGGCCATCTTCACCAAATTTCATCCAACAAATATCATCGCCAATTGTTTCAACTTTCCAGCCGGGAATAGTGGGCGTTAGCATCGCTAGATTGGTTTTGCCACAGGCGCTCGGAAACGCACCCGCAATATACTTGATATCACCTTCGGGATTAGTTAGTTTCAGAATTAGCATATGTTCCGCCAGCCAACCTTCATCACGTCCCATAGATGAGGCGATGCGTAACGCAAAGCATTTCTTACCAAGCAATGCGTTGCCACCATAACCCGAACCAAAAGACCAAATTTCACGGCTTTCAGGATAATGCACAATATAGCGATTATCTGGATTGCATGGCCATGGCACATCGCTCTGTCCCTGCTCCAATGGCATACCAACTGAATGCAAACACGGTACAAAATCACCGTCGTCACCTAATACGTCTAAAACAGCTTGCCCCACGCGAGCCATGATATGCATATTAGTGACAACATAAGGTGAATCCGTTAATTCAACGCCTATTTGGGCAATATCAGACCCAATAGGCCCCATACTGAAAGGAATAACATATAAAGTTCGGCCTTTCATACAACCTGAAAATAAACCGTTCAGCGTGCGCTGCATGTCTACTGGGTTAGCCCAATTATTAGTTGGGCCAGCATCTTCTTCTTTTGCACTGCAAATGAACGTGCGATCTTCAACACGTGCCACATCAGCAGGAACAGATCGAACAAGATAACTGTTGGGACGTTTTTGTTCATTTAGCTTGAGGGCCGTGCCACTTTTAAGCATCAGCGCCCACATGGCATCCCATTCAGCATCTGTGCCATCACACCAAACCACATTATCAGGCTGACATAGCAAGGTCATCTCATCGACCCAGTTCAGTAATTTTTTATTATTTGACGAGGAACTCATTCCTCCTCCCTATTCAATTCCAAAATAAAATGTCATTGTTTTATCAATGAGGTTTGTAATCAATGGGCAAACACCATTGGTTTTTAGTCGTTACTATGTAACGCAGAATTCAAACCGCCCCATAGTGAACCATCTGTCATGATAGCTTCAACGGCACCTGTTTGACTGTGTCTTCTAAATAATAATCCTGATTGGCCTGACAATTTTCTTGCCGAGACAATTTCACCATCAGGCATTTTTATTTTTGTACCTGCTGTGATGTATAAACCCGACTCAATAATACAATTATCGCCTAATGAAATACCTAGTCCTGCATTGGCACCCAATAGGTTCTTTTTACCCATTGAAATAACTGTTGTACCACCGCCTGACAATGTGCCCATAATTGAAGCGCCACCACCGATATCAGAACCATCACCCACAACCACGCCCGCACTAATGCGACCTTCGACCATTGAGCTACCCAATGTACCGGCATTAAAGTTACAAAAGCCTTCATGCATTACGGTCGTACCTGACGCTAAATGAGCTCCTAATCTCACACGATCTGCATTACCAATACGTACACCTTCTGGGATCACATAATCTGTCATACGTGGGAATTTATCGACACACGTTACATTGAATTGATGATCTTCAGCAGCAATCAGCTCGCGTAGATTTTCCACCTCATTAGGTAAAACAGGGCCAGCAGATGTCCATGCAACATTAGCGAGTAATCCAAATACACCATCAAGGTTAATTTCATTCGGTTTAACCGCACACTCTGATAATAAATGCAGTCTTAAATATGCTTCTTCTGCTGATTTTGGAGCATCATCAACAGATTGGATTTCAACTTCAACAAAGTCACTTTTAATTAAGCCTACTTTTTGCGCCAAACAGCTTCGTGCGATTTCTTTATTTGAACGAGGAAACCATACATCAATGGTTGTACCTGATTTGCTGTCACTATAACGGTGTCCGATTCGCTTAATTGTCATGTTGTGTCTCTGCTTGTTTCAAAAATTATAAATTATAAAGAATTAAGACTAACTTAAATCTTAAGAGTATATGTTCACAGCCTTTTTCTAACTCCGCTGTAATGCCAATTTAATGATTTGCTCAGTATTCAATCCATCCGTATCCAAACTTCGGATCATTTTTTCAGCTTCGGCAGGTTTATAACCTAATGAAACCAAAGCATCACTCGCTTCATCTTTTGCACCTGCTAATTTAGCAGCTGCCGATACAACAGGTTTCAAGCCCATCGCACCACTAATATCTTTCAATCTGTCACGCATTTCAATAATAAGTCTTTCAGCTGTTTTCTTACCAACGCCCGGCAAGCGAGTCAAGCTGGCAGCATCACCTTCTTGCACACTACGGGAAAAATCATCAACATCACTACCAGATAGAATAGTAAGTGCTAACTTTGCTCCAACACCATTCACTTTTAATAAACTACGAAACAGTAATCGTTCACGTGTTGTTGAAAAGCCATACAGTAATTGAGCATCTTCTCGAACGACTAAATGCGTAAATAAAGAAACTTCTTCATTGATGGCGGGTAAATGAATAAACGTCGACATTGGCGCCGCCACTTCATAACCGACACCTTGCACATCAAGTACCAAGTCTGGTGCCTGTTTTTCTAGGATGATGCCACGCAGTCTTCCTATCATTGCTCAACCTTTGTTCGATCTTCGTTTTTTGTCATCCTCGCGTATGCGGGGATCCATGGACATTTTAAATTGCCACTATCGTTGGATTCCCGCATACGCGGGAATGACGGAGTTGGAGTAAAACTACGGAAGTTAAAAAACATCATCGTCCATATCTCCCACCACGACGAGAACGAGATGTTCGCATACCTTCCGGTAATTTAGAGTTTATTTTCCCATCAACAGGGGCATGGTTAGCATGAGTCATAGCACAAGCTAAAGCATCAGCTGCATCTTCATCAGGCATTTCAGGTAAGGCTAAAATCACTGACATCATATATTGAACCTGCTCTTTTTTTGCATGACCGTTGCCTACAACTGCTTTTTTAATTTGCGTAGCCGTATATTCATGTACGGGTAAGTTCTGACTAACGCCTGCACAAATTGCCGCACCTCGTGCTTGCCCTAACTTTAAAGCCGAATCAGGGTTTTTATGTAAAAATACTTTTTCTATGGCAACCATATCAGGTTTATAACGCTGAATAATGTCGGTCAAACCTTCAAATATTTGTCGTAGACGATCCGGGAAGTCTCCATCTCCCACCATCAAACGGCCATTAATAACGTGATGTATCTTTTGGCCATCTAATTCGATAATGCCAAAACCCGTTTTCCTTGAGCCGGGATCAATACCTAAGATACGCGCCATTAATAAGAGATCATTTTTATTCGCCGGCTAGTTGAGCCATAACTTCATCTGAGAAGTCAGCATTAGTGTATACATTTTGAACATCGTCTAAATCTTCAAAGGCATCAATCATTGCTAATGCTTTTTCAGCATCTTTAACATCTAAAGCGACGGTTGTTTCAGGGTGCATAGTGACTTCTGATGAGGTTGCTTCTAGACCAGCCGCATCTAATGCATCTTTTACAGCCGCATAATCAGCTTGCGTCGTAAACACGTCAACAGTGCCATCATCATTGGTAATAATATCTTCTGCACCGGCTTCTAGTGCAGCTTCCATGACAACATCTTCATCCGTACCTTCAGCATAAGAAATAATACCTTTCTTACTGAACAAATATGACACAGAGCCATCAGTACCCATATTGCCGCCACGTTTAGTAAAGACATTGCGAACTTCAGCTACAGTACGGTTTTTATTATCAGTCAGACAGTCCAGCATAATCGCGATTCCACTTGGACCATAGCCTTCGTAAATGATTTCAGCGTAACTCACGCCTTCAAGCTCGCCCGCACCACGCTTAGTTGCACGTTCAATTACATCGCGAGTCATATTGCCGCTTAAAGCTTTATCAATCGCAGCACGTAAGCGTGGATTATTGACAGGGTCACTGCCACCTTCTTTAGCTGCAACACTGATTTCACGGATAAATTTAGTAAATAATTTCCCACGTTTAGCATCTTGGGCGCCTTTACGATGCTGAATATTTGCCCATTTACTATGACCTGCCATGTGTTACACCCTCTAAATTTATTCTCTATTTCTAATTCACCACAGAGACACAGAGGACACTGAGGTATCAATACATATTCCTGAGACTACTTTAAATTCAACAGTAAAGCTCAGATAATATCTTTACTCTGTGAACTCCGTGCCTCTGTGGTTAACGCTTTTTTATACTAACGAGTTCCAGTTTTGGTAAACGGCACTGCGACCATAAACCTGATCAAAATACATTGATTGTAATTGCTCGGTGATTGGACCGCGACCACCATTACCGATGCTACGGTTATCTAGCTCACGAATAGGCGTTACTTCTGCAGCTGTTCCAGTGAAAAAGGCTTCATCAGCAACATAAACCTCATCACGTGTAATTTGTTTTTCAACAACTTCTAAGCCGATATCTTTAGCTAAAGTCATTACTGTTTCACGCGTAATTCCTTCAAGAGCAGATGTGAGTGTTGGTGTGTATAAAACGCCATCACGCACCATAAAGAAGTTTTCGCCACTTCCTTCGGCAACAAAACCATTGGCATCTAACAATAAGGCTTCATCATAACCACACTCTACAGCTTCTTGTAATGCCATAATTGAGTTCATGTAGTTACCGTTTGCTTTGGCCTTACACATGGTGATATTGACATGATGACGGGTGAAAGAAGAGGTTCGAATACGAATCCCTTTTTCCATATTTTCAGCGCCTAAATATGAGCCCCATTCCCAAGCAGCAACCATCACATGTGTTTGTAAGTTATCAGCACGAATCCCCATGCCTTCACTACCGTAAAAACACATTGGGCGAAGGTACGCAGATTCAAGGTTATTTTCTCTCACCACTGCTTTTTGAGCTTCATTCAACGTGTCTTTATCATAGGGCATGCCCATGCCCATGATTTTGGCAGATCGGAACAAACGATCAGTATGTTCTTGCAAGCGGAAAATAGCAGGACCTTCATCAGTATTGTAGGCACGGACACCTTCAAACACACCTAAACCATAATGTAAGGTATGCGTTAAGACATGTACTTTTGCATCTCTCCACGGCACCATTTTGCCATCCAGCCAGATAACGCCATCTCTATCTTCCATTGTTGGTGTTGCCATAATTACCTACTTATCTCTAATTCATTGAGCAAAATTTTATCATTCCACTCATTATTTAAACTATTCTATTTATTAACCTAACCAGCGCTGCCAAATTGCTTGTACTTGCGAAGGATATTCTCCTACATCTGCAATTACTACCACTGCTGGCATTTCTTGTAATACGCAATGATTCGCTAAGCCGCGATAAAAACGATACGCTTCTGCGAGCATATTACTTTCATCATCACTCAGTTTCCCAGTGTCTCTCAGCGCATCTAAAACCCTAATATTATCGGTATAAACCAATAATTCAGGCAATGCTTCCGACCATGCTAAAACTGCATATTGCACCATAAATTCGATATCAGTGATACCGCCTTTACCTTGCTTAAGATCAAACAACTGATCGGAACTCTTATCCAAATTCTCACGCATTTTAGCACGCATCTCACTGACTTCTGTTATCAACATATCGTGATCACGTTTTTTAGCCAAAATTTGCTGACGAATATCATTTATTTTCTGGGTCAAATTCTCATCTCCAGCAACACATCGTGCTCGAACTAAGGCTTGATGCTCCCATGTCCATGCATCTGTATTTTGATATTCTTCAAATCCTGATACTGCGGTCACCAATAAACCTGAGGTACCGTTTGGTCTAAGTCGCATATCTATTTCATACAATATGCCGCCACCAGTGACCGTATTGAGTAAATGGATCATACGCTGAGCTAATCGGGTATAAAACATTAAGGCATCTATTGGTCGGTCACCATCTGTTTCGCCTTGATTCGCGGCATCATCAAACAGAAAAACTAAATCTAAATCTGATCCATAACCTAATTCCAAACCACCAGATTTTCCATAAGCTAATATCGTGAAACCACATTGGCTTAAATCATCATTATCAGTACAAGGAGGATAGCCATGTCGTGTAACTAAATGCCGCCATGCTAACTGCATCACTTTATCTAACTGAATTTCGGCTAACTCGGTTAATTGGTCCCCCACTCGCATCAAAGGCAATACATCTGTTACATCTGCTGCTGCAACGTGCAATGACGTTATCTGCTTAAACTCTCGTAATAAATACATTTGCTGTTCTAAATCAGCTTTATCGACACTTGCGAGAGACTCCTCTAATGCTTTTTCTTGCTCAGCCCTTGCTGGCACTTCATACAAAGTACGAGGATCTAAGAGCTCATCTAACAACACCGGATGACGTGTTAATTGATTGCTTATCCAAGGGCTAGCAGCACACAACTTAACTAATTGTGACAGCGCCATAGGGTTTTCAACCAATAAAGACATATAGGCTGAACGACGCATAATCGCTTCTAATAAAGACAGTAAGCGAGCTAAACAGATATCTGAATTTTTAACATTTGCAGCAGCTTGCACTAATAAGGGTAATAACTTTTCTAAACGTTCACGTTCCGTATTGCCTAAGTTTTTACATGCATGTGATGTCAGTAAATGATCAAGCTTATCTAAACAGGCCTCTGCATCGGTATATGCCAACTCCTGCAAATAGTGCATTTTTGCATCATCATCAGAGCTTAATAACGACACCTTGTTTTCCGTTACAGAATCAGCTTGAGGCGCTGTTAAAGTTTGCTCAAAATGCCCCTGGACTTTTCGGCGATGATCATCTAAAACAGTTGTAAAACTCGCCCAATCTTCAAACCCCATTAAACTCGCAATGCGTGCACGTGCTTCATCCTCTTTGGGTAATAAATGAGTTTGCTGATCAGCCCATGCTTGAATACGATGTTCTGTACGGCGTAAGAAGTCATACGCTAACTTCATATCCTCAACAGCACTCACAGACAAACTATTTCGCTGCGCTAAACAATCAAGAATAGTTAAAATGGGACGTTGTTGTAAGGGTTTATCTCGACCACCATGAATAAGCTGAAAAACTTGACCAATAAACTCAATTTCCCGAATACCACCACTACCTAACTTAATATTATCTTCCATGCCTTTTTTATGCAGTTGGCCGGCAATCATGCCTTTCATTTCACGCAGAGCATCAAACATTCCGTAGTCAAGATATCGACGATAAACAAAGGGACGTAGCAGAGCCATTATTCCTTTTTTGCCCGCATCAGATCCCGTAATCGCACGCGCTTTAATCATCGCATAGCGTTCCCACTCACGGCCTTGAGTTTGATAATAATCTTCCATCGCATCAAAACTTGCAGCGAGCGCACCACTATCACCAAAGGGACGAAGGCGCATATCAACACGAAATACAAAACCATCAACGGTGACATTATCTAATGATTGAATAAACTTACGACCTAGGCGGATAAAAAACTCACCATTGCTTAAACTTTTCCGTCCACCTCGAGTTTCACCATCTTCAGGATAGGTAAAAATAAGATCGATATCAGATGATAAATTAAGCTCCCCAGCCCCTAACTTACCCATTCCCAACACCACTAAGTGCTGTTCTTCACCATCAGCATTGCAAGGTGTTCCTGAAATCTCACATTGCCATTGGTGCAAAATATCTAAAGACTGTTGAATACAAGCATCCGCCATCGCAGATAAATCGCGTACTGTTTCAGCTAAATCAGCCCAACCAGCAAGATCGCGCCAGATGATTCGCACCATCTCTCTTTGGCGGAAATGACGCAGTTTTTGTTGCAGTGCTGTTTCATCAGCCACATCTTCAAGCACAACTGTTAAGCGTTGTTGATAACCATCGGTATCATAAAGCGTATTGATATCACCTGAAGTCAACAACTCCCCAGCACGTTCACCATGTCGGTTACCCCACTGAGTAACATAATCACTGCCCTTTAACACCGCCACGGCAGACTCTGACAGCCCATCATCGGCAGTCAACAACTGCTGCCATTGTTCAGATAATTGGTCGATAGCCATCAAGCATGATCCCTTAGATTTAACAGTGAAAAGATAAAAGACTAATCTTACTCCAAAATCACCCTTCATAAGGCAAAAAAAAGCCTCAAGTAAATAAATACTTGAGGCTTTTATATTTAACTAGCTTTTAGTGGCACCTAAAAGACAGGATTTTTACATCATGCCGCCCATTCCGCCACCCATTCCGCCGCCCATGTCAGGCATTGGAGCTGCACCAGCTTCTTGCGGTGCTTCAGCAATCATTGCTTCAGTTGTTAGCATTAGACCCGCAACAGAACCGGCATTTTGCAATGCAGTACGTGTTACTTTTGTTGGGTCAAGAATACCCATTTCGATCATATCGCCATACACGCCTGTTGCTGCGTTGTAACCGAAGTTACCTTTACCCGCCGCAACTTCGTTTAAGATCACAGAGGCTTCATCACCCGCATTGGTAACGATTTGACGTAGAGGCTCTTCCATTGCGCGACGAGCTAATTTGATACCTACATCTTGATCGTGGTTGTCACCCGTCAATTCACCTAAGCTGCTTTCTGCACGAACAAGGGCAACACCACCACCGGCAACAACACCTTCTTCAACCGCTGCACGAGTTGCGTGTAACGCATCTTCAACACGAGCTTTCTTCTCTTTCATTTCCATTTCAGTTGCCGCGCCAACTTTAATAACTGCAACACCGCCAGCTAATTTAGCAACACGTTCTTGCAACTTCTCTTTATCGTAATCAGAAGAAGAATCAGCAATTTGAGAACGAATCATTTCAACACGAGAAGTAATGTCGCTAGCAGAACCAGCACCATCAATTACTGTTGCGTTTTCTTTGCTCACTGTGATTTTCTTAGCTTGACCAAGATCATCTAATGTTACTTTCTCAAGGCTTAAACCTACTTCTTCAGAAATAACAACACCGCCCGTTAATGTAGCGATATCTTGTAACATTGCTTTACGACGATCACCAAAACCAGGAGCTTTAACCGCACATACTTTAACGATACCACGCATGCTGTTAACAACTAATGTTGCTAATGCTTCGCCTTCGATATCTTCTGCAATGATTAACAGTGGACGGCTTGCTTTTGCAACAGCTTCCAATGTTGGTAGTAAATCACGAATGTTGGCGATTTTTTTGTCGAATAACAATACAAATGGGCTTTCTAAATCAGCAGTCATTGTTTGTTGATCTGTTACAAAATATGGAGATAGGTAACCACGATCAAACTGCATACCTTCTACTACGTCTAATTCGTTTTCAAAACCGCTACCATCTTCAACAGTGATAACGCCTTCTTTACCTACTTTTTGCATTGCTTCAGCAATAATGCCACCAACAGATGTATCAGAGTTTGCAGAAATAGTACCTACTTGAGCAATCGCTTTATCATCATCACATGATGCTGACATGCTTTTTAATTCTGTTACTGCAGCTGTTACCGCTTTATCAATACCACGCTTAAGATCCATTGGGTTGATACCCGCAGCAACTGCTTTCATGCCTTCACGCAGAATAGCTTGAGCTAATACTGTCGCTGTTGTTGTACCGTCACCGGCTGCATCAGAAGTATGAGAAGCCACTTCTTTAACCATTTGCGCGCCCATGTTTTCGAATTTGTTGTCTAATTCGATTTCTTTTGCAACAGACACACCATCTTTAGTGATAGTTGGTGCACCGTAACTTTTATCTAAAATTACGTTACGGCCTTTAGGACCTAAAGTAACTTTTACTGCATCAGCTAGTGTGTTTACACCGTTGACCATTAAACTACGTGCATCAGCACCAAATTTGACTTCTTTAGCAGCCATGTTAATTCCTCTTAATGTTCTTTATATATAATTGGTGAAATATGTACTAGTTTTCTAGGACAGCAACGATATCGTCTTCACGCATCACTAATAGATCTTCGCCATCAACTTTAACTTCAGTACCAGCAAATTTGCCGAATAATACTTTGTCGCCAACTTTGACATCCATAGCACGTACATTGCCAGAATCAGTAATTTTGCCATTACCTGCTGCAACGATCTCGCCGGTTGCTGGTTTTTCAGCGGCACTACCAGGAAGTACGATACCGCCGGCACTCATTGTTTCTTCTTCAGTGCGGCGAACAACCACACGATCATGAAGGGGACGAATATTCATCAATATAACCTCAAAAAATGTCTAACAAAAAATCTAGGAACCCCATATATGGGGATATAAAAATAAACTTCAAGGGCAAAAATGTGAAAAATTATCGCAGATGGCGATCTTCATTTTCATCGACGACTTCACCTTCAATAATCGTCGAGTCCATATGTCCACGCTGTGAATACGTTGCCTGCCCATGCACTGTGAAATGACTCTGTTTGAATAGCTTTCTTATCAATGCCTGACGTATTACAGGAATCAATAAGGCGAAACCAAAAGTATCGGTGAAAAACCCCGGTGTAACTAACAGCATGCCGCTTGCTGCCAACGCAATGCCTTCCATCATTTCCATTGCTGGCAATGTGCCTTGCTGCATATTTGATTGTGCTCGCAATAAAGTTGATGCACCTTGCACTCGTAATAGCCCAGCACCAATAACAGCAGTGGCGACAACGGCAAAGATCGTCCAGCCTGCACCGATCACTTCGCCGACTTGAATTAAGAAATAAATTTCTATGAGTGGCACTAATAAAAACACTAACACTAAAAACCGGAACATACATTTTCCTAAACTTTTCGAATATATACTTCTATATAGAGGCAGATTATCCATATTTCAAGACTGAACCCCATGTTTTACCAAGTTTCTGTTTATCAGCTTCGTTATCCTCGCGTAGGCGGGGCTCCATAGAATGTGAATTTTGATACCAATGTTAGATTCCCCGCCTACGCGGGAATGACGGAGGGTTAAATCGGGAATGCAGGGCTGATCTGAAGTGATGGAGGGGCTCGAAGGTGTCGAGGGCTTAAATACAGAGCCTCTTTTTTCTGCAACTTAAAGTTGCACGGGTATATACCCGTGGTCAATGAACTTGCAGACTTATAGCACGCATACTGACCGCGCTATCAGCGTCATATTATTGAGCAATAGAATGACTATTACATCAATAATATATCTTGCTATCACAACCATTATGCACGCTAGAAAAACAGTAAATCCATTGACCACGGGTATATATCTAAAAACCTTATTGTTACAATAAAACAACAATTACCAAGTTTTGCATATCAAACTCAAATATTTCTACTCTCGTAATAATTCTGAAATATTAAATCGTTATTGTGTGCGAACTCGGACAAACATTCGACTCAATTTACTTTTTAAAAACACAAGAGGATAGTCCCTTGAAACTTAAAACATCATCACTATTAATGGCAGGTGCTCTATTTGGCGCAGCAGTCATGCCCGTACAAGCAAACAACGATGCAATGCTTGACCTGCTAAAAGTCCTTCGTGACCAAGGCACAATCACTGCTCAAAACTACGAGTTATTAGCTAACGCAGCTAAAGCAGATAAAGAATCTTTAGATGCTGTTGATGCTAAAGCTGAAAAAGCTGGTAAATCAAACATCAAAGTGACGACTAAAGGTAAACTTAAGATTGCTGATTCTGAAGGCAACTGGTCTTTCCAGCCAATCGGCCGTGTAATGTGGGATGCTGTTGATGCTGATGCTGATGGCGCCCCTTCAGATGTTAAAGGTACTGAATTACGTCGTGCACGTTTAGGCTTTCAAGGTTCTATTTACAACTATGGCTACAAATTTGAAGCTGACTTCGCTGGTGGTGATGCATCAGTTAAAGATGCTTACCTTAGCTACGGCACAAAATTTGGCGACACAAAAGCAGGTGTTAAATTAGGTCAATCTCATATTCCTTTTGGTTTAAACACTAAAGTAAGTTCAAAGTACATGAGCTTTATGGACCGTCCAATGTTTGCTGATAGCTCTATTTCACCAGCTCGTGCAAGTGGTGTTGTTGCAAGCCTTAACGATAAAGACTACAAATGGTCTTTAAGTGCAGGTTTACAAAATGGTGGACTGAACTCTAGTAATGGCGGTGATACATACGAAATTAATGGTAGCACTTTGGCTGTTCGTGGTTCATTCCTTCCATGGAAACAAGACAAAAACCACCTTTTACAAGTAGGTGCAGCTTACCTAACACAAGGTGGCGGTGACTCCTTTAAGTTTCAACCTGACTTAGTTAGTCACGAAGATATCTATAAACCACTAAGTACCGGTACTATCGCTGATGCAGACTTTGATGGTGCTAACGCATTTACAGTTGATGCACTAGGTGTTTACGGCTCTTTCCATGCAATGGCTGAGTATTTAGATCACTCTGCAGAGCTAGAAGCAGGTCAGGATATCGACACTAGCGCGTATGCAGTTGAAGCAGGTTACTTCCTAACAGGTGAGTCTTTGAAATGGAAAAAAGGTTACACATCAGGAATTACACCTAAATCTTCATCAGGTGCATGGCAAGTCGCTGCTCGCTTCGAAAGCTTAGAAATTGATACTAACGCGGTAGCGGGTGACAGTGAAGTTGATAAGTTCTCTCTAGGTATCAACTACTACCCAACTCAAAATACACGCTTAATGTTGAACTACGACAAAGTAACTGATGTTCAAATTAACGGTGTAAGTGGTGACTTCGAACCATCTTCACTTAAATTCCGTGCACAAGCTTACTGGTAAAAATTATTTGAGTTAATACTCTTAAGTAACTCTCAAAGCCTCATCCGATTATTGGATGGGGCTTTTTTTGGCTTGTTATTTACATAAATTCAGCTATCAGAAATATTACCGATAAAACGGACTGTATCTTTATGCATCAACGTGAAATGTTAGGTTTAGGTCATGCTATTTTAGCGGCTGGAAATATAACAAGTTTGCATTACAGAACGATGAATTTAGACTAAACATCTCAAAGGCCATGAGTCTATTTTGTACGAATGTGATCTGAATTAAAGTATTTCACTCAGCATCTGATAAAATACCCCCCTTAACTAACTGACTTATAGAAATTTATTGTGAAAAAAATAATTACTAGCCTGCTTATTGCTCTTCCTTTATTGGCTCCACTTACAAGTATTGCTGAAACGACCCGTTATGTTTCTGATGAACTTGAAATTACCATGCGAACCGGTCAAGGCGTGAAGTTTGGTATTCGAAAAATGTTACTCAGCGGTACAAAATTGAATGTAATTGAAACGGATCCTGCTGGCTATTCAAAAGTACGCACAAGTAAAGGGGTAACGGGTTGGGTATTAACTCGCTACCTTAGCAATACACCAAGTTCGCGTAATCAATTGGCTGCAAGTCAACAAAAAGTAGTTAACTTAGAATTAGAACTCGCAAAGTATAAAGAAGAAATTCAAGCATTATCATCTCAAAATACGAGTTCCGGTACTGAAAACATGTCTCTAAAAGAAACATCTCAGCGTCTAAGTAAAGAGTTAGATGATCTTCGTAAAACGGCTTCAAATGCGGTAGCTCTGAATAATGAGAATCGTCAATTAAAAGAGAAGTTACAGCAAATTGATAATCACATTCAATCTTTAACTATTGAAAATAGTTCGCTTAAAGATAGTGATGCAAAAAACTGGTTCTTAGTGGGTGCAGCAGTGTTATTTTTTGGTTTATTGCTTGGCCTAATTGTGCCTCGTCTTCGTATGCAAAAGAAAGATAGCTGGAACAGTTTCTAACGCCCTTTAGAAGCCTCGATACACAATACAGGAAGTCGTATCAGCAATAGTGTTGGTACGACTTTTCTTTAAATTCACACAGAACAACGTGTTCTACCTATGAAAAGTTAAGGAATTTAACATGGCCATTCGTATTGGGATAAATGGTTTTGGTCGCATGGGCAAGCTTGCTTTACAAGCTGGCTGGGGCAATGATGAGCTTGAGTTTGTTCATATTAATGAAATAAATGGCGATGCTACATGTCATGCTCATTTGCTCGAATTTGATTCTGTACATGGTCGCTGGGGAGAAGATAAAACGATCTCAAGCAATAACAATCAAATAAATATTGATGAGCACTCTATTAGCTTTAGCCAACATCAATCACCTGTTGATGCGAATTGGGCTCAATATGATCTTGATTTAGTATTGGAATGCTCAGGCAAGTTTAAAACGCAGCAACAACTTCAAGCTTATTTTGATCAAGGCATAAAAAAAGTCCTCGTATCAGCACCTTGCCCAAGCCCAGCACTGAACCTTGTTTATGGCGTTAATCACGATCGCTATAACCCTAGTCAACATCACATTGTGACAGCCGCTTCTTGCACCACGAATTGTCTTGCACCTATCGTTAAAATAATGCACGAGTCATTGGGCATCAAACATGGTTCGATGACAACTATTCACAATATTACCAATACACAAACTATTGTAGATAAGGGGCATAAAGATTTACGTCGTGCTCGTGCTTCTGGGCAATCATTGATCCCGACGACAACAGGTTCTGCCAAGGCGATTACAACGATATTTCCTGAATTAGAAGGCAAGTTGAATGGTTTGGCGGTACGTGTTCCACTATTAAATGGTTCACTGACAGACTTTGTATTCGAATCAAGTCGGCCCACTGATGCGGATGAAGTTAATGCCTTATTTAAAGCTGCTTCCGAAGACGCTTTGAAAAATATCTTGGGTTATGAAACTCGTCCATTAGTGTCTTCTGATTACACTAACGATCCACATTCAGGCATTATTGATGCCCCTTCAACAATGGTGATTGATGAGACTCAAGTAAAAATATTAGCGTGGTATGACAATGAGTGGGGTTATGTAAATCGTATGATTGATCTCGCCAAGATGATTGCTCGAGCAATGTAATCATGGATGCGGTACAAAGCTTACGTAACTATGCCGTTATTACAGGAGGCTATTGGGCCTTTACATTAACGGATGGTGCTATTCGCATGTTGGTAGTGCTGTACTTCCACCAGCTAGGTTACACACCGCTGGCGATTGCTAGTCTATTTTTGTTTTATGAGTTCTTTGGCATTATTACCAACCTTATTGGCGGCTGGCTGGGTGCACGTTTTGGCCTCAATACCACCATGCATGCTGGCATGCTTCTACAAGTCATTGCTTTACTCATGCTTACCGTGCCAAGTGACTATCTCACTATTGTCTACGTAATGGCAGCACAGGCCTTATCTGGCATAGCCAAAGATCTCAATAAAATGAGTGCCAAAGCCAGTGTTAAATACCTTGTTCCTAATGACACAGAGCAAACGCAAGCTTCCAGAAAACTATTCAAGTGGATCGCAATCTTAACGGGCTCTAAAAATACATTAAAAGGCGTAGGCTACTTTCTTGGAGGGCTGTTACTCGCTATTTACGGTTTTCAAAATTCTTTAAATATTCTTGCTGGCGGTTTATTTATTGTCTTACTTCTGACTTTATTTTTATTGCCATCAGATCTAGGTAAGACCAAAGCTAAAGCAAAATTTTCACAACTATTTGCTAACAAGGCAGAAATTAACTGGCTTTCAGCTGCTCGATTTTTCTTATTTGGCTCTCGCGATGTCTGGTTTGTAATTGGCTTACCTGTTTATCTCAGTGCAACATTAGGCTGGGGATTTGAGCAGATAGGGAGCTTCTTTGCTCTATGGATTATTGCTTATGGTTTAGTGCAAGCTGCCACGCCCGCCTTTCTAAAGCACCATACTCCAACAGGAAAAACAACAAAATTACTCGCTATAATTTTAATGATTTTACCTGCTGCGATTGCGTTTGCTTTATATCAATCACATAACCCTTCAACGGTTCTTATCGTTGGTTTAAGTCTATTTGCAATCGTGTTTGCCATGAACTCTGCTGTACATTCTTATTTAATTGTTGAATGGTCTGACCATGATAAAGTCGCGATGAATGTTGGTTTTTATTATATGGCTAATGCTGGCGGACGCTTAACAGGCACCGTCTTGTCAGGCTTGGTATATCAACACTACAGTTTAATAGGCTGCTTAATAACATCTACTTTATTTGTTGGCGCTGCAGCAGTGTTATCACGCAAGCTCCCTGATTCACATTAAACTTATAAAAAAGCCCCAACTAAAACTAGTCAGGGCTTTTCATTAAAAGTGTGTTTAGTTGTTAACGTCGTTTCAATTGCTCTACATCACGCACGGCACCTTTTGAAGCTGATGTTGTTAATGCTGCATATGCTTGTAAAGCTAGGCTCACTTCACGTTCACGATTAACAGGTTGCCACGCTTCATCACCTTTAGCTTCCATCACCTCGCGACGCTCTGCTAATACAGCATCTGATACATCCACTTTAATGATTCGGTTAGGAATATCAATAACAATCGTATCGCCTTCTTCTACCAAACCGATATTGCCACCCTCTGCCGCTTCTGGTGAAGCATGACCGATTGATAAACCTGAGGTACCACCTGAAAAACGACCATCTGTTAATAAGGCACACGCTTTACCTAAGCCTTTTGATTTCAAGTAACTGGTTGGGTACAGCATTTCTTGCATACCCGGGCCACCTTTAGGACCTTCATAGCGAATAAGTACTACATCACCTTCAACGACTTGTTCTGTCAAAATAGCGGTGACAGCATTGTCTTGTGATTCAAAGATTCGTGCAGGGCCTGAGAATGTTAGATTTGAATCATCAACGCCTGCGGTTTTAACAATACAGCCTTCAAGAGCGATATTACCGAATAGCACGGCTAAACCACCATCTTGGCTATAAGCATGCTCGATATCTCTAATACAGCCATTTTCACGATCAACATCTAAACTCGGCCAGCGCGTTGCTTGGCTAAATGCTTCTTGTGTTGGAATGCCGGCTGGTCCTGCTGAATAACGTAACTTTGCAACCTCGCTATTGCCGCGAACGATATCCCATTCTGCTAATGCATCAGCCAGTGTTGCACTATGAACCGTTGGTAAATCAGTGTGTAATAAATCACCAGCAGCTAATTCGGCTAAGATACTAAATACACCACCAGCACGATGGACATCTTCCATATGATACTCAGGCGTTGCAGGTGCCACTTTACATAAGTTAGGGATTTTACGAGACATACGGTCAATATCATCCATAGTGAAATCAACTGCACCTTCATGTGCTGCTGCCAACAAATGAAGTACTGTGTTGGTTGAGCCACCCATCGCAATATCTAATGCTGTTGCATTTTCAAATGCCGCTTTACTGGCAATCGAACGAGGTAATGCAGATTCATCATCTTGTTCATAATAGCGTTTCGCTAAATCAACAATCGTACGACCTGCTTCTAGGAATAATTCTTTACGATCGGCATGTGTAGCTAATAAAGAACCATTACCAGGCAGTGACAAACCTAATGCTTCTGTTAGACAGTTCATTGAGTTTGCTGTGAACATGCCTGAACATGAACCACAGGTTGGGCAGGCTGAACGTTCCACCTGAGCCACATCTTCATCACTCACGCTCTCATCGGCTGCTTGCACCATAGCATCAACAAGATCTAATTTGACGTCTTTACCAGCCAATTTAGTTTTACCCGCTTCCATTGGGCCTCCAGACACAAAGATCACTGGAATATTTAAGCGCAACGCCGCCATCAACATTCCCGGCGTAATTTTGTCGCAGTTTGAAATACACACAATCGCATCAGCACAATGTGCATTGACCATATATTCAACAGAGTCCGCGATAATGTCGCGGGATGGCAAGCTGTACAACATGCCACTATGCCCCATCGCGATACCATCATCTACAGCAATAGTATTAAATTCTTTCGCAACACCACCCGCTTTTTCTATTTCGCGCGCAACTAATTGGCCCATGTCTTTTAAATGCACATGGCCTGGAACAAATTGAGTGAATGAATTAGCAATCGCAATAATTGGTTTACTAAAATCATCATCTTTCATACCTGTTGCTCGCCATAAGGCGCGTGCGCCAGCCATATTACGACCCGCGGTAGATGTTCTTGAACGATATTCAGGCATGTTGACTCTCCAAACTAATAGATTTTCTTGTCTGCTTCATTTGTGCAAACGGCAATATTTCATCTTGTAAATTTTACACTAAATTGCAAGACGGCTCTGACTAGGATAAAAAGAGCGTTATGAAAACGATAAATGATGACACTCTTTCGCTAAATACAGCCACAACAACTAGTTGGTTTCGTGCCGCTGCGCCCTATATTCATGCCCACCGAGGTTCGACCTTTGTTATCGCCTTCGATGGTGAAACAATTGCATCCGATACGTTTGATAATTTAGTCCATGATCTCGCATTATTAAATAGCCTAGGCATTCGCCTCGTCTTAATTTATGGGGCTAGGCCTCAAATTGAACAACAGTGTCAAACGCATAAGATTACTGTGAATTATCATCAAGGATTACGTATCACTGATGATGCAAGCCTTAAAATTGCCAAGTCAGTCATCGGTAAATTACGTCTTGATATTGAAGCGAAACTCTCGTTCAGTTTGCCGCATACTCCTATGGCTGATGCGCGTATTCGTTGCACCAGTGGCAATTTAGTTGCTGCGCAGCCCGTAGGCATTAGAGATGGTATCGATCTTGGTCATACTGGTGAAGTGCGCCGTATTGATACACAAGGTATTGAACAGCAATTAGCTCAAGGAAATATTGTTTTGCTGCCGCCTTTAGGTTATTCACCAACAGGTGAAATATTCAATCTATCTGCCGAAGCTATCGCAACAGCCACAGCTTCAGCCCTCACTGCTGATAAATTAATTTTGATTGGTGATAAGCAAAACCTAGCACGAGAATTAACCGTCGATCAGGCTTCTGCTGTGCTGAAAGACTCATCTAATGACTTACATCCTTCGCTTAGCGCCGCGGTCAAAGCCTGTAATGCGGGTGTGCAACGGGTGCATTTATTAGATCGCTTTGTTGATGGCGCCTTATTACAAGAATTGTTCAGTCGTGATGGCGCGGGAACATTAATTAGTGCGACATCGTTCGAAACAACCCGTCAGGCCAATATTGAAGATGTAGGCGGAATCATAGAGCTCATTCAACCTCTCGAAGACAATGGCACATTAGTTAAACGTTCTCGTGAACATTTAGAAATCGAAATTGACCACCTTACAGTGATGGAGCGAGATGGTTCGATTGTCGCTTGTGCTTCACTTTATCCCTACCCTGAAAATCAAGTAGGAGAACTGGCCTGTCTTGCTGTTTCAGCTGATTATCAAGACAAAGGGCGAGGTGAGCACTTATTATCTATTATTGAACAACAGGCTAAATCAGTGGGCTTAACAAGTTTGTGTGTGCTGACAACGCAAACAGCGCATTGGTTCTTAGAACACGGTTTCAAAACCGCTGAAATTAGCGAATTGCCCGTTAAAAAACAAAGCCTTTATAACTATCAGCGTAATGCTAAGGTGTTCATAAAAAGTCTAGCTTAATGAGCCTTTTCGCTGACTATCAACCCGCTTTTTATATTCTGGAAATAATATCGGCGCTAATTCATGTAGTGCCTTTTCATACACTCGACGTTTGAAAAACACGATTTCTTTTGCAGGCATCCAATAATCTACCCAGCGCCAATCATCAAACTCGGGTTTTTCATATTGATCCAAGCGGACATGTTCTTCTTCTGCAATTAAACGCAATAAAAACCAGCGTTGCTTTTGACCGATACATAGCGGCTTATTACCGAACCGTAGATAACGTTTTGGTAAGCGGTAACGTAACCAACCTTGAGTCATGCCCAATACTTCAACATGCTCAGGGCCTAAACCAACCTCTTCCATTAATTCACGATAAACAGCTTCTTCAGCAGTCTCATCAGGCTTAATGCCACCTTGTGGGAACTGCCATGAATCATGTTGTGCTCGTTGCGCCCATAGTACTTGATTCTCATTATTACAGAGAATAATCCCTACGTTTGGTCTAAAACCATCTTTATCTATCACAACCTTATCTCTTGTTACTGCTTAACTAACTCGTTAATGTAGTAACATCATAATTTTTCAATACAGACTAGATTAGAGAAAGCACTCGCGGTATGCAAACCATTTTGATTACAATATGTCTTAATTACTCCTTCTTTCTTTGATATATATGAAGTTAATAATATGGCCCTAGCAATTTTTGATTTAGATAACACTCTTCTTGGCGGTGATAGCGATTATTTATGGGGTGAGTTTTTAGTTGAGAAAAAAATTGTTGATGGCGAAAGTTATCAACGAGCTAATCAAGATTTTTATGATCAATATTTAGCAGGAACGATGGATATCTTTGAGTTCTCTGCTTTTCAATTTAAGCCTTTAGCTGAAAACTCTATTAATGATCTTATGCAATGGCGCAAGCAGTATTTAGCTGAAAAGATAAGCCCTATTATGTTACCCGCTGCTCGCGAGCTCATTGCCAAACATCAACAGCAAGGTGACACCTTATTGATTATTACCGCGACAAACCAATTTATTACTACACCGATTGCCGAAGCATTAGAGATCCCGCACTTGATTGCCACAGAAGCAGAAATGATCGATGGTAGATATACAGGTAAAGTGGCTGGCACCCCCTCATATCAAGAAGGTAAAGTAGTTCGTCTAAAAGAGTGGTTGAACGCACATAATATAACGCTTGATGGTAGTTATTTTTATAGTGATTCACATAATGATTTACCGCTATTAAATTTGGTTGAACATCCTATTGCTGTTGATCCTGATGACACATTACACGCTGTTGCCAAACAACAAGACTGGAAAATTATCAGCTTACGTTAACAAATTGGTACAACTCTTCATATATGCAGTAATGGTTACCCCCCTTGCAAATAGATGTAACAACAAAGTGAGTTTGCTCAAACACTTCTTCGATGGGTTTTAAGGCGCTTTATGCTGCGTTATTGATTTTGACAATGGAACAACCATTATCTGCAATCAAATGTCTTGCCTAAAACGCCTTAAAATACCACTGAATCACACATCTTCATGTATCATGTGCATTTTATTAAGATCAGGCCATCAATATGGAATGGGAAGTTGTTATTGGGTTAGAAGTTCACGCCCAGCTCGCCACCAAAACTAAGATTTTTTCTAGCGCATCGACTGCATATGGTGCAGAGCCAAATACACAGGCATGTGCTGTTGACCTTGGCTTACCAGGCGTATTACCCGTATTAAACCAAGAAGCCGTTAAAATGGCTATCAAGTTTGGTTTAGCGATCGATGCGGAGCTCCCTTCTCGTTCTGTTTTTGCACGTAAAAACTACTTTTATCCAGATCTCCCGAAGGGCTACCAAATCAGTCAATTTGAATTGCCTATTGTAGCTCAAGGTAAATTATCAATTGAACTTGAAGATGGTTCTGAAAAAATTATTGGTATTACACGTGCACATTTAGAAGAAGATGCTGGTAAATCCATGCATGGTGATTTCCAAGGTCAAACAGGTGTTGATTTAAACCGTGCTGGTACACCACTATTAGAAATCGTTTCTGATCCTGATATGAGTAGCGCTAAAGAAGCTGTCGCTTATATGAAAAAGATCCATTCTTTAGTGCAATATCTTGAGATCTGTGACGGTAATATGCAAGAGGGGTCATTCCGCTGTGATTCTAATGTATCTGTTCGCCCTAAAGGTCAAAAAGAATTGGGGACTCGGGCGGAATTGAAAAACATTAACTCATTCCGTAATGTTGAACGTGCGATCAACATCGAAATCGAACGCCAAATCGAATTGATTGAAGATGGTGGTACGGTTGTTCAAGAAACGCGTCTTTATGATGCCGATAAGAATGAAACACGTTCCATGCGTAGCAAAGAAGAAGCAAATGACTACCGCTACTTCCCTGATCCAGACTTGCTACCCGTTGTTCTTGATCCAGAAATGATTGAGAAAATTCGAGCGACACTACCTGAGCTACCTAATGCAAAACGTGATCGTTTTGTTGCAGATATGAACTTGCCTTTATACGACGCCTCAGTATTAACAAGTAGTCGCGAACTTGCCAACTATTTCGAAGCTGTTTTAGCTGCGTCAGATAATAAAGATCCAAAGCTGTGTGCTAACTGGGTTATCACTCAATTATTAGGTGCCTTGAATAAAGCAGGTCTAGATATTAACGCTTCACCTGTGAGCTCTGCACAATTAGGTGGCTTATTAGCTCGCATTCTAGATAACACTATCTCAGGAAAAATTGCTAAACAAATCTTCGATGCCTTATGGGCAGGAGAAGGCAAGGATGCAGATAGTATTATTGAAGAAAAAGGCTTAAAACAGGTTACTGATTCTGGCGCAATTGAAGCGATTGTAGATGAAGTGATTGCAAATAACACTGATCAGGCTGAACAGTATCGAGCTGGTAAAGAACAATTACTGGGCTTCTTTGTTGGTCAAGTAATGAAAGCCTCAAGAGGTAAAGCTAATCCTGCACAAGTGAACGAAATTTTAAAAGCAAAATTAGCTGGTTAATCATTTATAAAACGCATAAAAAAAGGCTGTATTCAGTAATGAATACAGCCTTTTTTATTGAGTCTTAATCTAGTATTTAGCTACCAGAAATCATTGCATTTACTTTTGCAGATAGCAAACCAAATACAGCACCAACGACTAGTGATAATGAAATCACAAGAACTGGATTTGAGAAGTCTGCTGCTAAAGTATTACCTGCAGCTGATAAATCAGCACCAGCATGAATAGCGTATGCTGCTGTTGCTGCATAACCATAAACTGCTGAAGGAATTGTTGCGAAAGCAGGAATTGAAGCACCCATTACTAAAACAAATACTGTTACGCCAACCCAAACTGCAGCATTAACAGCGAGCGATGTACCATCACCTAAGCCAACTTTTGTGATCAAAGCAAAAGCGATACCCGCTAGAACTGAACCGTAGATACTACAAACAATTGTATTTTTTAATGCTGCACTATCTGCACCATTGTGGAAATACTGCCCCCAACCAATGAAAATAGCCCAAATTGTAACCATTCCAGCTAATGGACTAAGTGCTAACCAAGTGGCAACAGCACCTAAACCACCTATACTCAATGCTAATGAAAACATATATTCTCTCTCTTATGATTATAAAATAACTATCCCAGCTTTCAAAAAACTGTTCGATGCTCGTAGCATTCTTGTTTTTTTATCACTTTATTGAAAGTAGAATAGTAAGCCCGAATTATTCCGAGCCCGATAAACAATAAAACATACTTTTATTTAACTTTCAATCACTAAACAAAGATTAATTTATTTCTTTCAATACAAAATCCCACAAGAATGACGTAACAACTTACGGTTAGAAAAATATTTAAGATTATTTTCACACCTAAATATGCTTGAAGAAGAATGAGGGAAACCTTATATATAAGTAGCTACGTACATTTTTTCTCAACACCTTAACGCTACTCTGTGACTTTTATCCCTGCTTGCCTCCACCCTATATATTTATGACTCTATTTTTTTTACTTATCCTTCCCTTCTAGTAATAAAGTGATGTACTATCGGTTTGATCGATATTCAATGGATGATAAAGAAATGTTGCTGAAGAATTACGTCAGGCACATTTCACTCAATTAGGCATATTAACAATATGAAGTTTACACAAGAACATCTTACGGAAAAAATGGCGATAGGAAAGTTGCCATCACAATCCCCTCTCCCTGAGGCAAACTGGGTTCTAGTTTTTGGTTCTGTTAAACGCTTTAAAGAGCGAGGTTTTACCAAAACGCTACAAAAACGATATCCCTCAGCCCAAATTATAGGCTGCACAACATCTGGGGAAATTACTGATGGCGGCGTTTATGATGAGAGTGTGCATATTACCGCGATGCTCTGGGAACGAAGCACACTTAAGTTTATCGTAAAACCTATTAATAGCATGGCGCAATCACATGCTCTTGGTTCTTTAGTGGCTTCAGAACTTGCTCAAGATGATCTCAAAGGCGTATTTGTCCTCAGTGATGGTTTGAATGTAAATGGTTCTGAGCTTGTTGAGGGGATTCAAGAGGTATTACCTAATATTCCCATTACCGGTGGTCTCGCTGGTGATAATGCTAATTTCACTCAAACCTATTTATTAAATAATGATCAAGTTCAAGACAGGGTCGTTATCGCTGTGGGTATCTATGGTGAAAATGCAGTAGTAACAAGTGGCGCTTTAGGTGGTTGGAAACCTTATGGTCCACCACGTAAAATTACGCGTGCGGTAAAAAACATTGTCTATGAACTAGACAACAAACCTGCACTACCATTATATAAAATGTATATCGGCTACTATGCCAACCAACTTCCCGCCTCTGGACTTAATTTCCCATTTGCTATCATGTCTGAGGATAAAAGCATTACCGTTATCCGTACCCTTTTAGCGGTTGATGAAAATGATAACAGCCTTACCTTTGCAGGTAATGTTAATCAAGGCTCAACAGTACGCTTCCTTAAATCTGATCACGATATGTTAGTCAATGGTGCCAGTGATGCGGCTCGCCAAATTCTTGATAAGAATATTAATCTGAACGATAAGGCTCTCGCTATTTGTGTCAGTTGTGTTGGCCGTAAACTTGTTATGGAACACCAAGTCTCAGATGAAGTGTTTGCTGTTCAACGCTTACTTGGCGTTCAAACAGGAATTACAGGCTTCTACTCAAATGGAGAGATTTGTTCTGGTGAAGATGATGGCCATAGTTTATTGCATAATCAAACTATGACAATTGCGTATTTAAGCGAACATATGAGCTAAAACCAAAGCTATTCCAAACAAAAAAGGGGCTGTGAGCCCCTTTTTTGTTTGTTCTTTATAAATCTCTAAACCAACTCTCTTGCTGCTGCGAGCAAAGCTAAACGAGCAATAACGCCATAGGCATAAAAACGGTTAGGTTCGGCATCTGGCCCATCATCTTTATCTGGGGTATTGCATGGCTGAACAAAGGCTAAAGGCTCAAAATGCATGCCTGGTGCATTTAAATTTTCATTAACCCCTCGTCCCGTATGAACTCGATAAAAGCCACCCACTACAAAATGATCCATCATATATACAACAGGTTCAGCCACCGCAGCTGCTTCTCCTATTGTTTCAAAGGTGTACACCCCTTCTTGCACAAGAACATTGTCTACCGTCAGACCTTCTTTCGCCGATGACATTTTTGTTCTTTGCTTACGATTTAAACTAGCAATTTCATCAGCACTTTTTATCGTCATAATTCCCATTCCATAGGTACCTGAGTCCGCTTTAACCACAACAAAAGGCTCTTTATCAATACCATACTCATCATATTTAGCCTGTATAGAATTCAACATATCTTCTACATTTTTAGCCAAACATTCACTGCCATTTCGTTCCATAAAATCGACCTCTCCACACTGTAAAGACAATGGAGAAATAAGCCATGGGTCGATATTGATTTGCTTAGCAAGCTCCTTAGACACATCATGATAATGTGTAAAATGGTCTGATTTTTTACGATCTGACCACCCCGCAGATAAAGGAGGGATTACCTGCTGTTCAAGGCCCTCAAGGATTGCAGGCCGTCCGCCAGATAAGTCATTATTGAGCAAGACTAAACAAGGAGAAAAATCTCCAAGCATAATCCGATCACCTTGTCGAGAAACAGGTTCCAATCTACAGGTCTTTCCCGAGGGTAATTCAATAAGCATTTCTTCCGTTATATCATCGCGTAGACTACCAATTCGAGCATCTAGGCCTGCTTGCTCAAAAATCTGCCGCAAGGTTTCTAAACTTTCTAAATAAAATAAATTCCGCGTATGATTTTCAGCAATAATTAATGCTCTATGTGCACGTGGGCACGCCCGCTCAATAGCTGACTGAACCGCTTGAATACACAAAGGCATAAAGGCTGAATTTAAATTATTAAAACCTGCAGGAAATAAGTTGGTATCTACAGGTGCGAGTTTAAACCCTGCATTTCGCAAATCTACAGAAGCATAAAATGGCGCAGGAGTCAGCAACCACTGCTCTCGAAACCACGCTTCTACTTGAGTTTGATGTGTCAACAAATGTTCTTCCAACTGCAGGAGAGGACCATTGAGGGCTGTTGTTAGATGTGGGACACCAGAAACCATAATAGAGTTAACCTTTTGAACAGCCTTAAATAACTGTATCTTAATTTAATGATATATCTTAAGGGTTTAATAAATAACTAAGCTCTTAATCTTCTGTGTATCATTGTCTTATGTAAATACAATAACAAGCAAGAACTAAGTTTTATCTTGTTCTGACTAGCCTACCATTAAAAAATGGTATATCTTCCTAGATTGTAGCTTTGTTATCGGATAATTGAGATTCATAGGGACGAATGTTAGCGTGAGTGATAAGAAAACTGAATTTTCAGGCCTGAAGGTCATGGTAATTGACGATAGTAAGACTATACGTCGAACAGCAGAAAGCTTGCTCAAAAAAGCGGGCTGTGAAGTGGTTATTGCTGAAAATGGTTTTGAAGCCCTACCTATTATCAGTGCCAATCATCCCGATATAATTTTTATTGATATCATGATGCCTCGTCTCGATGGCTATCAGACTTGCTCACTTATTAAAAACAATGCTATTTTTAAGGATACGCCGGTCATTATGCTCTCGAGCAAAGATGGCCTTTTTGACCGAGCAAAAGGACGTGTGGTCGGTGCGGAACAATATTTAACAAAGCCTTTTGCTAGAGATGACCTTCTTAATGCAATTCGCACACACCTGCTGGATAAATAAATCAAGGACGCTTAACGGATATGGCTCTAATTCTTATTGCAGATGACTCACCAACAGAAATTTATGTTCTTAAAAAGATGTTGGAAAAACATGCTCATCAAATTATCACCGCGGAAGATGGTGAACAAGCTATAGAAATCACTCATAAAGAAAAACCGGATTTAATCTTAATGGATGTTGTCATGCCAAAGCTCAATGGCTTTCAAGCAACACGGCGTTTAAGTAGAGACCCCGCCACACAAGAAATCCCTATTATTATTGTGTCTTCTAAAAACCAAGAAACAGACAAATTATGGGGAATGAGGCAAGGCGCAAAAGGCTATATAGGTAAACCTGTAACAGAGGAACACCTGATTGCAGAAATAAACGCCTTGCTGGAGACGACTTCATGAATAATATTAGCTCCCCCTCTGAAATGCTCGATGTGCTTCAGGATATCCAACAGCGAAGTCAGAAAAGTGCTGCGAAACTTACTCAACAAGATGATTTACATGGCGCATGGACTGCCATTGGTTTTCGAATTTCAGACAATCATTTCCTAGTCCCTTTAAATGAAACGCGTGAAATATTTACCGTTCCAGCACAAATTACGACCGTGCCAAAATCTGAACCATGGGTCTATGGAATTGCCAACCTCCGTGGCGAATTATTACCACTATTTGACCTCAAATACTTTTTGTATGGCACCCCTACAAAGGTAAATAAACGCAGTCGAATTATTGTCAATAATCACCCAGATTTATACTCAGGTTTACTTCTTGATGAAGTCTTTGGGCTAAAACATTTTCAACAAGAACCCAAAGGTCATGAAACACTATCTGACAGTGCCATTTCAACGTATATAACAGGAAGTATTGCTCAACAAGATATGAATTGGAGTGTATTTAGCTTCAATAAATTGGCTGCTGACTTCAGGTTTCTAAATGCTGCCGCGTAATATTTTGATTTTAGGAAAATCTCTATGAACTCAACTAGTAAACTTTTTTTCTCATCGCTGACCTCAAAAAATAATATACCCCTTTTATTTTTTACCCTTGTGTTTGCTCTTTTGACTATTGGCGGCATTGCACTTCTGGCCTTGGACATGTACACACTTGTGTGGAGTGACCCCGTCATTTTTTCTGGAGGTATTGTTGCTAGTTTTATTATCACCATCATTTTAGCGGTTAGATTAGCTTACCTTCCCATTACTTCTATTAGTAATTCATTAGCAGAAATGGAAGTTCAAAACCGCCATAATCAGGATGCGATTCTACAATTGCTGGATGAAATGGGGGATCTTGCCGATGGTGATCTTACCGTAACGGCGACCGTGACAGAAGACATTACTGGTGCGATAGCTGACTCGGTAAACTACACCATTGACGCTTTACGAGACTTAGTTGAAAACATCAATTCAACAACAGTGCATGTAGCTTCTGCCGCCCAAGAAACACAAGCAACAGCGATACATTTAACCGATGCCAGTGAACATCAAACACAACAAATTACTGACGTAAGTACAGCCATCAGTGAAATGGCGGGATCGATTGAGCAAGTATCCCAAAATGCTAGCCAATCATCAGATGTAGCGCAACAGTCTGTACAACTTGCAGCTCAAGGTACGGAGGCTGTGCGAAAATCAATTACGGGTATGGATACAATCCGTGAACATATCCAAGAAACATCTAAACGTATTAAACGCCTTGGTGAGAGTTCACAAGAAATTGGAGATATTGTTGAATTGATCAATGATATCGCAGAGCAAACAAACATCCTATCGCTTAATGCCGCGATCCAAGCGACCATGGCGGGTGAAGCAGGTCGAGGTTTCGCAGTTGTTGCCGATGAAGTACAGCGATTAGCAGAACGTTCTAGTAACGCAACCAAACAAATCGATGCCCTCGTTAGAACAATCCAAAGTGATACCAACGAAGCGATCAGCTCCATGGAACAGAGTACCTCTGGGGTAGTATTGGGAGCTCAATTATCTCAAGATGCAGGCACTGCGCTTGAACAAATTGAAGCCGTATCTCATCAATTAGCCGATCTTATCAACAATATTTCTGATGCAGCTAAGCAGCAAGCCCAAGCGGCGGTAGGCACATCTGACAGTATGAACGTTATTCAAGAAATTGCGATGCAAACTTCGACAGGTACAAATGAAAGTGCAGCCTCCATCGGGCGACTACTAGATTTAACAGATGATTTGCGTAAATCGATCTCTGGCTTTACTTTACCATCATAAGGATGGGTATTTTAAAGATGTTTTGTTCATTTTTGATACCTTTCTGGAGTAATACATGGCACTGAAAATGAGTGGTAACTATGATGCACTTGTCTGGGTACAGGAGGAAGTTCAACGCTCTCTTGCAGATGCACTAAAATCCCTCACCCACTATATTGATGAGCCTGACGATAATTCAGCATTATCTTCATGTGTCACTCAGCTCCATCAAGTCAGTGGTACTGTCGAAATGTTAAACCTTCACGGTGCTCATTTATTAGCGAGTGAAATGCTGACATCAGCCACTCGCCTCCGTGAGAATCAAGACCAACAGGAAGACATCCAAGATAGTTTATTAAAAGGTGTGTTATTACTTGCAAATTATCTAAAAATAATTGGGGAAGATCTACAGGATCACCCCTTACGCCTCATCTCAACAATTAATGAATTACGCCTTGCTCGAGGCGAGAAAGAAATTGAGGGAAATACACTTTTTCAACCTTCTCTTTCTATTGAACTGCCAGAATTTATAGCACCAGACCCATCACGAGAACAGCCTAGTAGTACGATACAGCCTCATAAAATACATCACATCTTTCAGATTTCATTGTTAGACTGGTTCAAAAATAATGATAAGGCTGCACTTCAGCGAATAGGAAATATTCTCCATTACTTACGACTTCGTAGCACAGCAAACCGTTCTATTATTCTATGGTGGTCTGCTGAGGGCGTTATAGAAGCATTATTAGACGAAGGACTAGATGTAAGTCCTAAAGTTAAGCTTAAGATAGGTGAACTTAAGCAAGCAATTAAGATGTTTACTCAAAATGACGAACAGCATCTTCAAGCCATGTTCCCGACAAAACTCGTCCAAGAGTTACTTTTTCTAGTCGCGCAAACTAAAAGTAGCGGTAAACATGCATTCTTATTGAAAAATACCTTTGGTCTAGATTTCTTTGATCCTGCCCAACATCAAAGAGTATATAGCCTTAGTGCTGATGCCTTAGCTGATGTTCATACAGAACTACTCAGTCAACTTCAAGAAATTAAAGAACGTATTGGGCAGATTGATCTCCATGCAGAAAATACCTTAGACACGGTCCAACAACTCCCTGCACAATTAACCAGTATGGCTGACACCTTAAATATGTTGGCTGAAAATACGTCTAGCATTGTTCTACAAACACAAGCGGACAATTTATCGCGGCTTGTTGAGCAGAAAAACTCACCTGATGATGAGATCTTGATGTCATTGGCCAATGATCTCATCCAAGTGGAGACTCAGCTTCAGAAAAATTCTAATATAGATTCAAAGGACTCTATAGAACATACGAAACTCCAACATACTGTTATCTCTGAATGCCAAAATGACCTTAATGATATTAAAGAATCATTGAGCATTTTATCGAATAAAATTGAAAATTCGACGAGTATACTCACAAAAACCTCAACACAATTAGAGCGTATTTCAGGCAGCCTACTGATGGTTAACTTAAATCAAGTTGCGAGCCTATTTGAAAATACCGCACATCAAATGGCTCAATTGGTTGAAGATAACCACAGTATCACCGAACAAGAATTAAATTGGTTTGCAGATATTATCGCGTTCGCCGATCTCTATATGGATAATATTCGTCAGGGTGGTTTTCAGCAAAACCAGTTACTCATTGACGGTCAAAGTACACTACTAAAATTTAGTCAATCTCCTATTGCCCCTGAAGAAGCTCTTCTCGAAATCAATGATGAGTTGGTCATAAAAGAAGAGCTCATCACGGCCTCTAAAACAGGTGTAGAACGCTATATTCATGCCTTATCAGAAGCTGAGACTCAACTCGCAGTAGAAAGCACGCCTACCGATATAAAATCAAATATAGAAACAAGCGTGCAACGTTATATTAATGCCTTACCAGAAGCTGAGACTCAACTCGCAGTAGAAAGCACGCCTACCGATATAGAATCAAATATAGAAACAAGCGTACAACGTTATATTAATGCCTTACCCGAAGTTGAGACTCAACTCGCAATAGAAAGCTCGCCTA
>Ga0209494_1000116_pt1 | contig 35374 bp, 30 predicted proteins | sample EN1Hudseemescosm_FD_184628 | JGI IMG/M metagenome (GOLD analysis project Ga0209494, IMG submission 184628) | Methane-oxidizing microbial communities from mesocosms in the Hudson Canyon - EN1B Hudson Canyon (SPAdes) (version 2) | ecosystem: Environmental > Aquatic > Marine > Cold seeps | place... | reverse complement strand
TAATTTCAGCATCAAACGCTTCTCTGGATTTTCCTTTATGAGAAATAAACACCGCCGGCACATTATGATTTTTGGCTCGTTCTAATATATAAGCACTCTTTCGATTAGACATCACAACACAAGCTTGAGCATTCAATTCACCGGTTTTAATCGCATCAAATATGGCACGCAGGTCCGTCCCTTTTGTGGAGCCGATAACACCGAGCTTAATCATCGTAAGGATTTCATATGATCAATACGCTTCTGAATGACTTCATCGGTCCCAATATCAGTCCGATGAAAGAGCGGACCAGCAATAGCAGACACGTCTTTTTCCGCAATTTTTTCCGCGGCCACAATTGTATCTGCGATTCCCAGAATTGCGACAGTTCGACTTCCAGTTTCGACCAAACTTGCCCCTTTGAAATCAACGGACGCATAAAACAATCCATCTGGATTAGAATTACCCGAAACGTCAATCGGCTCACCCTTTACAGGGTTGTTCGGATATCCTTCCGGAACAGCATATTTACAAACGGTGGCTTTCTTCGAAAATTGCACATCAATATTATCTAATGTTCCACCAGTAATTCCATTGCAAATATCAATAAAGTCAGACTCCAAAAGCGAGAGAACATTCATGGCTTCCGGATCTCCAAAGCGCGCATTGTATTCGATGAGCTTCACACCATTGGCAGTGGCCATAAATCCACCGTAAAGGATGCCTTTGTATCCTTCTCCTATTTTACCCTTTACCGCATTCGCGGTTTTAATATTGATATCATGTGCTTGGGAAATTTCATCGACCGACAGGAAGGGGAGCGAATGATTGGCGTCAGAGTAAGTCCCCATCCCACCGGTATTTGGCCCGGAATCCCCTTCGTAAGCTCGCTTGTGATCTTGAACAGCAGGCATGTGCTTTAAGGTCTCGCCATCGCAAAAACTCATGAGCGAAAATTCTTCTCCAGTGAATTTTTCTTCAATGACAAATTCGCCATTATTACTCACCAATTCTTGGCAATAAACCAATGCTTCATCATGAAAATGCAAATGTTCACCCGCCACCTTTACACCTTTTCCGCCGGCGAGGCCGTCATACTTTACCACATAGTTTTCGCCAAGCTCATTTAAGAAATCGGCCACACCATCCATGGAATTAAATGTCTGATATTTAGGACCGCCGGGAATATTGTATTCTTTCAATAAATTTCGGGTGAATGCTTTTGATGTTTCCAATTGAGCTAAATTTTTTGTGGGCCCCACTACTTTTACACCAGCTTCCCAAAGTGCATCTGCCACGCCGTTTGCTAAGGGGTTTTCTGGTCCGATTATAGCTAAAACGGTTCCTGTTTCTTTTGCATAGCTCACAACAAAATCTGGATCGTTGAAATTCCCAATTAGTATTTCGTCGCAGAGCTCGGCAATGCCCGGATTCATATTTGAAGCAAGACAATAAATTTCTTTTTCTTGGGGCGAGCGATCCAATGCGCGAACGATAGCGTGTTCCCGTGCGCCGGAACCGATGACTAATATTTTTTGAGCCAGAAAGCTCACAAAGGTTTTAATATAAAATTATTTATCATTTTTATTTATATTATTAATCGCCATGGCAATTGTCATAGCAACAGATGGCCGAATCGCAACACCAAAAGAAGCACCAAGGGCAAGCCCGATACCGATGGATTTATTTTTTTTCTTTGCTCTTTTTCTTCAATTCTTATGGTTGCTTACCATTCCGGTCATTCAGACGCATCGTTTCCATTTCTGCGATCTTGGCATCGTCAATATCATTAGCCACATAATTTCCATCCAAACATGCCATGCAAGGTGTATCAATATAGTGATTTCCTTTCCGGGTGACCGCTTCTACCAAATCATCAGTTTTTTGATACAAAAGCGCATCCACATTCAAGTATTCTTGGATTTCATCTTCGCTCATATTTCCAGCAATGAGCTCGTTCTTGGTTGGCATATCCACGCCATAAAAACAGGGCCATTTTACGGGCGGACAGGCAACGGAAAAATACACTTCTTTGGCGCCAAAATCCCGAAGCATACGCACAATCTCCCGACTAGTATTTCCCCGGACTATACTGTCGTCCAAAATCAGCACTTTTTTATCACGAATTTCTGTTTCTTGTGGCACAAGTTTATATTTTACGGATTTCTTTCGCTCTGCCTGTCCCGGCATAATAAAGGTTCGGCCGATAAAGGTATTTTTATACAAACCTTCAGAATAGCGCACACCCAATTCATGGGCAAAAGACAAGGCCGAGGTGTTGGCTGTGCTTGGGGCAGGAATCACAATATCGGGGGTTATATAGGGATATTTCTTTTTCCACGCGTCTGCCAAATTTTGACCCATCCGAAGTCGGGATCGATAGACGCTTACATCATTCAAAGTGGCATCGGGGCGGGCGAAATACACGTATTCAAAAATGCAGGGATTAAATGATTTTTTAACCAATCGCTTGCTGAATACTTTTCCAGCTTCATCTACATAAATCAATTCACCAGGGAGCACGGTTCCTTTAGGCTCAAAGCCCAATGAATAAAACATGGTATTCTCGGACGCAAAAATGTAATCCTTGCCACCATTACCATTGGATCGCTCACCTTTCACCAGCGGGCGAATTCCCCGGGGATCGCGAAAGACCACAAGCCCTTTTCCAATAACAATACTTACGACGGAATAGGCACCGTTTACATGCTTGAAAATTTTGGTAACCGCACTGCACAAGAGATAGAAAAATTCTTCACTATCTTCAGGCGGATTGTTTGTGTGGAGTAAATCTGCAAAATAGTGAAGCAATACTTCTGAATCGGAATTGGTGTTTAAATACCGGCTATCTTTGTTTGTGATTTCTTCAGCAAGGCTCTGATAATTGGTAAGATTCCCATTGTGGGCCAGAGCAATGCCGTAAGGGACAGACGTCCAGAAGGGCTGTACTTCGCCATGACTAAACCCGCCGTGGGTGGGATACCGATTGTGAGAAATCCCGATATTACCAGTAAGAAGCTCCATGTTTGATTCATTGAAAACTTCTTTTGCGAGCCCCATCCCCTTTTCTTTATGCATACGGTTATCATAGGTCATAATCCCAGCGGCATCCTGTCCGCGATGCTGCAAATGAATGATGCTCTCGTAGAGTTCGGTGGCAACAGATTTATGGGAATAAATACCGGCAATACCACACATTAGATTAAATCCACAAGTTTAGATGAAAGCCCAGTATATGATTTTGGTGTAAGATTTAATAATGTCCGTTTATCTTCATCAGAAATCTTCAATCCAGTTATAAATTTTGCCAAGGATTCTGCCTTTATCGATTCTCCATGGGTCAAGTTTTTTAGCTGTTCGTAAGCATTTGTTTTTCCGGATTTTCGGAGTATTGTCTGAATTGCTTCCGACAATACTTCCCAATGATTATCCAGCTCTTTCGACATTTGGGTTTTATTAATAGTAATCCGGCTCAAGCCCTTTAAAATATTCTGCAGGGCTAAATAGGAATGCCCCAAAGCCACACCCTGGTTTCGTAAAGTAGTTGAATCGGTGAGATCCCGCTGCATTCGGGAAATAGGAAGTTTGGTGGCGAGATGATTCAGAAGCGCATTGGCGAGACCCATATTGCCTTCCGCATTTTCAAATTGGATGGGGTTGATTTTATGGGGCATGGTAGATGAGCCCACTTCGCCGGCCACTTTTTTTTGTCCTAAAATCCCACGGCTGATATAAGACCACATGTCCCGACAGAGATCGGTCAGGATGGAATTAACACGAACTACTTGGTGATAGCTTTCTACGGCGGAATCATGGGATTCGATCTGGGTGGTAACCAGATTCGGATCAAGTCCGAGTGATTTAATGAATTTGGATGCGAAGGAAGTCCAGTTTGTTTTTGGATACACCGCCATATGGGCGGACCATGTTCCTGTGGCGCCGCCGAATTTCCCCAACAGTTTATGAGTTTTGATCTGGTCGATTTGTCGCTCCAACCGGGCGCAGAAGACGGCCAATTCTTTTCCGAATGTTGTGGGCGTCGCGGGCTGGCCGTGGGTCAGCGCCAGCATGGATGCGTTTTTAAATTTCCGAGCCATTTTCTTTAGTTCTTTGTTTACTAACTGGAGCGCAGGTAAATAAACGAGATACAACCCGTCCTGCCACATGAGTGAATAGGATAAATTATTCACATCTTCCGACGTCAAGGCAAAATGAATCCAGGGGTGAAGACTTTTCCTTACTTTCCCTTGAATGTAATACTCAATTGCCTTTACATCATGGTTAGTAGTGGCTTCAATTTCTTTTACTTTTTCTGCACCGGTGGAATTAAAGTTTTGATATATTTTCCGAAGTCGCGCTTGTTCACCTTTTGAAAAGGTCGGAAGCTCTTTAATAGATTTTTCTCTGCCTAGAGCAATAAGATATTCAATCTCAACTTTCAGGCGGTAGCGCATGAGCGCTGATTCGGAAAAGTAGGCGGACAGATACTTTACGCTACTGCTATAGCGTCCGTCCAGTGGCGAAACCGCATTCAGATGATCAGACACCAAAAATTCTTTTAACCGCTAAAGCACAATTACCCGGATCAAGAATTGTCAAGACCGGTGTATTACTTGGCATCTGCAATGTGGAATGAACATTCACCAGCATATCTGTTTTATCTGAAAATGGTGGACATCCAATGGTTGGGAATTCACAATTGGCAGCCACAAATCCGGATAAGGCATTGGACCGACCAGCGATAGTGATATACACAATATCTTTTTCATCTTTATTCGCGGTTAAAATTTCTAAAACTTGCAACGGCTGTTTGTGTGCCGACGCTGCATGCTGTTCCCAGGTAATGCCGTATTCATCTAATTTATTTGTAATTTTTTTTGCATGGGGTTCGTCGGACGTGGAACCCATAATTATTACTGTTTTCATAATACTTCCTTCAAATTTTCATTAATTCGTTCATTAACAGGTTTTCCCAAATCAGGAAAAGGAAACAACCCGCCCGTTATGGTTTCATATAAATAGATATAGCGGCTCGATAGTTCAGCCACTAATTCTTCCGGCGCTTCCGGCAATGTTTCATCATTATAAGGATCACAATTATCCACAAACCAAAGTCGTAAAAATTCTTTATCAATATTCTGGGGTTCCTGGCCGGCCGTCATGCGCTCATCGTAAGTTTTCGCAATCCAGTAACGGCTTGAGTCCGGTGTGTGGATTTCATCAATAAGCATTATTTCACCACTTGAATCCCGGCCCATTTCGTATTTGGTATCCACCAATATCATGCCGCTTTCCGCAGCTTTCTTTTGTCCGAACGCAAAAAGCTCTAATGCTTTCTGGCTGCAATAATCCCAATCTTCTTGTGTCATCCATCCTTCGCTTACTATCTCATCAGGGGCAATGGGTCGATCGTGATGTTCTTCTTTGGTGGTGGGTGTGAGCATGTTGGCAGTTAACTTTTGATTTTTCACTAAGCCTTCCGGTAAATCATTTCCACAATATGTGCGGCTATCCTTATTATAAACTGTCCAGAGTGACGTGCTGGTGCTGCCGGTAATATATCCACGAACCACAAATTCAATGGGAAAGACATCACACTTTTTCGCCAACGTCACGTTAGGATCAGGGACATCAATTACTTGATTTGGAATAATATCTTTCGTCTGGTCAAACCACCATGCGCTGGTGAGATTTAGGACTTGTCCTTTAAATGGAATGGATGCTAAAACGCGGTCAAAGGCGCTTTGACGATCGGTAGTAATGAGCGCAACTTTGTCGCCAAAATCATATTGGTCCCGAACTTTCCCGGTTCGCTTGGATCCACCAGCCAAAGACGTTTTGGTTAAGGTGTTATTCAGTTCCGCTTTAATGCGGTCTTTATAGTGTTCAGTTGATTCGATAGCATTCATGAGATAATGGGTTGAAAAATATGTGTGTATCTAAAAGGTTGCCTAAAACATTTTCCAAGTTACCGCTGTTTACAGTGATATTCCATATGACGCCGCGTTTTATTTTGGTAATTCCGCCGATTTCAAATCGTTGTGTCAGGGATTCAAATTTTGCCCGTCCAACCATGTCTTCTTTTTGCCGAACTAGGAAGGATATTGTGTTTTGCATAGATGTGGTTTTGCTGATGAATTCTTTGTTGGAATTATAGAGTTCCCCGGTAGCATCAATTTCTTTCAGGATGGATTCCGGGTCGCCATCTACGGAAATTTCCCAATGGGTCTGCCGCGTGATGGAAACATCATGGTCTAAGCGAACCAGCGCATTATGAACAGATGACGCTTCGTTATCTGTAATGATCATGTCTATAACCCATTCGGTGGCATCATCATTTGGATTATAGTTTACTACTTCATAATGGGGACGCTCAAAGGACAGTGTATGATTGGTCAACGGATTTCCGTTATCGATAAAATCTTTCATGGATGAAAAAATTGCATCTCCATTTTCCGTCCGTTCTGGATGGGGCATCATAGCCATGACGTTCCCAGCGGGATTACACACCGCCGCCAGGTTGTGCATAGATCCATTGGGGTTCGTTGGAAACTCATCAACCACATTTCCATCATCATCACAATAACGATATACAGTTTGGTCGTTGGCGATCATTTTTTCCAAGAGCTTATCAGGAATAATAAATCGTCCTTCGCCATGGGCCAGGGGGATGTTGATGATATCATCGGTGCTCAACTGCCGCGTAAAGGCACAGCGGTATGAAGGTGCGGACAGTTTCAAATTCACCCATGTATTATAGTAGCCGACACCGATAACATGGCCACCCTTTACACGTTTATTGTCTGTCAGCGCAACCCCCACACGATGGCCATCCAGCCCAGGAACGAGCCCGCTTTCCACCAAGATTTGTGCCCCATTGCAGATGCCTAAAACAGGTTTCCCTTTTTCTGCTTCAATCTTGATCCGTTTCATGATCGGATCGAGCGCCGCAATCACGCCGGCACGGGAACGATCTTCATAAGCAAAACCGCCCACAATCACATAACCATTAAAATCAGACAATTTTTCTGCCGACTCATTCCATAAAAATTCAACCGGGTTTAATCCTACACGCCTGCAGGCCATAAGGGTTTCTCGCTCTGTATTTGAACCGGGGAATTGGATGATGGCAATATTTATAATTTTTTGCAGCAGAGTCTCGGAGTTCGCAAAGATTTAAAAGAATTTTTTTTTTGTGCTCTTGACACCTTCGTGGTTGTTTTATTTAAGGGTAACACGTTTCTTTCCACATACAACGGAACCAATTTTATAAACTTTCGCCAACTCTTTCATGGCACCTTTTACATAACCCACATCGTTAGAATCAACAATGAAGACCATCCCGACACCCATATTGAAAGTACGAAACATTTCATCTTCATCCACATCACCAATAGATTGCATTACATCAAAAACAGGGAGAATTGGCCAGGATCCTTTTTGAATTTTCACGCCGCACCCGTCCGGTAAAATTCGCGGTATGTTTTCAATCAATCCACCACCGGTAATATGTGCAACGCCTTTGATGTCAATCTCATTATTTAAAACGGCAAAAACATGATTAGTATAATTGATGTGGGGTTCAAGCAATGTAAGGCCTACCGATTTTTCCAATTTTGGGATCGTATCATTCACATTATAACCGCCAATTTCGAAAAAGAGTTTCCGCGCAAATGAATAACCATTGGTGTGCAGGCCGTTGGAAGCCAGCCCCAACACGATATTGCCGGGTTTGATGCTTTCCCCGGTAATGATTTTTTCTTTTTCCACCACACCGGTGATGATGCCCACCAGGTCGTGCTCACCGGGAAGATAAGTGTCGGGCATTTCGGCTGTTTCACCACCGACCAAAGAGACCCCCGTTTCTTTGCACGCCTTTACCATTCCGGATACAATTTCTTCTACAATTTTCGGCTTCAATTTGTCGTTTGCAATATAGTCCAGAAAAGTAAGGGGCCGCGCACCCATGACCAAAATATCGTTGGCAGCTGCGCTCAATAAATCAATTCCGATAGTATCAAATTTCCCCAGTTTTCGAGCGATGATGGTTTTTGTCCCCACACCATCAATACTTTGAACCATTACCGGATGATCATATTTTTCGAGAATAGGTTTCAGATCGTAGAGCGAACCAAAACTCCCGAGCCCCGTAAGCACATTGGATGTAAAAGTTGATTTCACCGCATATTTAATGCGATCCACAGCTTCGTTTCCAGCATCAATATCAACACCGGCTGATTTGTAATCTATATTGCTCATTATATTTTTGCCACAGAGTCGCAGAGCTCGCAAAGATAAAACATAATATTTTTTTGCACTCTTGTTGTCTTCGTGGATCTAAAGTTTTTCACGTAATCCATTTGTCCACGCTTCTTTTGCTTTATTCACAGTCAAACCAACAACGTTATTTATTTGAATTAAATTGCCTATTGTTTTTCCAATTTCATAAACATCCAATTCAACATGTGAAAATATGGTTTTTATTCCATCAACATTTTCCAATGATATTTCTAAAATAAATCCACCCGTTTCGGACCATAATAATTTTTCATTCAAAAGGTTGCTATCAATATTTATATCACAACCAATATCATTCCCAAAAGTCATTTCCGCAAGGGTAGAGGCAACACCACCGTCAGTAATATCATGGCAGGATAAAACCAAGCCACCATCAATACAATCGGTCAGGGCAAATATTTGGTTTTTTACTTCTTCTAAATTAGGCTTCGGAACATTGGCACCCATTTCATCATACAGACTGTAATAAACCGAACCGCCCAATTCATTTTTTCGTTCGCCAATCATTAACACAACAGAATCCAATTTTTGGAAATAAGCTGGTACTGCTTTGTTTACATCTTTGAGTCGGCCCAAACAACTCAAAATGGGGCTGGGGGGAATCGCGCCACCTTTTGATTCATTGTAAAAACTCACATTTCCCGCAATAATTGGAGTGGCATGGTTGGGGTTATCCTTTAACGTAATGGCATTACAGGCATCAGCCACCCCACGAACGCTTTCCACAAATTCCCACATTTGGTGTGGTTTCTCCGGATTTCCAAAACAGAGACAGTCGGATAAAGCGTGGGGTGTTGCCCCAACCGAAGCCACATTCCGCATGGATTCCACCACCGCATTTATGCCACCCCAATAAGGATCAATCAATCCGTATCTTGGATTGTGATCGGTGGAAAGGGCGATTCCTACATTGCGAATTTCTTCCGGATATTTTTCTGAATTAAATGGCGCCATTACGCCAGAATCAGCCAAACCCGTTTCTGTATGAATACGACCTTGAACTTGTTTGTCGTACTGCTCAAAAATAGGTTCGCGACTCGCCATGTTTTCGTGAGATAAAATATCCAACAAAACTTGATTGTAATTTGTCGGTTCCGGCAGATTAGGTTCTACAAAATTGTTTTTCCGCGCTTCATAAGGCCGGTCGTATAAAAAGCCTTCCGTCACTTCTTTTGCTGTCGCATTTACAATTTCTTCATCGCCATTGTGCACAATATATTGGCCGTCATTTCGAATTTTCCCTACTACGGAAGCACGAGCGCCGGTGCTCACGCCGGGAAGGTCAAACAGAGTATTATAGTGGTCTAAAATCAGCGGTGTAATTTCCGGCGAACACACCCACATAAATCTCTCTTGTGTTTCGCTACAAAGGTAAACAGACGGATGTAACCCATCCATCCCAATGTGAATTTTGTTCATCCAAACTTCCGCGCCGTAGCCGGATGTTTCTGCCAACTCCACACTGGCGCAAGCCACACCACCAGCGCCCAAATCTTTGAACCCGACATCGTTTATAAGTCCTTTCTCTTTCAGGATATCAAAAAGCGCATAGGATGATTTTAACAGGTGTCGTTCTAAAAATGCATTGGGTTCTTGAACCGCCCCTTTGTTTTGTTCTTTCTTTTCTTCTTCCAACTCCAATGAAGCAAAACTTGCGCCACCAAATCCGCTATTGTCTGTGGGTTTTCCCAGTAAAATTAAATCATATCCGTCGGCATTTTTTGGCGCGTAAGAATGAATAATATCATCTTCTATCACAATCCCAAGTGAGACCAAAGTGACCAAACAGTTTTCGTTATAGCCATCGTGATAATAAAGATCCCCACCAATATTGGGGATACCCAGCGGATTTCCATAGCCGGCAATACCCGCTACCACCCCATCATGAATCCATTTGGTTTTATTGTTTTTAATACTTCCGAAACGAAATGAATCGGTAACTGCAATCACTTCTGCGCCCATACATAACACGTCCCGTACATTTCCACCCACACCCGTTGCGGCCCCTTCGTAAGGCACAATTTGGGACGGATGATTATGGGATTCGTGACTCATCACAATGCACCAGCGATGGCCTTTATTATCTGTAGCAACAGCCACCACACCCGCGTCTTCTTTGGCGCCCAGAACTACATCTGGTCCTTCAGTGGTAAATTGCTTTAGGTGGTTGCGACTGCTTTTATAACTACAATGTTCAGACCCTTGGATGGAAAATAAAATGAGTTCCGCCAGAGATGGCGCCCGCCCCAGCATATCATTTTGAATTTTGAGCGCTTCTTCAGTAGTGAGCGGAATGTTGAGTTCCGCTAATTTTGTTTTAATGGAATCATTAGATAGCCCGGCAAAGTCAACGATTTCTTTCGTAAACGCCATTTATTTAAACACAAAGTTCACAAAAAGAACTACGGTTTTTACCTTTGTGGTCTCCGTGTCTTTGTGTTTAATCATTAACGGATTATGGTTTCATGGCGCTGGGGTCCTACCGAAACAATCTTCACGGAGCAATCCACTTCACGCTCAATAAACGCAATATAATCTTTCAAAGTTTGGGGCATGGCGTCGTAGCCTTTATCCCAAATGTTTTGAGGAAGATCGCCCCAGCCCAGCAATGTTTCATAGATAGGTTTTGCATTCCGATATTCAGTTAAGCTTGCCGGCATTTCAGTGATGCGTTTTCCACTCACATCATAAGCGACACAAATGGGAAGCTTATCAAATCCGTTTAATATATCTAATTTTGTTAGGGCAATTTCTGTAAGCCCATTGACACGTACGGCCTGGCGCACCTGAACCAAATCTAACCAACCCACACGTCGTGGACGGCCTGTTGTTGTGCCGTATTCTCCGCCTTTATCTCGAAGGCTTTTCGCTTCGTCACCATGAATTTCAGACGGCAATGGACTTTCACCCACGCGACTCAAATAGGCTTTTGCTACACCAATAATACGATCAATGTCTCTGAAACTTACGCCGGTTCCAGTGGAAATATGTCCCGCCGCCGTATTGGAAGACGTGGTAAAAGGATAGACACCATGATCCACATCCAGAGAAATACCCTGCGCACCTTCAAATAAAATGGACTTGCCTGATTTGTGGGCGTTATAAAGTTCAACCGAAGTATCTTGAATATAGGGTTTTAATTTTTGTCCATATTCTAAATAGGTATCAAAAATTTCAACCATAGAAATATCCAAAGAAGAGTTGAGTGTTTTCTCAATTATTCCCTTAGCAAAGGTGTAGCCTTTTTCCAATTTTTCTCTAAACACATTCGGCTCTAAAAGGTCAATCATGCGGATGCCATTTCGGAACATTTTATCCGCATAAACAGGCGCAATTCCACGACGGGTGCTTCCAGCGGCGAGATTGCCTTGATGTCCAGAAAGGGCTCCATCCATGGCAATATGATAAGGCATAATCACATGAGCCCGATCGCTTACCATAAGTTTTGGATTGATCCCTTTTTCTTTTACATATGCAATTTCATCGAGTAACGCTTTGGGATCTACCACAACGCCATTGCCGATAATAGACATAGGTTCGCCATAGACAATTCCGGATGGGATGAGATGAAGTTTGAACGTAACACCATCAACGATGATGGTATGGCCGGCATTGTTTCCCCCGTGGAAACGAACCACGTAGTCGGATTCGCCAGCAAAGAAATCAGTGATTTTCCCTTTGCCTTCGTCGCCCCATTGGGTACCAACGATAGCGGTGATCTTAGACTGTTGTGAGGTCACGTAAAAGGTGTTGCTGGCTGGCCTTTAGTAAGTGAAAAAAAGCATGAAATATAAATTTCAGGCAACAAAGATTACACCCAAATTAGGATATTGGGAAAGAAACAATTTGTAAACAATATAATTATTTTCAATTCAAAACGGATTGGTCAAGGCAAGACGATAATAACGAAGGGGTTTTTTATCATTTTTCCAGTCATCAATGGTTTGTGCATCACCCCCGGACAGAACAAATGGCCCCAAAGCAAGCCGTAATTCATACCCCCCGGTAACAACCATTTTTTCTTTTTCTTTATCAGCCGACCAAGCATTACCGAAATCTGAAATAAGATTTACGGATGCAGTTTTTGGCGCAATTGGGAGACGATATTCTAAGGATCCGTATATGAGCTTATCGCCCAGTCGATGACCGGACCACCCTCTTGGGTTATGATTTTCAGGCAAAAACTCACTGGGGCCGATTCCACTAATATAGATTGGCTCATCATCCGTAAGCCCAAGAAAATCCTGTGCAGGCGGTTGTCCGGAATACATCATTGTTTTTAGGCGGAAATATAGCGCCGTTTTGCCAATGGGAATGTTGGCATACACATCTGTTTTAAAACGGGTGTAACTGAAATTTCCGAAAAGGTTTTTGTTGGCGTAATTCACTTCTGCCAAAAGACCATAACCTTGAGTTGGATGAAGACTGTTCCAGGCGTGAGGGCGTTTGTTTGTCCAAAGATAACTCAATGAAACCAAACCTTCTTTTCCTTGTTCTGGGATGGGCAGGTTTACATATTGACTTGTATCCAGTGGAATCAACTCACCTGTTTTTTTATCGGTTTTATTTCCAACTGTAATATTGTGATTAATAAAAGAAGCCCTTAATGATAAGTTATGATTAGACGACGGTGATTCTCCGAAATTCATGGGGTGAGTTAGAGCGAAGGAAAGACCATCCTTAATATCAATCATATTTGCTTTATTGTATCGGTGAAATGCTCCATTCATATTGTGTGAATAATAAATGGTCCACAATGGTCCAAAATTGGCTGTGACAACCTCAAGCAAAATACCGCTGAGTTTGACATCGCTCGGGTTAAGATATCCTATTGTTGCAAATGAATTTCGACCTAAGGCATCGATCCAAGATACCATTCCGAATGGTGTTGGGGTGGGTAAAAATAAGGTGACAAAAGGTCGCATGTGTTTTGTGAATTTATATTTTTGAGGATCAGATATTTCCGGCAATGAATCGGGTTTTTTATTGACGAAAGACACATCTGGCCCTGCCTTAAGCCAGGACGTATAGTTGTCTCTTAAAGAGAGCGGCTTTGTATCGGGCTTGCGGAAAGGATTGACCTTAACCAATCGAACAGAATCCACATCGCCCAAGGATGCTGCCAAAATAAGTGAATCACTTGGCATCCATTGATGGGACCAAATGCCATCGCCCGCATCTGTATTTACTGTGGCGTTCCCGGTGCTCAGGTTTATGGTATGGATGTTCGGCACACCATTGGCATTAGATGTATAAGAAATTGCCGTCCCATCTGGATGCCACACGGGGCGAATGTCTGCCATGGGTTCGGTCGTAATTTGCTTGAGATCACTTGATTCAACATTCAACGTATAAATATCCAGATTTCCATTTTTTGGATTCATTGCAAATGCGATCGAACCCTGATCCGGGGAAACGGATAAATATGCAATCTGAGTATTATCCATAAAATTTGTCAGCAGCTTTGGCTCTTCCCCGGTGATATTTAAAGTATAAATATTGGATACACTATTATGGTGAGCAACAAAAGCGATTGTGTTGGAATCTAACCACACGGGATAGGTTGCCCGGAGGGATTTGGTCAGCCATCGGTGTTTTTCAGACTCGGTATCGTAAACTTTAATATCATAAACCATGGATTGATTTATTCCAAAATGGTATTTCGAATAAGCCAGTTTTTTCCCATCAGCGGACCAAGCCATATTTTGGTGAAACTGTCCAAAATCTACTTCATTTTTTTTCCACAGCACTTTTTCTTTATAGGGTTTTTCTAAAGCGAGAGAATCCTTTTTTGTCTTCTTTTTTCTCTCTTGAATCTTTTCAATGCTTTTCTCCCATTTTTCAAAACGTTCCCGTTCCTTGGCTGTATCGCGCTCTGCGATAATGAGAGAAACATCCCGCTGTTCTTTATCAAGCAAACCAAGCAGGGCAATTTTGGTACTGTCTTCATAAAATGAAAATGACTGCATTTTTTTAATGGGGAGCGTAAACACCTCACCCATTTCTTTGTAAGATTCTTTTTGTGAGCGATAGCCGTAGTAATAGGTATTCATCTGCCTGCGCCAGTCTTCGTTGAATTGGCCTACGGTGATACCGGTTGCTTTTTTAAATCCCGTTTTAAATGAAAAGGTTTTAAAATCATTTCGATATGCCAATGTTTTTGTAATGGTCGAATCCCCAAACCGATCTGCCCAATAGAGCATTTTTGAAAAACCATCGTGGTGGGGATCCATTGAACCCATTTTATTTTGAAGGACATGGGCTTTGTGAGAAAGATCTGCACGATAGGGACGCCAGCTTTCAGTTTCGTATTCTGCTGTTCCTTCAACAACCCACCCGGGGATTCCGGATAATAATCGGCCCAAAGGATCTGGAAACCACGATCTTGTTTTATGCAATAGAACAATATGCTGTAGCTCGTGAGATAAGACCTGTTCTAACCACTTCCCTTTTTCCAGCCAGATTGCAGCATCATTTTGATCCACCCATATAAAGGTGTTGTACATCCAAGTGGCAAAGCCATTCATGATTTCATCTTCTGTAGTGAAAATAATATCAATCCGTGGAATCGTATCCAGATCCATTTGTGCCAACAATGTGGGGCGAACATGTTCCGCAATAATGGCCCCCTCTTTAGCGATGTCTTCAATCCCCTGGTGATAATGAATATTAAAATGTTTGGTCGAAATAGTTTGCCACTTAAGTTCGGGGTGGACACGCCCCGAAAACATATAGGTGTTTTGGGCATTTAAAACGGTAAAAAGGATAAGAATTAAAACGGGCAGTTTTTTCATAATAAGATTCCAGTTTTTATTATTAAATGGGTTGTAAATCAAGAATTTACTTCATCTTGAAAAACATCTTCTATCAACACATCAAATAGCCGAGCAACTTTGAAGGCAAGGGGCAAATGTGGCTCAAATTTTCCGGTCTCAATAGCATTGATTGTTTGTCTTGAAACGTCTAGTTCCTCAGCCAACTTAGCCTGAGTCCAATCTCGTTCTGCGCGAAGAACCTTTAAACGATTTTTCATCTGTAATGCCTGTTGCCGAGAAACAGACCGAATAAGTAGGTTAAGCCTATTAATATTATTAGATGTGATATTTCAGGTTCGAAAGTTATTAATTTTACATCCTCGAGTAATTCATAGCTAATCCCAACAACGATTCCAACACCCAAAGCCAAACTAATAGCTTCAAGCTGGATTAGTCGCTGCAAGTCATCCATCGCCAGTAAAACCCCTTTGAAAGCCCAAATCATCCCAAAGCCGAGTGCCAGTTGTGTTGCAACTGCGACGGAGGTCATCAAAGTTCCATAACCCCAAAGTAGTTCTGGTCCAAAGGCGGCTCCAGCGGTTGCCAATACCCAAGCTAGACCCCAATAGACAACCTTGGCTTCGGAAACTCGACCCTTTGAGTAGGCTTTGTTGGTTTTAGTTTCTGTGTTTGTTTTTTTCATTTGTATGGTTCCTTTGTCATAATGTAATGTTTACCATACATAATATTAAGCATATCAATTCATAGGTGTCAAGCTTATTTTACATTTTATTTAATAAACTTTACATTTCAAGTAGAGAAACTTCAAATATCCACCAATATAGGAATCGTTTTTTATACAGACGCAAAAAATCGATTTTTGTTGTCCTCAAATTTAATCAGAATTAGGTTGAGGAATATAATTCCTTTTGTTCTTTGAATACACCAAGCACACCAACAAGAACCAAGGTTGCACCAGCAAAAGTCCACGGAGTGATAGGCTCTCCCAAGATGATAAAGCCTAAAAGAACAGCCACAACGGGGTTAACAAAGGCATAGGTAAATACAATATTGGGTGGCAGCAATTTTAATGCTTTTACAAAAGAGGTAAATGCAATTACAGAACCAAAAATAATCAAGTATCCCCAAGCCCACCAGGCGGATGGAACCGGATTCATAGTCGGCTCAGATATAATAAAAGAGGTGATCAATAGTGCGATTCCACCGGTGAATTGCTGTACCGCAGAACTGATCTCAGGTGTAGTATGAATATTTTTTCTTTTTTGATATATAGAACCGGCACCCCAACTTAATCCGGCAATGATCAATAAAAATAAACCCTTAAGATCATTAAGGTTACCGGCTATAATTGCCGGCCAGTTTAAAACTGCGATACCAGCAACACCAATTAACAATGAAATAATGAGAAAAACTGAAGGCCGCTTTTTATCCAAAATAGACTCTATAATTGCCACCCAGATTGGTGTGCATGAAATGATTAAGGCAGCATATCCTGAAGGGACAGTCATTTCTGCGATTGCAAGCAATCCATTTCCGCCCCACCAAAGCGCCAGACCAGAAATAGATAAGACGACCCATTCTTCTTTGGTTAAGCGCAGGGATTGTTTTTTAATGAATCGTGCTAGCGCAACAAGGATTAAGCTGCCGGCAAACACCCGAGTGGCAGACATGATCATAGGAGGGAAGCCAGACCCTTCTTGTACCGCCACGCGGATTCCAAGATAAGTGCTTCCCCAAACAATATAGACAATCAGAAGGTGCATGAGTCCTGAAAGGTTTAATTTATTTATTTTTAAAACCAGAAAGTTTTTCCATAAAATAAATTGTTCCGATGTTGATCATTAATCCCCATACGCCCGCATGAATACCCCAGGGTTTGGCTGGGATGTTCATGCCTATTTTGTTTGCAATCATTATACTTACAGCGAGAAGTGTTCCGATGATCATTCCCATGAATACAGATTTTGATTTGAGTTTTTTCAAATAAAGTCCGAGGAAAATGGCAGGCGCGACTTGGATGAGAAGTTCCAGCTTGATTTCCAACAGTCGCCAGATCGTTTGGGGTAATATAATGGCGAGATAAACAGCAATTGCCATAATTACCCAGGAGAGGATCTTTCCCATTTTGGTTAAATCGGATTGATTGACCGTTGGTTTGAACCGGGAATAAATATTTTTTGTGATGATGGAGGACAGGGATAGCAATGCAGAATCTACGGTAGACATAATTGCTGCAATGGTTGCTGATAAAAACAAAACCATAAGGCCGCCGCTAATGGCACCACGCTGACTCAAGTCCTGCAAGACCAACAGTGTGATTTTTTCACTACCGGCTCTATCAAGCCCGGGGATGATTCCAGAGCCAACGATCCCCACAACCACCATAAAGAAAACAGTGACCAATGGCATGAAAGCCATAATTTGAATGGATCGTTTGAGGGTATGTTCATTTTGGGCGGAATAAATACGTTGGATGGCATGAGGATAAATGGAAATACCAAAAAAGCCCAATGCAACCGTGCTGATCCACGTTCGTTTTTCAATCCAAGTTGGAGAAAAGAACTTTTCTGGGGCAGTTTTCATGAGTTGATCTGAAACAATTGAAAGGCCACCATATTCAAATTGTATTATTATAAATATTATTATCACACCAAAAAGAAGAATGGTGCCCTGAATAACATCGGTCCAAGCGACACTGCGCATTCCCCCCAGGGTTTCATAGGTGACCATTATCAAAGACAGGACTATAATGCCTATTGCGAAAGGAACAGCCCCACCAGTAACAGCAACAATGATATATCCAATGGCTTTTAAGTTTGTTAAGATATAATTGGCCAGGGCAGTTATACATAATACTGCCCCCAATAAAGAAAGCCATTTATAATTAAAACGGTACTCAATGAAATCTATGGGTGTAATAAAATGATGCTCACGGGAAAGGCGAAATAGTTTGGGGGCATAAAAAAGCCAGGCCCCTACAGCGGCAGAAAGAAATGTAATCAGTACCAACGCGTCATAGCCATCACGGTATGCCCGCCCCGCAAACCCAACCAATGTGTTGCCGCTGTATTGCGTTGCATAAAGAGTGAGAAATAGAACAAATACTCCTAGGCCCCGCCCCGCAAGATAAAAGTCAGCAAGGGTATTTTCTTTTTGTGCCTTGCGACCCAGCCAACCAATAATAATAAGGGAGAGAAGATACAAGCCCATGAAGATGAGGCCGCCTGTTCCTAGCAATGGGATTTGATTCACACTATTCCTTGGTTTTCCAATATTTTCCTAAAATATAGGCGATTACAATAGAGTAGAGAATGGCCATAAAAACGGCATAGAAAGCCCAATCCGGGAGCCCAAGAATAATTGTACCTGAATAATCAAAAAACCACCAAGGTACTGTTAGAATCAGCACTATAATGGAAATAAAGAAGAAGGAGTTTCGGGACATTTTTAATGAAAGATGAATTCCGGAACAGGTTGTATTTTATTCAAGATTGGACTGGGTTTGTCCCTAAGAAATTGGTCAAAAAACTCCAAGGACAATTGATTGATCAAGAAAACAGATCTCTTTCGATCCACATTTCCAACTTCTAAGATTTTATGTACAAAAGGAGAAAACAAAGGTGCATCCGTAAAATTTAAATGTTGAGTTTCTTTTATGATTATTTTAAAAGAAGGCCCTTTATTGTTTTTTATTATTTTATCCAGGTCTGAATAATTATTGGGATAATCTGAATCTTCCCAACTGGGTCGTCCAATATATAAGAACGGCTGTGATAGACCCATTTCAAAAATATTATTAGGGACGGGACTCATCCACCCGTCTAAGTTTGATGTGGCACCAATTCGATCATCCTGGAAAGAAGCGAGTACGCCGGTACCACCACCATAAGAATGGCCGGTTAGACCAATTTGATTCAAGTTTAAATAGCCATTTAAACGGTGTATAATTTCACCGGACTGAATCCGCTCAAGCTGGTTTATGAGAAAACGAATGTCAGCTGCACGCGTGTTGATTTGATTTCTACGAATGAGAATACTGTCAGGATCACCGGTAATATCAGATCGATAATCCGCAACACTTCCATCAGGGAAAATAGCGAGATTTGCGTCATAACTATGATCTGGAACAATCACCACATATCCATGATTAGCCAGTTTCTCGGCTAAAGAGGTATGGATTTGTCGCATACTTGTAATCCCGTGGGAAATAATTATAATTGGAAAGGGCGCCGAAACGGGATTGGGTTTTATGTCTATAAAACTATTTGTTTTTGTCAACGCCAAATGATTGGCAATAAACCCGGGGAAATTACCGGCGGCGCCTATCGTTTCAGCGCGAATATCCAGGCGATCTAAATAAGACGATCGCTTTGCCTTTTTAATCTTTTCACCCGGATACCATATTTGAACCATCATTTGCCGTTTATCATTTGGGTTTTCTGTAAACCATTCCAGCCGATCTTGATCTACCCAATGATAGATGGATGTTCCCACAGTAAATGGCCCGGTTAATTTGGGTATTTTGATCACCGGAACAGCCATGGAAAGCATCAACGACAAACCAAACAAACCAATAAAAATAAATTTTAATATTGAATTTGCCGATCGATTTTGTGTCAACAGTATTCCACCGATTAAGATATAGGCTGGAAACATCTGCCATCGCGATTGCTCTAAAAATAAGTGAATCAGGAAAACAGAAAAAATTATTTTTAACAATAATTTTGAATGTCTTCTTTCGTGCGGACTGTAAAAAACATTGATCGTTGCCCAACTAAGCAATATGAATAAAATGATTTCAAATGGTCTCATCCCATTTCCCTGATTGTTATGATAAAATCAAACAAATTCTTTGGATAATTTTTCGACCTTTTTGGGGTCAATCGGTTCAGAAAACCCCATGTGGAAGGCAAGAAACCACATAACAAATATACCATACCCCAAAAACATAAGTTGCCAAACCCACAAAGATGGTAATCCAAAGGGTGCCCACAATGCGGGTGAATTGGGATCAGAAAAAAAATCATTCCCAATGGTAGCAAAGGGCCCAAAGCCCACAAGAAACCATACAAGTGTTAATCCCCAAGCTAATTTGATTTTCTTTTTTCTTTTCGGTGTCATACCTGTAATAGATTGGAGGAGTTTGTGTTTTTTAGTTTTCACCACTTTTGCAGTATCTGACTCGCCGGAAAAATGTGAAACCAAGAATGTGGTCAACAGATTGAAGAAAATTCCCCAACCAGCACTGTGGATCGTCAAAGGATACGCTCCCCAAGGTACTCCAAACCAGGCCGATGTTTTATCCGTTAAGGTAACCGCGATCAGGCCGACCACCAACCCAAAAACAACACCCTTGGTGGTAAATCCTTTATAATAACAGATACCGATCAGTGCGGGATACATTTGGAAACCATAGGCAACCGCTAGGCCACCCAACATAACAATTGCCTGACTTGAGTTTGCGGCCACGACTAATGCTGCTCCAGCCACCACCACCACAAAGAGCCTTCCAGTCATTTTTTGTGTTTGATCAGATGCGCCAGGAGAAATGTATTTGGTATAAATATCTCTTGTTACCATGGCGCTAAAGGTGGACATATAGGCTGAACCAGTACTTTGCATGGCGGCAAGTGCACACACAGCTAGCAAGCCTACGAGCCAAGGCGCCGCATCAGAAAGTAAATTGATCAACTCAGGGATAAGGTTTTTATCACTGATATTTTCCAAGATGCCATTGGCCACAAGAATTTGGCCACCCATGCCTTGAAAAATTGTGAATGTAAACAACAGAATGCCGACAACAATCGATGAAGCCACAACTTGCTGCCAACGAAATGCCTGAGGGGTTTTATTTGAAAAAGCCCACATGGAAAAAGCAGGCGAAGATTGAATCCCCATGAGGGCAAACATGTAAGTCATACACATGATGCCCGTCCACGCACCACCAGATGCTTTTGACCCAGCGGATACCATTTGAATGCTCCCCGGTATAGCAACCTTCATTGAATATCCATCAGGGGTGAGGTTTTGTCCAGACGAAACATCCTTTTGGACAATATCCGCCAAACCGCCTGTGAAACCACCCCATCCGCCGGCATAATGAATGGCGATGCCACCCAAAATGGCAATCCCCACCGCAAGCAAAATGGCTTGAGCACAATCAACATAAGCAACGGATTTTAATCCCCCAGATGCTACATAGATCACCACCACCGTTGTAAGGGCAAACATGCCAAAATTAACACTGACGAGGCCATCAGTAAGGACATTAAACAAATTTCCAGAAGCCCGGAGTTGAACACCCAAATACGGAACGCTGAATAGAAATGCCACCAATACAGTCAAAAGTCGCATGGCATTACCACCATAATAGTCGCTGTACATTTCTCCCGGGGTGATATAACGGTAAACTTTGCCCAACACCCACTGTCGCCGGAGGAACAAAACGCCGGTGAGCGGAATGGTTAGGGCATAAAAAGAAGCGAAAGCATAAGGCAAACCATCGGTGAATATCTTTCCAGGATGCCCCACAAAAGTCCACCCACTGAAACTGGTTGCGGTGGCTGCTAAAACAAAAACCCAAACACCAATAGATCGGCCAGCGAGAAAATAATCTGCCGATGTTTTGGCATCACGGGCTCCTTTAAAACCCCAGAATAAACAGTATGCCCAGTAAAGGCCTACAAATCCAGTAAGCCAAATAAGTTTTGCGTCCATATTCTTCCTTTACCTCCTTTTAAGGATTGGGAAGTATATGATATTGCAGTGAGAAGTGGGAAGGAAAATCAATTGGAAAGAAAAATGATAGTGGAATCAAGGCTACCGTCATTTGCAGCCGGCGTTAATCCCAAAATTTTACACATCATTTCATAAAGGTGAATATTGGTAATGCCCGGTCTATTCAAGCCAGATTTAAAAGCGGGACCATGACCAACGAAGATGCCGCCCATGGATGGGTAAATGGGGTCGAATCCATGGGTTGCACCATTATATTTTTCTGCATGGTCATCTATGTTGAAATGTTCCCGAGTTGTGATGGACCAATGTTCAGCTGCTACAGCATTAATGGGCTGAATCCGTCGGTTATTATTATAATGAATCCGGTTTGGGGCAGCCCCCTTTTTAAAAACGAACATTTTTGGATGGACATGATTGAGTTTTTGAAAAATGGAGTCCACATGAATTTTAGGGCGAATGGCTGTGACTGGTGTCCAGTCAATAACTTCAACATCATCCATAAGAATATAATCATCCAGAAAAATCATAGAATCAGAGGATGTGGTCGCCATACCATGATCTGAAACAAGAATTATATTTACCTTTTGAAAAATTTTTCGGGATTTGAGGCCATCCATAAGCCGGCCCATGGTACGGTCCATTTCCTGGATGGCTGATTTTACTTCATCGGAATCAGGACCATAGCGATGACCAACATCATCCAAATGGCTAAAATATGTGGTTAAAAATTGGGGTCTTTTAGACGAAGGATAATCTAACCATTTCAAGATTTGGTCTACCCTATCATTTCGGGAAACAGAACCATCATATACAAAATATTCTGAGGGTCGAACGCCCATAATTTCTGCTTCCGAAATGGGCCAGAACATGGTCATGGCTGTTTGGTTCTGCTTTTCTGCGGTCACCCAGATGGGCTCTGCATTATACCATTTTCCATCCAAGACTGGGGCACTCCCTTGCCCGATATAGTAATACTCATCAAAAACCGGATCATACATTCGATTGGCAATGATGCCATGGTTTTCCGGATATCGTCCAGTCACAATTGTAATATGGTTGGGAAAGGTTTTGCTTGGGAAAGATGGAATAAGCGCCTCTGCTTTCGATCCTCCATCTATTAATTCGTCAAAATTGGGTGTATTTGTTTTATTGAAATAATCCCAGCGAAATCCGTCCATGGAAATCAATATTACGGTGGGACTAAAGTTATCGGCCTTTTCATCGTGGGGACATCCGGTTGCGAACAACGCCAAAAAAATGATAAAAAAAACAAAAAGCTTCTTCCCAGGTTTTGGTGAATTAAATTCTTTCTTCATATGCAACGATAAATTTAGGCAAAAGATATGGGATTCAAACAACTAGACTTTCAAGAATTTACCGGTGAAGACATGCAGTCTCGGTCAGAAACATTCTTAAACGAAATGTCAAAACGCCGATCAATTCGAACATTTTCCGATCGAAGTGTCCCCATAAAAATAATTTATAATTGTATCCAAACAGCTGCGTCGGCCCCATCCGGGGCCAATAAGCAGCCATGGCAGTTTGTGGTTGTTAAGGACCCAGCTGTGAAGGCAAAAATTAGGCAAGCGGCTGAATTGGAAGAAAAAGAATTTTATCGTCATCGCGCTACAAAGGAATGGCTGGAAGATTTAAACCAATTTGGAACAGATTGGCATAAACCCTTTTTGGATATTGCACCGTACCTTATTGTTGTTTTTAAGCTAGCCTATGATATTAACGATGATGGCAGCCAACGAAAAAACTACTATGTAAACGAATCGGTTGGGATTGCATCTGGGTTTTTATTGGCAGCCTTGCATCATGCAGGTTTGGCAACGCTAACCCATACACCGAGCCCAATGAATTTTTTGGGGGAAATTTTAAACCGCCCTCCAAATGAAAAAGCATCCCTCCTCATTCCGGTGGGCTATCCGGCGGCTGATACGACGGTGCCGGAATTAATCAAAAAACCACTTGAGGAGGTTTCAACCATTGTGTAATAATGAGTGATCATTTTTCAATCAAGACTATGATAGATATCCATGTCTGAATCAACACGGCGAGAATTTATCCTCCGGTCTTCGTGTGACCATAGAAATTCATGATAAAGTCTAATCAGTTGTAAGAAAGTATAAATTTTGAATATTTTTTTATTCCTTGAATTGGCAATCATTCTTCAAAATACGAATAATGAGCAGAGCTCTTTCGAAATTTACCGTGAAATGATTGCTGGTTCGAACCAGGAGATAAAAATGATACCAATTAATGGGGGAGACTTCAGCATGGGAAGCCCCCAAGGAGAAAAGAATAGAAGAACAGATGAAGGCCCTACCCATCCGGTTGTGGTTGGTGATTTTTGGATGGGTGAAATGGAAATCAGTTGGGATGTTTATGAATTATTTGTGAATCGAGAAATTGATCATGTAGAATCAAAAATGGGGAGCATTAATTTTGATATTGATGGTGTTTCAAGCGCGACGACGCCCTATGTGAATTATAATAAAAATGGATACCCCATGATTAATGTAACCCAGTATGCCGCCTCTCAATTTTGCAAATGGCTAACAGCGAAAACAGGCCATTACTATCGATTGCCCTCCGAAGCTGAATGGGAATACGCCTGTCGAAGCAGGGAATCCACTGCCTACTCCTTTGGGAAAGGAACAAAAATTATTGATCAGTTTGGATGGCACAAAAGAAACAGTGAAGGCCAACTTCATAAAAGCGGGATGAAGAAACCTAACGGATTTGGCCTTTATGATATGCACGGGAATGCGGCCGAATGGGTCTTGGACAGTTATGATCCTGAGGCCTATATTGTGTGGGAGAAGGGGGTTCAGAATCCGGTGAAGAAGAATCGGATGCTTTACCCAAGGGTTGTTCGCGGCGGATCATTTAAAGATGATCCAGATCGGTTACGGTCGGCGGCCAGGGGCCACTCTACACGCGCATGGAAACAGCGCGACCCCCAAATGCCCAAAAGTTTGTGGTGGCACACAGACGCAACCCATATTGGTTTTCGTATTGTTCGTCCACGGACCGAACCTACAAAAAAAGATCTACATAAATTGTGGGTTCGTCCCCAAAAAGAATATTGAGGCATTATGAAAAATGAAATTAAAACGATCAACCGTCGTGGGTTTTTAGAACATTCAGCTAAAATAACTGCCGCCGGATTTTTAATGAGCCGATTGCCGGCCGAATCAAAAAAACTGATATCCTTTGAAGGTGAAATTAAAGTGGCCCTGATAGGCTGTGGTGGCCGTGGAACCGGCGCAATTTCTCAAGCATTAGAAGCCGATCCTGATGTTCGTTTAGTTGCCATGGCCGATGCTTTTGGCGATCAGGCAGAAGAATGTCTAAAAACACTCATTGAAAAATTTGTCGATTCAGAAAAAATTAACGTAAATCGCGAAACCATCTTTACCGGGTTTGATGCTTACAAACAAGCCATTGATATGGCGGATGTTGTTATTCTGACCACACCTCCGGCTTTTCGCCCACTTCATTTTGAATATGCCATCAGTCAAGGTAAACACGTATTTATGGAAAAACCGGTAGCAACAGATGTGGCTGGAATTCGAACGGTTTTGGCCGCAGGGAAAGAAGCCCACCGTAAAAAACTGAATGTAGTTGTGGGACTCCAGCGGCATTACCAGCGGAGCTATCAATACATAAAAAATAAAATTGATCGCGGGAAGATCGGCGAGATTATCTCTGGACAGGTTTATTGGAATAGTGGTGGCGTATGGGTGAGGCCCCGTGAGACAGGACAAACAGAATTAGAATATCAAATGCGAAATTGGTACTATTTCAACTGGCTGTGTGGTGACCATATTGTTGAACAGCATATTCACAATATTGATGTTGCCAATTGGTTCATCGGCTCTACGCCCGTTTCAGCCCAAGGAATGGGTGGTCGCGAAGTGAGAAAAGGAAAAGACCATGGCCAGATTTTTGACCATCATTTTGTAGAATTCACCTACCAAAACGGGCAAGTGGTGGCTAGCCAATGCCGCCATCAAAAAGGGTGTATGAACCGTGTGGAAGAAGTTTTTCAAGGCACGCGCGGGAATGTGACCACCAACAGCAGCCATTTTGGATTGATAAAAAATAAGCGCGGAAAAGTGGTATATAACCATGAAGGTGAGGACGATATTAATCCATATCAACAGGAGCACAATGAGCTATTCTCTGCAATTAAGGCAGGCGATTATCGAATGGATGATACCAACCGAGGCGCCGAGGCAACCATGTCGGCTATTCTTGGACGAATGGCCACTTATTCCGGGCAGAAAATCACTTGGGATGAAGCCATGGCTTTTGATCATAAACTTGTGCCGGAACTCCATTCATTTAATGACAAGGCGCCAGTTCAACCCGATAAGAAAGGCAATTATCCTATCCCCGTTCCCGGTGTTTCAACTTATAGGTAAACAATGAAAAGAAGATCATTTATTAAAAAAAGCATAGCGGTTGCATCGGCCCCGTTTATTACCAGTGGATTGTTGGCACGAACCATTTGGGAAAAGTCCATGGGCAAAAAACCTTTTAACTTGAATTATGCACCTCACTTTGGCATGTTTAAACATAACGCCGGTGATGATCCCATTGATCAACTGCAGTTCATGTACGACCATGGGTTTCGCTCCTTGGAAGATAACGGTATGAAAAGTCGATCTAAATCGGATCAAAATAAAATTTCTAAAAAGATGAGCAGGTTGGGAATGGATATGGGTGTTTTTGTGGCCCATAAAATCTATTGGCGGGAACCGAATCTTACCAGTGGCAATAAAGAACTCCACGATGAATTTGTCCAGAATGTGAAAGATTCGATTGAAATAGCCAAGCGGGTGAATGCAAGATGGATGACGGTGGTCCCGGGGCATGTGGACCTAAAAAAAGAAATGGCATACCAGACTGCCAACGTGATAGAAGCTCTGCGCCGAGCGAGTAAATGGTTAGAGCCCCACGGCCTTATAATGGTTTTGGAACCGCTTAATTGGTGGACCAACCATGCGGGCCAGTTTTTAACAGAAATTCCACAGGCATACGAAATTTGCCGAGCGGTGGATAGCCCCTCCTGTAAAATTCTGTTTGATATTTATCATCAACAAATATCAGAAGGAAACCTGCTTCCCAATATGGATAAATCATGGAATGAGATTGCCTATTTTCAGATTGGGGATAATCCCGGTCGAAAAGAGCCCACTACAGGGGAGATCAATTATTTGAATGTGTTTAAACATATTCACAGTAAGGGGTTTAATGGCATTCTGGGAATGGAACACGGGAACTCTAAATCTGGAAAGGCTGGAGAAATGGCGGTGATAGAAGCTTACCGGAAAGTAGATAACTTTTAGGAGGATAAAATGAAATCAAAACTATTAACCTACATCGTATTAGTTGGGGCCATCCTGGCCCAAAGTAGATCACTTCCGGCGGATACGACAGTAATGACAATGCACCGGACCACTATCCAGGGAAATCGCATTGAATATAAAGCAACAACAGGTACACAGCCGGTCTGGGATGAAGATGGAAAGCCCATTGCGGCGGTTCATTATACATATTATGAAAGAACCGGTATAAAAGATCAAGCATCAAGGCCGATTATGATTTCTTTCAATGGTGGTCCCGGCTCTGGTTCTGTTTGGATGCATTTGGCTTATACTGGCCCGCAGATTCTGAAAGTAGATAGCGAAGGGTTTCCTGTTCAACCCTATGGCGCCAAAGAGAACCCCCATTCAATATTAGATGTGGCGGATATTGTTTTTGTAAATCCTGTTAATACGGGGTATTCGCGAATTATAGATAAAGAAACAAAAAAAGAAACATTTTTTGGTGTAAATGCGGACATTAAATATTTAGCCGAATGGATAAATACATTTATCCAGCGGGTGAATAGATGGGAATCCCCCAAATATCTCATTGGTGAAAGCTATGGTACGACACGGGTATCAGGTCTGTCTTACGCCCTTCAAGGTAGTCAATGGATGTATTTGAACGGAGTGATTCTTGTTTCACCAACAGAATTGGGAATTGATTCCGGTGACGGTCGTAGGGCTGGTCCGCTTGGTGCCGCATTGCGCTTACCTTATTTTACGGCTGCAGCCTGGTATCACAATAAATTACCATCGAATCTTCAACGGAAGGATCTGACAGATCTTTTGCCAATTGTTGAGGATTACGCCATTAATGAACTCATGCCCGTTATTGCCAAAGGAGGCTATGTTACCCAGAGAGATAGAGAGGAAGCGGCGAGCAGAATGGCACAATATTCTGGCATTTCTAAAGCATCCATTCTTTCCTATAACCTGGATGTACCTACATCCTTTTTCTGGAAAGAATTATTACGGGAAGAAGGTTATACCATTGGTCGATTGGATTCAAGATATAAGGGAATTGATAAAACAAAAGGGGGTGAACGCCCTGATTTTAATTCAGAGCTTACCTCCTGGCTTCATTCGTTTACACCAGCAGTAAATTACTATTACAAAAATGTGTTGAATTTTAAGACAGATGTCAAATACAATATGTTTGGTCCCGTTCGACCCTGGGATAGTTCTAACAATAGAACAGGAGAAAACCTCCGCCAAGCCATGGCGCAAAACCCCTTCCTACATACCATGATCCAATCTGGTTATTATGATGGTGCCACCAAATATTTTGATGCGAAATATACCATGTGGCGACTGGATCCCAGTGGGCGGATGAAAGACCGCCTTAGTTTTAAGGGGTACCGTAGCGGACATATGATGTATCTCAGGTCAGAAGACCTGAAACAGGCGAATGATGATATTCGGGATTTCATTAAAAATGCAACACCCCAAAAAGGTGACCCAGCTCAATATTAGCATTTATTTGAAAGGAGTCACATTATGATTCACTCAATAAAAACACCTAATAAATTTGTCTTATTTGGAAGCATAGTTATGACACTTGTTTTCTCCGCATGCGCGACAGCTTATGGTCCGAGAAATTCTATGGGCGGTTATGAAGATAAAGTTGTGGGTGAAAATATGATTGAAGTTCGGTTCTACGGAAACCAGCATACGACTAAAGAGGAAACAACCCGCCGTCTTTTATATCGCTGCGCTGAAATTACACTGGAGAATGGATTTGATTCTTTTGTTGTCCTTCAGGATCAAAGCTATTCCGAGGAAATAGTGAACAACCCAACCATTGATAAACCATTTCAAACCCGAGAATCCATGTCCGGCGGTGTGCGAACCACCGTGTCTCCCGATTTAACCCACGCAACCGCATCAACAAACTGGGTAGCTGTATATGTTATTTCGATTTATAATGAAAATGATTCACCTTACTCCCGATATAAAAGAAGTCGTCTTGACGCTAACCAGATTATAGAGGATTATAAGGGAGAAATTAGATAAAAGTAATTTCAGTCTTTTTTATAATTATATATTTTGATTTGGTTTCTTTATAGGCGAACGCATTAAAAGGCCACCTGTTTTATTTGGCGGAAATAGATTGCGCCCGTACCACGCCATTTCTTAAAACCTACCCACTAACCAAAAAAGAACCGACAGATATAGACAGCACTAAATACACCCACCGCATCAGCAAAAAGTCCAGCCACTAAGGCATGGCGTGTTTTCCGAATCCCCACAGATCCAAAATAAACGGCCAATACATAGAATGTTGTTTCAGTAGATCCAAACATGGTGGCCCCAATTTTGGCAATAAGAGAATCAGGGCCATGCTGATTAATTAAATCTGTCAAAAGACCAAGGGATCCGCTTCCGGACAGAGGTCGCATCAACGCCAATGGAAGATTCTCCGGCGGGAATCCAATAAAGGTTAAAACAGGCGAGAGAAAGCTGAGCAATAGATCCAGTGCGCCGGAGGCCCGGAACATTCCAATTGCCACAAGTATAGCAACCAAATATGGAATAATGCGAATCGCGATAGTGAACCCATCTTTTGCACCAACAACAAAGGTTTCGTACACCTTGACTTTTTTGAAGATTAACCCATAAAAAGGAATCCCCACAAGCAATAAAGGAATAATATATCTGGAAACTTGGTTTACACTCTGGACAAAAGATTCAATCATGCGTTTCCTCCTGAATGAATAATAAACTGTTTTCTTTTTTCAAGAAACTTAACCGCGGTGATGGCCGCAATCGTGGACATGCCCGTGGCAAAAAGGGTAGTTATGAAGATCTGACTTGATGTAGCCCCCATCAGTGCCACCACAGTGGCTGGGAGAATCAACTGCACGCTGGATGTATTGATCGCTAAAAAAGTGCACATGGCATTGGTGGCCGTATCTTTATCCGGGTTGATTTCCTGGAGCTCTTCCATGGCTTTTAACCCTAGTGGAGTAGCGGCATTTCCCAACCCAAGAATATTGGCGGACATATTTAATACAATAGAACCAATGGCGGGATGGTCTTCCGGCACATCCGGGAACAGGCGAATAGTAATAGGACGAAGTCCTTTTGCAATGAGGCGGATGAGTCCCGATTCTTCTGCAATTTTCATAATGCCCAACCAAAGCGCCATAATACCAATGAGGCCAATAGCTAAATTCACCGCCACTTTAGCCATATCAATTGCCGCTGCCGTTACCGCATCAATGTTGCCGGTAAATATGCCCACAACAACACCGATAAACATCATACCAAACCAAATGTAATTCAGCATTTAATCTCCTTTACTAACGGGGGATTCTAAAAACAATAATTCAACAAAATTTTTGTCAGCACGTAATTCAACCGGCAGTGAAATCGGCAGCGTCGCCTGATATTTCCCGTGTCCACAGGGGAAATTGGTCACAATTGGAATATTCAAATCACCACAGACATCCAAAACAATTTCATCCGTGGTTTTACCAAATGGAATGGTTTGATCTTTCATTTCAGTTAATTGTCCAACAATGAGGCCCCGTATATTATCAAACATGCCTGCCTCTCCCATATGAACGAGCATACGATCGAATGCATATAAATTTTCATCAACATCTTCAATAAATAAAATAGCGCCATCAGTATTAAGCTGGTTTTTTGTACCAAGTCGATTGACTATTAGACACATGTTTCCGCCCCAAAGGGATCCTTGAGTAACCCCGGGCTTGAGGATGGTTGTTTGTAAATCATCAGGTTCAGTAATGAGGATATCATCATCTCCCGATAAAACATCCACCAAAGTATCCAAATTATATTGAGCAATGCTGCTTTTAAATGTACTAAGCATGGGCCCATGAAAAGTAACCAACCCGGTTTTCTGGGTGATTGAGGTAAGGAAGGCAGTGATATCACTGTACCCCATAAAGATTTTCGGATTTGTTTTAATAAGATCATAATCTAAAAGGGGTAAAACGCGATTGGCACCGTAACCGCCCCGGGCACAGATGATGGCATCAATATTTGGATCAGAAAACATCTGATTTATATCGTTGGCACGCTGCTGGGGGGTGCCGGCAAAAGGGCCATCTTTTAAATAAACTGAATCTCCTAGTTGAACCTCATAACCTTTTTTTTGAAAAACCATCACTGCATTCCGAAGGTCTTTCTTCTCCAACCAATAGGATGGGCTCACAACACCAATTCGATATCCCTTTTTTAATGATTTTGGTCTAAGCATTTTTCCATGGATATCGTATGTAAGTAACTCACCTCTAATCCTTTATTATAATTGGGTTGGTTTTTATCGAAGGATTCTTCCTTCACCCACCCTTGACAATGAAGGTATTGCCCATGACCAACTTCCATGGCGACATGAGTCACTGATTTTTTTGTCCCAAAAAAATGAAGATCACCAGGCAGAGCCTCTTCTCGAATTATTTTATGATTGATAAAATAACGGGATTGATCCCCGGAATCTCGGGGAAGCACCACGCCCATAGCATTAAAAATGGTTTGAATTAAACCCGAACAGTCAAACCCCTTTGGCGATTTTCCACCCCAAAGATATTGAATGCCTAAAAATTGTTTTGAAAGATTCACAGCTGCGTCTCGATTTAAGTCGATGGCGTTTTTCCTTAGAGCAGACTCAGTCCATCCTTTCGTACCATCGGGGAGCGTTACAGACCAACCTTGGTCCGATTTTATGCTGTTGAGCCGGGCACCAAAAGTAATTTCTCTAAGAGGATTTTTCGAATGGGCGTCTGAATAAATACCACCACCAAGATCGTTACACGATCTATTTGAATCATATGGAGCGTCGGAAACGACCCCATAAAATTTATTTATCCAACCTTCGTAATCGTCTGACTGCTTAATATGTATCCATTTTTCTGTTTCGTCCAGAACGGCGCAGGATTCACCCAAAAGTGCCTGAGTAACCACGGGAGAACCAAAATGGCCCTCACCATATATATTGGCAACACAGACATTGATTATAAAATATGTATTCATGGTTTTGATCGAGAATTTAGGGGATGTAGGATTATAATTTGAGACGGATTAACGCCAATTTTCTTTGCTTTATTATTATTTCAGCCACTAAAATCATGCATTATCACATTGGAATGAACAAAAAAGCCTCCAAAACGGAGGCTTCTTCTAATAATTTTATTAAACCAGAATTTAACAGGACCTAAAGACTATTTTTTAGTTCGCACTAAGTTTCGTTTTTCTAATTCTTTTAAACATTTTTTAAATACCTCCGTGCTTTCTTCTGGCTCTAAACCATCCATGTGATCGGCAAGTCTTTTGGAAATTCGTAGTTTTACATCTAGCATTTCGTCCGTTTCTTCATCCAGCATTTTAAAATCAGTTACCTTGCTGATGACCGTATCGCCTTTCCCAAATTTTTTCTCTGAAAACTCTTTTTCCATGGTCATCATATCATAAATAAAAAAGTCATATTTTTTACCATTCGTAATGGTTTTTCTTTTAGTTACATTAATATCATCGAATAACATTTGTTTTTTCCTTAACAGAAAGTCTGCGTTGTTTTTTGTTTCACAGATGAAAACTTACAAAATATTTTATCAATATGTACGTCTCTTTTATAAATTATAAAACCCCGATAAGGATGTTATTTACTTAAAACAGATTTTATATTTTCATCCACGTTATCCCGGGTGATAAAAATATACATTTCTTCAAGTTGATTTAAATATCCAATTGCACATAAAACAGGGAATAATCTTTGTGCAATATCCGGATATAATATTGCAGTAATCATGAAAAAGAATAAAGAGGCAGCAAATGTTTTTCCGCCAATGGTATGAAAGGAGGGGATTTCACCAAATTTAACCTTACCCAATATCATTTTCAGGAAAAAGAGCCCGAGCAGGATATACACCAGAATCCACCATTCTCCCACTACGGTACTTTCGAAGCGGTAAAGCCAAAGGGCAATGAAAGGATAGAAGACCATATCAGCCATGGTATCCAGTTTCGCGCCGAGTGAAGATGTCTGGTTTAAGTACCGGGCCAACGTTCCATCCAGCTTATCCGTGACTCCAATCAGGATAAACATGATGAGAAATACTTTCCGTGCTAACGTTTCATCCCCGATTAAAAAAGAGGGGATCAGCATGGCTGGGATTAATACCAGCCGACTGATGCTTAAGATATTCGGGATCGTTTTCAGATCATTAAAATTAAATTTATCCTTCTCTCCCATCCCAAAAGATAAACCCAAGATTTATAAAAAATTACATATTTATGGCAGGGAGTATAAAATCCGCGCCTGGGATTCAAATCGTTCCATCATTTCCTTAATCTGTTTTTCATCATCAACAAAAAAGCCGAGAAAACTCTTATGATCCAGTTCATATTCTCCCATAAAATTCCAAATACCTTTTTCGATGGGCTCTGTGTCTGAAAATGTTTTGAGCGGTTCAGGGCCATTTTTCCCGGTAAAAGGGCGCGGCATTGAAATGGTATTCACGGTTCCATCATTTTTGAACCAGCTTTCGTCAGTCTCCTTTCCATTGCCCATGTCAACTTTGGTTCTGCCAATCACCCAACCCAGTGGATAATTCGCCAGATTCAAATGATCCGCCGGTTTATAATATCCGGTGGCCGTATCCAAAACACTGGCGACGGTACTATAAGAAAAATAATAGACGTTTGGATCAATGGTGAGTTTGTCGTTTAGTGCCATTGCGCCCTGGACACTCGAATCCCATGCAACGCTGTTTTTTGTATTCCATGCGGGATGATTAATGTATCTTGATATATAATTGCTGATTGATTCACTTTTCTTTTTTGAAATATTCCAATGTTTCAGATTAAAATCATAATATTTAGAACTAATCAAATCAGCGAGGGGCAAGAGATTATCTGTAAAGGGGACCAAATTGACAACAATATTAGAAAGGGTGGAACCATTGTGGGGTGAGGACATGGTTGTGATGGATGCAACCCATCCGGGGAGTTCATCCCCGAGAAGCAGACTTTCGTCGGGCAATCCGGTTGAATCTTTTGCCATGGAATGGGTCAGCAGATACAAAAGCATTCGGGTGGTCATTCCGCCAAAACTATAACCCAATAAATGTACCGGATTATCTTCATTCCACTTAGGATACAATCCTGTATAATTGACTCCTTTCGGTTGTTGAAGAATACGATATTTTTCCGCGTGGGCTTGACCATAATCTAATTGACCCCCCTTCACCTGGTAAAACGTTTCTACCGCACAATCATAACTTGATGAAATGGGGCCTAATGAAACGGAATAAACTTCATACCCCTTATCCCGGAGATATTGTTCAATATTATTCTTACCGCCCCAATAATTGATTTCTCCTAATTCATCCTTTCCCCACCCCAGGAACCCGTGAATAAGGATAATGGGGTATTTATTTTCGCCGTAAAGTGTAGAAAAATAAAGGAGAAAAAGAAGAATGGATTTTTTATATGTTATCATGATTGGAAAAGGTAACTGATTTTCAGAAAAAACCCATCGGTCTGGCGCGCCAATGACTGAAATTGGAATCGGTTCGGCTCTGTTAACGCAGAACCATAACCAAAGAAAACCAAGGTGCCGGGTTTAGGACGATAGGAAAAAAGAAAATCAGCCTCAATATCATTGCTCGTTTCACTGAGGGCGAGAATGTAGTTATCGTCCGTGTCTTTAAAATAGATAGGCATTTCGGTACGGGAATTATCTCTTAAGTCATCTCTAAACCTGGAAGTATACTGAACCACGCCCCTTAAAAAGATGGTAGCTGTAATCTGGTATTCTATTTTTATCCTGGGCACCCGACTTTCTGAAACCAATGTTCCATCTGATTTTCGAAAATTTTGCTGCAGGTTATAACGCAGTGAGATTCGGATTTGATCGGTTGGGTTCCATTTAATATTAGACTCAATAAGATTAATTTTACCAGGGGCCCACTCATCATAATTGGGATCAGTGCCAAATCCATATTTTAATTTTGCTGATATGCGATCTAACTGGGGCGTACTCAATGTCAACATAGCGCCATAATTGGCGAGCTCTGGCGTCCCTTGGTAATGTGTAAAACCGGTCGGTGTTTTAATAAAATGATTGGTGAAAAATTTTTCTGGATAGCTAAATTTTTCGATCCAAGTAAAGTTTGATAATCGCCAGCCATCTCGAAACTGTAACGCAAAAGAAGGATAAAGTCTACGGT
>Ga0209494_1000115_pt1 | contig 35383 bp, 36 predicted proteins | sample EN1Hudseemescosm_FD_184628 | JGI IMG/M metagenome (GOLD analysis project Ga0209494, IMG submission 184628) | Methane-oxidizing microbial communities from mesocosms in the Hudson Canyon - EN1B Hudson Canyon (SPAdes) (version 2) | ecosystem: Environmental > Aquatic > Marine > Cold seeps | place... | reverse complement strand
GTTATTTTTGATGATTCATGTCATCAATGGCGAAATGAAGTTTAGACTTCCAATAGCCTAAAAAAACAAAGCCAGATTTGGGAAACTAAATCTGGCTTTGTTATTTGGTGGTCATAAATGGGAGAATATTTGAACATTAGTGAGTTTTCTCCCATGCCACCAGATAGTTTGTTTTTTAGAAATTGGGCGATCTTATATAAAGCTCTTCTCTAAGTGATTTTCTCTTTCTGCTGCAGCCCATTCATAATTATCAGACGCAAAGTCTTTGCTCTGTCTTCTAATTCTTTTAATGTGTACATCGGCATGTGAAATAATAATATAGCTACTGCTGATCTAGCTATATCATCAACAAAGAACTCATATTTCTCTTGACCTTGTCTCAGTAATTCTTCTAAAAGTGCTATTTTTTCTGCTGATGATTGTCACAAACACAGGGGCTTTGAACTGACATCACTTCAACCAATTCAATGATCCTTGGCAATTTCAGCCATCATTGTTTTGCCATAACTACATTGTGTAAAGCGAATTTCTGCCACTTTAATAATTTGTGTTCGGGTATCTAATTATGTCATAGCAGACACTCTACCCTCTGAACAATGAATATTCACTATTCAGTTTTGCTGCAAGTCACTCAGTCTTATTCAACCGTCTTACAACTGCTTTTTCTAACTCAACTAAAAATAATACTGATGATGAAACTACTGTGATGATTAACCACGTTTTCGAGTCTAGTCCAGTCGTGCCAAATAACTGTTGCATAGGTGATGTATAGGTAAATGCTAATTGAAATATAAGCAAACAAGCAGTCGCAAATAAGGCATAGCGATTACCTAAAATTCCTTCTTTAGTCAGCACGCAATCAGAAATATAGCGGGAATTAAATAAGTAGAAGATTTCAAACATGACGAGCGTGTTTACAGCAACAGTGCGTGCATACTCAATGCTCACACCTTGTGCTTGGTACCAGCTAAACAAGCCAAAAGTGCCCACCATTAAAATCAATGAAACAAAGGCAATACGCCATAGAAATAGTGGTGTTAGAAGTGGCTCTTTTGGATTGCGGGGTGGACGTAACATGACATTGCTTTCAGAAGGTTCAAATGCCAAAGCGAGGGCTAATGTAACTGCAGTGATCATATTCACCCATAAGATCTGTACAGGTGTAATGGGTAACATTGTTCCCATCAATATTGCAGCGATGATGATTAGGGCTTCGCCACCATTCGTAGGCAAGATGAACAGAATCGCTTTTTTTAAATTATCATAAACTGTTCGTCCTTCTTCCACCGCTTCTACTATTGAAGAAAAACGATCATCTGCTAATACCATTTCAGCTGCATCTTGAGCGACTTCTGTGCCATTTTTTCCCATTGCAGTACCGACATCAGCACGTTTCAAAGCAGGTGCATCATTCACGCCATCACCCGTCATAGCAACGACATGACCACATGCTTGCAAGGCTTGCACTAATCGAAGTTTATGTTCTGGGCTCGATCGAGCAAAGATATCAATATCATTTACAACGGTTCGTAAGTCTTCATCTGACAGAGACTCTATTTCATGTCCTGTTAATACGGTTTGACCATCACCTATATTCATTTGAAAACCAATTGCAGCCGCGGTGATGGCATGATCACCTGTAATCATTTTGACTTTTACACCTGCTGATTGGCACTGTTTCACAGCCTCAGTAGCTTCTTCTCGTGGCGGATCAATCATACCAACAATACCTAACAATGTTAGTCCTTGCTCTACATCGTTAAAGCTTAGTTCTCGCTGGTCATTTGCAGATGCTTTACAGGCGATCGCTAATACTCGCTGCCCTCTTCTCGCCATAATATTTATCTGAGCATGCCAATACGCTAGATCAAGCTTTTCATCCTCTGTTCCTACCCTCTGCAAATCACACATTGCAAAGATCCGCTCTGGCGCGCCCTTAACATACGAGACACCTTGCCCAGTATGATCATGGTGAAGTGTAGCCATAAACTGATGCTGAGATTCAAAGGGAATAATATCTATCCTAGGCCATGTTTCTTGTTCAAAATCTATATCAAATCCAGCTTTTAGACCCAAGGTCAATAATGCGCCTTCTGTTGGGTCACCTTGTAACTGCCATTCATCACTTTGTTTTTTTAACATCGCATCATTACACAGGATGGCAGATCTAATTAGCTCCGTTAGAACAGGATGGTCTTTAAACTCAACGTCTTGGTTATTACTAACAAAATTACCGTGAGGATCATAGCCCACACCACTTATATCAAATAATCCTCCGCCAGCAGTGGACACATTGGTGACAGTCATCTCATTTCGAGTTAGTGTTCCCGTCTTATCTGTGCAAATAACGGTAACAGCACCCAGTGTTTCAACCGCAGGTAATAATCGAATAATTGCTTGGCGTTTAGCCATTTTCTGAACACCAAGCGCCAGCGTAATCGTCATGATCGCAGGTAAACCTTCAGGAATAGCAGCAACAGCCAATCCCACAGCAGCCATGAACATCTCTGACAATGGATTTCCGTGAACAAATACACCAAACACTAATGTGAAGGTTGCTATCACAACAATAATGCCCGTAAGGAATCGACCAAACTCTGCCATCTGTCTTAATAATGGTGTAGTTAATGTTTCAACATGAGATAAAAGTGAACTAATCCGCCCTATTTCAGTATCACCTGCAGTGGCAACGACAACGGCACTAGCCTGTCCATAGGTCACTAAAGTAGTGGAAAAAGCCATTGAGGTTCTATCTCCTATCACCTCATCTTCAGTCACAGCATCACTACTTTTTTCTACAGGGACAGATTCACCCGTTAAAGAAGCTTCTTGGATTTGTAGGCTTTTTGTTTTTAATAAACGACAATCTGCAGGGACTTTATCGCCTGATTGCAATAATACAATATCTCCCACAACAAGAGATTCTGCGGCCACAGTGATACGTCGACCATCTCTTAGCACCAGAGCTTGTGAGGACAGCATTTGTTTTATGGCGCGTAAAGCATCTTCAGCCTTACCTTCTTGCACAAAACCAATAAGAGCATTAATGATGACAACAGCAAAAATAACCGCTGAATCAACCCAATGTCCCAAAAATGCAGTGATGCATGCTGCTGCCATCAAGACATAAATAAGTACATTATGGCACTGGGCAAAAAAGCGTTGTATTGGGCTGCGTGTTTTTCCCTCAGGTAAGCAATTAGGACCATTTTTTTTGAGACGCAACTCTGCTTCTGATTGCGTTAAGCCATCATATGAACTTGCTAGTTTTTCTAAGACATCTACTTGACGACTAGCATGCCAAGCAAAGGGGGATTTATCATTTAACTTCGGCATTGTGAGCTCCAATCATTGGTTCTTCACTTATGACCATAGTATATCACCACCGTATTCTTAGCTCATTGATTGTCCCATCTGAACAGCTGTTTGAGCTTCTAATTCTGATTTAAATGCCATCATCCCTTTAGGCAGTAACAATACGACTGTTGAACCCATATTAAATCGGCCCATTTCCTCACCTTTTTGCAAGCTTATTGCCTGTTCACCTTCATAGGTCCAATGTTGTATATTTTTACCATAAGGTGGTGTAATCATACCTGACCAAACTGTTTCCATACTACCAACAAATATTGCACCTACTAAGACCATGACGATTGGCCCTTGTGCTGTTTCAAATACCGTAACGACACGTTCATTTCGTGCAAACAGTCTAGGAACCGTGCGAGCAGTTCGAGGATTTACGGAGAATAATTTACCTGGAATATACGTCATTTTCTGCAACTTACCCGCTAGCGGCATATGAATTCGGTGATAATCTCGCGGAGATAAATAAATGGTGGCAAATTGACCTTGTTCAAACTGCTTAGCAAGGTTTTCATCACCTCCTAATAACTCCAACACGCTATATTCACGACCTTTAGCCTGAACAATTTGATTATTGTGAATTTTACCAATTTGACTAATAACACCATCAACTGGAGAAGTAAGTATCTTCTCGCCCTCAGCTAAAGGACGTACTCCTGAGCGCAGTTGCCGCGTAAAAAAAGCATTAAAGCTAATAAAAAAAGTTAAATCAGTTTGCGCAGCTTCATTAATATTGACCTTATATTTAGTCGTAATAAAACGAATAAAGCTATTTTTAAACCATTTTATTTCACTTCTCGTTAGGTGATGCATCAATACTGATAGGGCATGTTGAGGTATGAGGTATTGGGGGAAAGTAACAATTTTATCCCATATGGAAGCATTATTACTTTGTGAATTATCCGTCGTATTGTCAACCAATTTCCTTCTACCCCTTTCGCCTATTGAATAAGCTTGTCATAATTTTGTTTTAGAACTTAAATAGGGATTATATCAAGCAATGCACTCATCTATTAAACTCCTGTTAATTCTTTTTCTATCTGTCACTATCTTACCTGCTGTAGCTGAAGATGACGAAGTAACAAAACCAGCCGCTATTTATTATCAATTTCCAGCCAAACCACCTATTCAAATTGATTTCACTCGTCAAAGTGGCGGTTTAGTCAGTATCTTGCAGGCTGAAGTTGCATTAATGTCACATGACCAAGCAATCATTGATATCACAGAAACCAACTTAACCATGATCAAGCATAGCTTACGTAGATTCCTTTCCAAACAAACAATGGAAGACGTTAATAGTGTTGCGGGACGTGAGGCGTTACAAAAAAAATCTTTAGCAATGATCAATAAAATTTTAAAAGAAGAATCAGGTAAAGACGGTATTGAAGACCTTTTCTTTACTAGTTTTATTCTTCAATAATGTAGGCATAGTAATTGCTTGTACATAATCACTATATTTTAAGGTAATTAAAATGGCTGAAAAAAAAGATGATGTTGAGGTAGTAGACGAGGCCAGTGGTGGTAAGTCAAAGAAAATGATTATCATCATTGCCGTTGTAGCATTGGCACTGATTGGTGGCGGCGCTGCACTATTTCTAGGTGGCGGTGATGAAGCTAGTGAAGAAGAAGTTGTAGATGCAACACCTGTAAAGCAAGCGCCTATCTACCATTCGGTCGAAAAACCATTAATTATTAACTTTAAAGAGCAAAGTAATAAGGCGGTGTCATACCTTCGATTTAACATTGAAGTCATGGCAAGAGATCAGGCAACTATTGATGCCTTTAAACTTCATCTACCTGCAATTAAACATGATGTTTTACTTTTATTGCTGGGCCAAAAATATGACACTCTAAAATTACCCGATGCTGGCGATAAGCTTCAAGAAGAGACATTGACTATCGTCAATAATATATTAACCTCACATGAATCGGGAAATGTAGAAGCTGTTTATACCGATTTATTCATGAAATAATACTATGGCTGTCCAAGATATACTCTCACAAGACGAAGTTGATGCTCTACTAAATGGTATGGGTGGAGACGAAATCGAAACAGATGTTGAGCCCATCGAAGATGATGGCACTGCCCGTGAATACAGTTTTGGGAACGAAGACCGAATTATTCGTGGACGAATGCCTACACTTGAAATGATCAATGAACGTTTTGGTCGTTATTTACGAATTAGTCTTTTTAATATGCTCCGACGTTCTGCTGAAATTTCAGTGAGTGGCGTTCAAGTCATGAAATTTTCTGAGTATATTCATACCCTATTTGTCCCAACTAGTTTGAATATTATCCATATTCACCCACTGCGTGGTACGGCTCTTATTGTTTTTGAACCTAAGTTAGTATTTTCTATCTTAGACAATTACTTTGGTGGGGAAGGTCGTTTTCAAGCGCGAATTGAAGGTCGTGAATTCACTTCGACTGAATTGCGTGTCATTAATATGGTGTTACAGCTTTGTTTCACAGATTTGACTGAAGCATGGTCCCCTGTAATGGATATGGAATTTGAATTTGTGAATCACGAGGTTAACCCTCAGTTTGCTAATATTGTAAGCCCAAGTGAAGTAGTGGTTATTTCGACCTTCCACATTGAAATTGAAGGTGGCGGCGGCGATATTCACATTACCTTACCGTATTCAATGATCGAACCAATCCGAGCGCTACTTGATACGGGGATCCAAAGTGATAGCTCTTCAGATGATGGCCGCTGGAGCAAAGCTATGCGTGAAGAGGTATTACATGCTGATCTCGATCTGTCAGCTGAATTTACACGGCTTGAAATGAGTTTAAAGAAAATACTCTCTCTCCAATCAGGCGATATCTTACCTATTGAGATGCCAAAAAGCATTATTGCAAAAGCCGAAGGTGTCCCTATGTTTAATGCAACTTTTGGTGAACACAAAGGAAAGTCAGCATTAAAAGTCCTTAATAAAATTAAGCACCCAAAAAATGTAACCCCGCAATTTATCCTGCAAAAGAAAAAAACAACACAGAGTAATTAATTATGAGTGAAGAGACTAAACAAAATGATCAAGACGTCGCTGATGAGTGGGCAGCTGCATTAGAAGAAGCCGCACCAGAAGCAGATGCAGATGCAGAAGAAGATCCTTGGGCAGCAGCACTTGAAGAACAAGCTGATTCAGAAGCAGAAGCAGCACCAGTTACTCAGCTTGACGATGATTCTAAACCACCTCGTCAAGATAGTGATATTAACTTAGATATGGTCCTCGATATTCCTGTCACAATCTCTATGGAAATTGGTCGCACTAAGATTAACGTCAGAAATTTATTACAACTTAGTCAAGGCTCAGTTGTTGAATTAGATCGCTTAGCAGGTGAACCAATGGATGTTCTCGTTAATGATACTTTAATTGCCCACGGTGAAGTAGTGGTGGTAAATGATAAATTTGGTATTCGTTTAACAGATGTTATTAGTGCTGAAGAAAGAGTGAAAAAGCTAAAATGATCGCTTTGCTAACAAAAGCTTTTAGCTTTATTGCATTTTTACTTTTAAGCTCATTAAGCATTGCTGCTGAGCAAAGTGAAAAAACACTGCTGACATCTAAAACATTAAATACATCCCCTATTTCTTCAGGAGCCTTGGTTGAAACATTATTAGGTTTGCTGTTAGTTCTAGCCATTATTGCATTCTTAGTTTGGCTACTACGCAAAACAGGGCAATTTCAAACAGCATCAAATCGTGAAATGCATATTATAAGCAGTATCGCCTTAGGCACTCGTGAACGTGCAGTACTATTACAGGTGGGAAAACAACAGATTTTAGTGGGTGTGACATCACAAAATGTGCAAACACTTCATATACTCGAAGAACCTATCAGCACTGACAATAAACAATCTAGTTCATCAAACTTTGCAGATAAGCTGCATCAAATGATGCAACAAAAAGGTAAGTCATGATCCGCGGACTAATTGCACTACTTTTAGTATTTCTGCCATTAATTTCTATGGCAGAACCAGGTATTCCAGCCGTCACCCTAACAACGGGTGAAGATGGCGGGCAAAATTATTCAGTTACCCTTCAAATATTAGCACTAATGACGGTGTTAACACTGCTTCCCGCAGCGTTAATGATGATGACATCATTTACCCGAATCATTATCGTCTTATCTATTCTTCGTCAAGCTATGGGTGTGCAATCAACACCATCAAACCAAGTATTAATTGGTTTATCATTATTTTTAACGTTCTTTATCATGCATCCTGTCTTTGATAATGCCTATCAAAATGGTGTTCAACCTTATATGGATGGCGAAATAGAAGTGCTTGATGCGGTAGAAAAAGTAAGCACACCTTTCAAAGAATTTATGCTCGCTCAAACGCGTGAAAGCGATATTGAGTTATTTGCCAGTATTTCAGGCCATGGAACAATAGAAACTGCTGAAGATGTACCTTTCACTTTACTATTACCAGCCTTTGTCACCAGCGAATTAAAAACAGCATTTCAAATTGGTTTTTTGGTCTTTATTCCTTTCTTAATCATTGATTTAGTTGTAGCCAGTGTATTAATGGCAATGGGTATGATGATGTTATCCCCTATGTTAATTTCTCTCCCCTTCAAACTGATGTTATTTGTACTTATTGATGGCTGGGCATTATTAATGGGTACCTTAGCCTCGAGTTTTTACGTCTAAGAGACATCCATAAAATGACTCCTGAAACAGTCCTCACAATCATGCAACAAACCTTACAGGTAATCACTATGCTGATCGCTGTTATTTTGTTACCTGCATTATTTGTTGGCTTACTTGTCAGCATGTTCCAAGCTGCAACGTCAATTAATGAACAAACCTTAAGTTTTATTCCCAAATTATTAGTGACGATTCTAGTATTAGTATTGGCTGGCCCATGGATGCTTAGCTTGCTAACAGGCTATGCGCAACGTGTATTCGAAGACATCCCCTTCTTGATTGGCTAATCATGGAACTTAGCACTGCAGAAATTACAGGCCTTTTAGGAACCTATATTTGGCCTTTTTTTCGAATTGCCGCCCTTGTAATGGCTGCACCTATTTTCAGTAGTAATTTTGTCAATGCACGTAGTCGCTTATTAATCGCACTGGCCATTAGCATCGCAATTGTTCCCTCGATTCCGATATCTGCCCCTGTAGTTGATCCTCTGAGTGGTATTGGATTACTGATTATCGCCCAGCAAATTCTCATTGGAGCATGCATGGGCTTTATGCTGCAGTTACTTTTCAATTCCTTCATCATTGGTGGACAAATTATCGCGATGCAAATGGGGCTTGGTTTCGCTTCAATGGTCGATCCCCAGAATGGTGTAACTGTTCCGGTAATCAGTCAATTTTATTTAATCTTTGTCACCTTAGTATTCATCAGCCTTAATGGCCATCTCATTTTAATTCAAGTACTTGCTGAAAGTTTCATCACCATTCCTGTTGCAGCGTCAGGATTAACAAACACCAGCTTTTATGGCTTAGTAGGTCAAGCTAGCTGGATGTATGCCTCTGGTGTACTTGTTGCTCTACCCGCAATTGGCTCGCTGATGATGGTAAATCTTGCCTTTGGTATTTTGTCACGAGCTGCACCTCAAATTAGCCCTTTTTCTATTGGTTTCCCGATGACGATCATTCTAGGTTTTGCCATTATGTTTGTCACTCTACCTTCTATTGCTAATCATTTACTCACCATGTCAGATCATATGCTACAAATGATTCGTCTATTCGTACAACCTGGAGGAACAGCCTAATGGCTGAAGACTCAGGTCAAGAAAAAAGCGAACAGCCCTCGGCCAAGCGTCTTAATGACGCTCGCGAGAAGGGGCAAGTACCGAGATCGAAGGAATTTACAACGGTTATAGTATTGATTGCCAGTGCGGTGGCAATGATGTTCTTAGGTGAACGAATCATTCGTAGCGTTGCCCAAGTGATGGAAAAATCATTTAGCTTCACCCGAAAAGAAATATTTGATCCCACAGCCATTATTCAGCATGCTTTTTACGCCGTTGAAACCATTGCCTTCGACTTGGGCTCATTCTTAGCCATCACGGTTATTGCTGCACTTGTTGCCCCTGCGAGTATTGGCGGTTGGAATTTTTCAGCTAAAGCATTTGGCGTTAAATTAGACAAGCTCGATCCCCTAAAAGGATTAAAACGTATTTTAGGTCCACAAGGCCTGATTGAACTCGTAAAAGCCTTAGCTAAATTTATCCTCGTCGGTACTATCTCCACATTTATTATTTGGAGTTTACGTGACCAATTATTGACACTGGGTAAGCAAGAAGTTGAAGTGGCAATGTCAGCTCTTGGTAGTTTAGTACTCTGGGCCTTTCTAGCTATCTCCAGTAGTTTAATTCTCATTGCACTTATCGATGTGCCTTTCCAGCATTGGAATCATATCCGTCAGCTCAAGATGACCAAGCAAGAACTCAAAGATGAAAGTAAAGAAACAGACGGTAATCCTGAACAAAAAGGGCGTATCCGTCGCATGCAAATTGAGCTATCTCAACAGCGCATGATGCAAGACGTACCGCAGGCTGACGTCATTATTACTAACCCAACTCATTATGCAGTTGCACTCCGTTATGACCAAACTGGCGCGGCTGCCCCAATCGTTGTTGCTAAAGGTGCAGACCTCATTGCACAACAAATTCGTATGGTGGGTGAAGCCAATGATGTCCCTGTTTTATCAGCTCCTCCTCTAACTCGAGCCATTTATTATAGTACCGAAATCGGTGATGAGATTCCTTCTGGTCTATATATTGCAATAGCTCAAGTGTTAGCGTTTGTCTTCCAATTGCGTCGCTATAACAACCGAGGTGGTAACAAGCCTCACATCAATACGGAGGACTTGCCAATACCAGACGAATTAAAACGAGATTAAAGATAAATGGAAAATAACGATTTAATGGCACGACTAAAATCAATAAGCTTTGCGGCACCAATGATCTTGGTCGCATTGCTTGCCATGGTAGTTCTCCCTCTCCCCCCCTTCATGCTCGATATGTTGTTTAGCTTCAACATTGCTTTATCACTTGTCATTATGCTGGCAAGTATCTATGTACTTAAACCGCTACACTTTGCATCATTCCCCAGTATCCTACTTATCGCTACTTTATTACGCTTGGCGCTTAATGTAGCGTCAACACGTGTCGTCTTATTAGAAGGCCATACCGGTACCGCTGCAGCGGGTGGCGTCATCGAGGCCTTCGGTGAATTTGTTATTGGCGGTAATTACACCGTTGGTTTTGTTGTATTTTCTATTCTCGTCATCATCAACTTCGTCGTAGTCACTAAAGGTGCAACCCGTATTGCTGAAGTGAGTGCTCGTTTCACTTTAGATTCTATGCCTGGTAAACAAATGGCAATTGATGCGGATCTCAATGCAGGTCTTATTGATCAAGATGAAGCACGTGCCCGTCGTGAAGAGATTATGCAAGAAGCTGATTTTTACGGTTCAATGGATGGTGCCAGTAAATTTGTTCGTGGTGATGCGGTTGCCGGTATTCTAATCTTATTTATCAACCTTATCGGTGGACTCATCATTGGTGTAGCACAGCATGATATGAGCTTTTCAGAAGCGGGTCATAACTACACCTTATTAACAATCGGTGATGGTCTTGTTGCACAAATACCTTCATTACTACTTGCAACTGCAGCTGGGCTGTTAGTTACCCGCTCTACTAAAGAGCAAGATATGGGTGAGCAAATCGTTGGTCAGCTATTTAAAGAGCCAAAAACACTGATGGTAACGTCAGGTATCATTGGTGCAATGGGCGTTATTCCTGGCATGCCAAACCTGCCATTCTTAATACTCGCCTTTGCAGGTGCGTATGCTTCATGGGTGATGATGCAGCGCCAAAAAGCTGTCGAAGCGGCAATACCTATAGCGAATACCGAGACTGAAGTACCTAAAGAACAACGTGAACTTGGTTGGGAGGATTTAAGTCCCGTCGATCCTATAGGATTAGAAGTGGGTTACCGCCTTATTCCTCTCGTGGATAAAAACCAAGGTGGACAATTAATGAGTCGAATCAAAGGGATCCGTAAAAAAATCTCGCAAGAACTCGGTTTTTTAATACCGCCTGTTCATATTCGTGACAATCTTGATTTAGCACCAACGGCTTATCAAATTACCTTGTTTGGTGTCACCTTTGGTGAAGCTGAAGTTCATCCTGATAGAATGATGGCAATCAATCCTGGTCAAGTTTTTGGCGAATTAGATGGAATTAAAGGTCAAGATCCTGCCTTTGGGCTCGATGCAGTGTGGATAGAGCCTAGTCAACGTGAACATGCTCAAGCACAAGGTTATACCGTTGTTGATGTAGACACCGTGATTGCGACTCACTTAAGTAAAATATTACAAAGCCACGCACATGATTTATTAGGCAGGGAGGAAGTGCAACAACTCCTTGATAACTTAGCCAAAACAGCACCTAAACTTGTCGAAGGTCTTGTTCCGGATGCCCTACCTTTGGCAACGGTTCAAAAAGTATTGCAAAACTTACTCGAAGAGAATCTACCTATTCGTGATATTCGTACTATTACTGAAGCACTATCTGAGCAGGCAGCTCGCAACCCTGAATCAGAAGCACTTACCGCTTCAACCCGCATGGCACTGAGCCATTCTATTGTGCAACATGTGAATGGTATTAAAGCCGACCTACCAATTATCACTTTAGATCCTGAGCTGGAACAGATATTGCTTCAGACATTACAGGCTACTGCAGAAGGTGGTGCCAGTTTAGAACCAGGACTCGCAGAGAATATGCATAAGAATTTACAAGATGCTACGCAACGCCAAGAAATGACAGGAGAGTCTGCTATTTTAGTTGTTCAAGCTGGTTTACGAACATGGATTTCTCGCTTTATTCGTCATTCAATTCCTAGCTTGAATGTCTTGTCGTATAACGAAATTCCCGATAACAAACAAATTAGAATTGTTGCTAACGTTGGTCGTTAGTACTCAAGGATATTATTATGAAAATTAAACGTTTCCAAGCTGCCGATGTTCGCCAAGCAATCAAAGAAGTCCGAGAGGTACTTGGTCCTGATGCTGTTATCTTATCGAATAATCGTGTTGATGGTGGTGTAGAGATTGTAGCAGCCACCGATTATGATGAAGCTCAATTTAAACGTCAGTCAGAGACTCGACCTGCTCAATCACCACGAGTAGAAATAAATCCTGCTGCAGAAGCCTCTCCTCATATTGAACCACACGCTCAGGCAACACAAAATGTTTGGTCACAAGAACCTACGCTCATCCAAATGCGTAAAGAAATTTCAGGCCTTAAAGATATGTTGCAAAATCAACTATCAGATTTGGCCTGGAAAGATATGGAACATAATAGCCCGGTTCAAGTCCAGCTATTGCAACGTTTCTTACAAATGGGAATTCAAGTTGATGTCGCTAAAAATCTTACATCTCACGCACAGGGGTCTGATGATTTAGAACTCTCATGGCGGCAGTCACTGGGTAAATTAGCGAGTGAAATTCCACTCGATAATGATGACATTATTACTCAAGGCGGGATCTATGCATTAGTAGGGCCTACAGGTGTTGGTAAAACAACAACCGTCGCTAAAATTGCCGCAAGATGCGCCTTAAAACACGGTGCCAAGAATGTTGCCCTTATTACTACAGATTGTTACCGAATCGGTGGACAAGAACAATTACGCACATATGCCCGCATTTTAGGTGTACCAGTTCGTGTTGCTAAAACACACAAAGAACTAGGTGACGCCTTGAATGACCTACTAGATCGACGGTTTATCCTCATTGATACAGCAGGAATGAACCAACGTGATATGCAGTTGGCGGAGAAGTTTTCTGTACTGAAACAACAATCACCTAAAATAAAAAATTACTTAACTGTATCAGCAACCACCCAAGCAAGCGGTCTAAATGATATTATTAACACTTTCTCACACCTTGAGTTGAGCGGTTGTATTTTGACCAAAACAGATGAAACAAATAGTTTAGGTGGCGCTATATCAGCATTAATTCGCCATAAATTACCATTAGCTTATGTCTGTAATGGTCAGCAAGTCCCTGAAGATTTCAGTCTTGCCCGCCCAAATATATTGGTAAAACAGGCAAGTGATTTGATGAACGAAACAGAGCAACAACTCGATCCTCAAACCTTGTCTAGCTATGGAGGTTTTGCAGCTTATGGCTGATGCACCTAATGACCAAGCACATGGTCTTAGAAAAATGACAAGCCCACCTCGCCCAGTAAAAGTAATTGCTGTGGCAAGTGGTAAAGGCGGTGTCGGAAAAACTAATATCACTGTAAACCTAGGTGTTGCTCTCGCATCACAAGGGAAACAAGTGCTATTGCTTGATGCTGACTTAGGTATGGCTAATATTGATGTCATGCTTGGCTTGCATCCACAATACAATCTATTACACGTATTAGATGGTAGCAAAACATTAAGCGATATTATTGTTGAAGGTCCTTCTGGTCTAAAAATAATACCTGCAGCTTCTGGTGTTCAAAAGATGGCTGAGTTAAGCCCTGCAGAACATGCAGGTATGATTCAAGCCTTTAGCGAAATGGATGATCAAATTGATATTTTGATGATCGATAGTGCTGCGGGTATTTCTGATAGTGTAGTCAGCTTCACGCGTGCAGCCCAAGAAGTGATTGTCGTTGTTTGTGATGAGCCTGCATCGATTACTGATGCCTATGCCTTTATTAAATTATTAAGCCGTGAATATGGCGTTGTTCATTTTCATATCATTACTAATATGACCCGAAGTGTGCAAGAAGGCCGCGAGTTATTTAATAAAATATCCCTAGTCTGTGACCGCTTCCTCGATGTTAATTTAGACTTTATGGGCATTGTTCCCTTTGATGAAGACTTACGCCGCGCAGTAAAAAAACAACGTGCTGTTGTTGAGTTTATTCCTCGCAGTAAATCAGCTACAGCTTTTATGCACCTAGCAAAAAAAGTAAATTACTGGCCGGTTCAAAAACAACCACGTGGTCATATGGAGTTTTTTGTTGAGCGTCTAATTCAAGCAAGTCTGGATTTAGCATAGGATGAATGCCGTGGCCATGTATACCGACACAGGAACATCAAACACATCGATGTCTGAACTGGTTGAACAACATGCGACCTTGGTAAAGCGTATTGCTTACCACTTAATTGCACGCCTTCCACATACTGTAGATGTCGATGATCTTATTCAAGCTGGAATGATTGGCTTGTTGGATGCAGCTCAGCATTATAATCCCAGCCAAGGTGCAAGCTTTGAGACCTACGCTGGCATTCGTATTCGCGGTGCAATGCTAGATGAAATTCGCAGAAATGATTGGGCCCCACGTTCTGTGCACAAAAAAGCGCGTGAAATTTCTGATGTTATGCGAGAAATAGAACAACAAGAAGGCCGCCATGCCCATGATAGTGAAGTAGCAAAAGCCCTTGGGCTTAGTCTTGATGAATATCATCAACAATTACATGCCTCAGCTGGTCATCAAGTATTTAGTCTTGATGAATTTACAGATAATGATGAAACACATGCTCAGCCGATTACCGCTGCTTTATCTGGTCCTGTTGACTCACTGCAATCTAATGACTTTCAAGATGCGATGGCTGAAGCAATAAAAACATTGCCCGAGCGTGAGCGCTTGATGATGGGCTTGTACTATAACGAAGAATTAAATTTAAAAGAAATTGGTGAAGTGTTGGGCGTCAGTGAGTCTCGTGTTAGTCAAATACACAGTCAAACTGTCATCCGACTTAGATCTAAATTGAGTGACTGGTTAAACTGAGAATTGGAGGTGTCCCTTGGATAAAGATATGAAAATTCTCATCGTGGATGATTTTTCCACAATGAGACGAATAATAAAAAATTTGCTACGAGACTTAGGATTTAATAATACCACTGAGGCTGATGATGGCTTAACAGCATTACCTATATTACAAGCAGGTGGTATTGATTTTCTTGTTACTGACTGGAATATGCCAGGCATGCAAGGTATCGACTTACTCAAAGCTGTTCGTGCCGATGAAAAACTGGCAAACATTCCTGTATTAATGGTAACTGCTGAGACCAAACGTGAGCAAATTATTGTTGCTGCACAAGCGGGCGTAAATGGCTATGTCGTTAAACCATTTACAGCTGCGACTCTTAAAGAGAAAATAGATAAAATTTTCGAACGAATTGACGCACAATAAATACAGGCCACATCATGGAAACAAGCAATAAAACGGTACAACTTGACGCTGCTCGTGCCCTAGTCACAGCATTAGAAGCAGATAATGAGAAAGCTGCAGAGCATCAGCTCACCATTCTCACACAATCTCAAGAAAGTGAACTTTTCCATGAAGTAGGAAAATTAACGCGCGAACTCCATGAAGCTATGAATAACTTCAATTTGGACTCTCGTTTAGTTGATTTGACAGAAAATGACATGCCTAACACGCGTGAACGTTTAAATTACGTCATCACAACAACAGAAGAAGCGGCACACAAAACGCTTGGTTATATCGATCAAACTCTTCCTCTTGCCTCAGAGCTTAAATCAACTGCCGATAAAATTGATCAAAGTTGGCACCGTTTTCGCATGAAAGAAATGAACGCAGACGAATTTCGTGCTCTAAGTAAAGAAATCGAAGTGTATTTGCCTGAAGTTAAACAAAAATCAGATCAGATTCATGCCAATTTATCTGAAATGATGATGGCTCAAGGATTCCAAGATCTAACAGGACAAGTAATTCGCCAAGTCATAGATTTGATTGAAGAGGTAGAAGATAACTTGGTGCGACTGGTGAAAATTTCTGGTCAGCATAGTGAGATTAAACCAGAAGGCAACAAAAAAGTTGATCCGATTAAGGCTGAGGGACCTCAGATTAATGCTGGAGACAACCCTAATGTTATTAATGATCAAGATGAGGTCGACGATTTGTTATCAAGTCTAGGCTTCTAAAGGACAGATAAAGATGGCCGCATTAGACACTGATGATGAAATCCTTCAAGACTTTTTAGTCGAAGCAGAAGAAATATTAGAAGGATTGAATGAGCAGCTTGTTGAGCTAGAAACGCAACCAGAAGATAGTAATTTACTTAATGCTATTTTCCGTGGGTTTCATACAATCAAAGGTGGCGCAGGCTTCTTAAGCCTAGATGCCATGGTAAGCCTTTGCCATAAATGTGAAGATCTCTTTAATGTCCTTCGTCAAGGTGAAAAAACAGTTGACGCTGAGATGATGGATACCTTTCTTAAGGTACTCGACATACTCAATAGTATGTTTGATGAAACAAAATCTGGCGTATTTCCAAACCCTGCAGATCCAGAAGTGTTAAACCAACTGTCTGTCTACCTCGAAGGAGATGCCGCTCCAGCCCCAGAGCCTGCCGTTGTGGCACCCGAAGCTGCTCCATCTGGTGATGACATTACAGATGATGAATTTGAAGCGTTGCTAAATCAATTACACGGTGATGGTGCGCCAGGTGTACAGAGTAGTGAAGCCGCTGAACTTCCCCCCTCCCCGACTCCAGTTAAATCAGGTGATGATATCACTGAAGAAGAATTTGAAGCATTATTAGATGAGCTTCAAGGCAAAAAGCCAGCGGCAAAACTTGAACCAGAAGTTAAAATAGAGCCCCCAGCACCTGTTAAAAAAGCAGAAATAGCAAATCCTGCACCAGCGGCAAAACCTGCCGCCGCAGCCAAACCAGCGGAAACAACTGTCCGTGTTGATACTAGTCGTTTAGATGACATTATGAATATGGTGGGCGAATTAGTACTGGTTCGTAATCGAATTAGCACATTAGAAACAGCACTCGAAGACGAAGAAATGGCCAAAGCAGTCAATAATTTGGCTGTGGTAACAGGCGATTTACAAACTGCGGTTATGAAAACACGTATGCAGCCGATTAAAAAGGTATTTGGTCGCTTCCCTCGGGTCGTCCGCGATCTTGCTCGAAGCCTGAAAAAAGATATTAACCTTGAACTACGTGGTGAAGATACCGATTTAGATAAAAACTTAGTTGAAGCATTAGCTGATCCTCTTGTCCATTTGGTTCGTAATGCTGTTGATCACGGTGTCGAAATGCCCGATATTCGTGAAGCAGCAGGAAAACCTCGCCAAGGACAGATTGTCTTAGGGGCAGCTCAAGAAGGCGACCATATTTTACTTACTATCGCTGATGATGGTGCAGGTATGGATGCCAATATTCTACGTTCAAAAGCGGTAGAAAAAGGCATGATGGATGAGGAGTCTGCTTCACGTTTAACAGACTCTGAAAGTTATGCCTTAATTTTCGCCCCTGGTTTTTCCATGAAACAAGAGATTTCTGATATCTCTGGCCGTGGTGTAGGGATGGATGTTGTAAAAACAAGCATCTCAAAATTAAACGGTGTTATTGATATAAAGTCAGAAATTGGTGTAGGTACAACATTATCAATAAAAGTACCACTCACGCTCGCTATTATGCCAACACTAATGGTCATGTTGGGCGACCAAATCTTCGCTTTCCCATTAGTAAGTGTTAATGAAATCTTCCATCTAGATCTAGAAAAAACAAATGTTGTAGATGGCCAAAAAACAATTATGGTGAGAAATAAAACACTTCCTTTATTTTATTTAAGGAAGTGGCTTGCAAGTACATTTAAGGAAACCAGTGAACCTCAAATTGAACACGTTGTCATTGTCAATGTAGGGACACAACGTGTAGGCTTTGTTGTAGACCAATTAATTGGCCAAGAAGAAGTTGTAATAAAACCTTTAGGTGCTTTACTTCAAGGTACAAAAGGATTATCTGGAGCAACAATTACAGGTGATGGTCGTATTTCACTTATTCTTGATTTCCCTGAACTAATGGCAACCTATGCCCATAGAGAGTACTAAGGAGAGTCGTGTCTGTTCGTGTATTAATTGTTGATGACTCAGGTTTTTTTCGTAGACGATTGTCTGCAATTATTAGCTCTGATCCCTATCTAACCGTTATCGGCAATGCCAGTAACGGACAAGAAGCTATCGAACAAACAAAGCTTTTAAAGCCTGATGTCATTACAATGGATATTGAAATGCCCGTAATGGATGGAATTACTGCCACTCAAAAAATTATGGATCAGACCCCTACTCCTATCTTAATGTTATCAACATGGACAACGGAAGGGGCAAAGTCTACACTTGATGCCTTAGATGCAGGTGCTGTCGATTATATGCCAAAGCGTTTTGAAGATGTTTCGAATGATAAAAATCAAGCTCATCAACAACTCTGCCAGCGTTTAAGACATTTAGCTCATAAAACAAAACCTTACCACATTGCCCCTCCAAAAGTAGTGAAGCCCATTATTAAAACGCCTCTACCTAAAGTATCACTATCTCGAGTATCTCGTGCGCTACGTTTAGTAGTGATCGGAACATCGACAGGTGGTCCTGTAGCGTTACAGAAAGTGCTTACGCAACTACCTGCCAACTTTCCCTACCCTATTTTATTAGTGCAACATATGCCTGCTACATTTACACCTTCATTTGCAGAGCGATTAAATACACAATGTAAAATTCAAATCAAACATGCTGAAAATGGTGATGAGCTTCGTGCGGGAACCGCTTATCTCGCTCCAGGTGGGATGCAAATGCTCCTAAAAGGAAATAATAGAAAACCTTTTATTGAGGTTCAGGCTAGTCAATCAACACAATCTTATAAACCTTGTGTAGATATTACCTTTGATTCAGTAGCCAATATTTACCCAAAAGAAACCTTGGCAATAATCCTGACCGGTATGGGAGCCGATGGTAGAGATAGTTGCCAGAATTTACATGATTTGGGCTCTACCATTTGGGCTCAAGATGAAAAAAGTAGCACAATTTATGGCATGCCAATGGCTATTGCCAAAGCAGGTTTTGCTGATGGTATTTTTGATCTAAATGATATTGGTCACCGTTTGGCAGGTTTAGCATAATGGATATTCTTAGCGTACTCGGTCTAATTGTTGGTTTTGGTGCCATTATAGGTGGACAATACCTTGAAGGTGGCCATCTTGATTCTATTTTGAATTCGGTAGCACTATTAATTGTCCTAGGCGGCACCTTAGGTGCGGTTATGCTGCAAACTCCTCTTAATACCTTTATTCGTTCTATTAAAATGCTGGTTTGGGTCTTTTTCCCACCTAAGTATTCTGCAGAACTAATACTTGAGAAAATCCTCGACTGGAACCAAATTGCTCGTAAAGAGGGTTTATTTAAACTAGAGTCGCTTGCAGAGTTTGAAGACGACCTTTTCATTCAAAAAGGGCTACAACTTATTGCTGATGGTGCGACACCTGAAATGATCCGGGAAATATTAGAAAATGATCTCGACATTCAAGAACAACAAGACATTCAATCATCAAAAGTATATGAAGCAATGGGCGGATATTCACCTACCGTGGGGATCATTGGTGCTGTTTTAGGTTTAATTCATGTTATGGGTAATCTGGCTGATCCTTCATCTTTAGGAACAGGTATAGCCGTTGCCTTTGTTGCGACGATTTATGGTGTTGGTTTAGCGAATTTGGTATTTCTTCCTGTTGGCAATAAGCTTAGAATTCTTATTGAACGTCGAAGCCAAGTTTATATGATGTTAATCGAAGGCTTAATCAGTGTGGCTGATGGTGATAATCCACGTAATATTGAAAGCCGCTTACAAGCTTACGTTAGCTAAGAACGGCCATGGCTCGTAGAAAAAAAATCGAAGATAATGCCAACCACGAACGTTGGTTAGTGTCTTATGCTGACTTCATTACCCTATTATTTGCCTTCTTTGTTGTCATGTATTCTATTTCTTCTGTGAATGATGGTAAGTATCGTGTTTTATCTGATTCTTTAGAAGCTAGCTTTACCGACCGTAAACGAAGTGAAGACCCGATACAAATAGGTGAAGTAAGCCGTGGGCAAGGCGAAAAAACAGCTGAAAATCTTTCTTCAGCTAATCCAGCTATCACGATAGAAATTCCTATTGAAATCTATACACCACCTCCCGTTTCTGAAGAAACAATACAAACTATTAACGAAATTTCTTCGAAACTAAATAATACCTTAAAAGACTTAATAGAAAATGACGATGTAATCATCAAGCAAGGTGAAGATTGGCTAGAATTAGAAATGAAATCTAAAGTGCTCTTTTATAGTGGTGAAGCTCGACTAGAAAAAAGAGCCGTGCCTATTATTGGTAAGGTAGCAGATATTCTTCGTCCATCTTCTAACCTTATCCAAGTTGAAGGCTTTACAGATAATAATCCCATTAATACGCCTAGGTTCCCATCAAACTGGGAACTGTCGGCAGCTCGAGCTGCAAGTGTTGTACATTTACTTGATCGTTTCGGTTTAAATCCGGACAGAATGTCAGCGATCGGATATGGTGAATTTAAACCTATTGCTGACAATCAAACTGAAGAGGGTCGCCAGAAAAATCGTCGCGTTGTTCTCGTGGTATTAGGCAGTGATAAAACCAGTCGTTCTATAGAAACATTTACGCAAGCTACAGAGTCACCTTCTGCACCGCCAGTGAATGTTGTGGTAGAACCAATATCAACAGTACCCGTACAAATTCAACCACCAAAAAATACGCCATGACAATATGGGCAGCATCCTTAATGTCGACACGTTGATAAAACAACTTGAAACATAGCGGTTAATCTACCTTTCTGGCATGAATACTGCTTTGATATAAAGTATAAACACTGGTTGCCGTTATTTTGTCAGCCATACTTTTTGTAACATGATTCTAATCATCATGTAGAAGGTTAAACTAATGAGCCAAAGTGATAGTGAAGAAAATGACCCAATATTACAATGGGTGACATACCAACTTGAAGAAGAGACGTATGGTATTAATGTAATGCAGGTACAAGAAGTACTGCGTATTACAGAAATAGCCCCTGTCCCAGGCGCGCCTGCCTATGTAATCGGCATCATTAACCTTCGTGGTAATGTTGTCACCGTTATTGATACTCGTAGCCGCTTTGGACTAATGTCAAAAGAGAGTGATGAACAGTCACGAATTATCATTGTAGAAGTCAATGGCAATGTTATCGGAATGTTAGTAGATAGTGTTGCTGAGGTTGTTTACTTACATCAATCAGAAATCGATACAGCACCAAGCGTCAGCAGTGACGATAGTTCACGCTTCATACAAGGTGTTTGCAGCCGCGATGAGAATTTATTAATTCTTGTTGATGTTGATAAATTTTTAACTGAAGAAGAAATTCTTCATGGCTGATAATATTAACCCTACTCAGCCATTAGCACCTTCTTTGCCTATAAATCCTCCACCAGAAGATAAACGGCAAGACAAAAACAAACAGCCCCCTAAAGAAAATGAGGCTGAACAACAACATGACGATGATGAAGCAACAACAAAACCTCATCGCGGTTTATTTGATGAATACGTCTAAATAAGGCCAACCTAAAGGAGAATATGAAATGATGACAATCATACTCGTTGCAAGCATAAGCCTTGTTGCCATAATGGTGGCGACAACTTCTTATCGCTTATTCAAATTAAACCAACATCAAGCTGCAAAAATTGGCAGCTTACAGGATCAGCTTTCATTATTATGTGCGGGTGCCGTTGGTTCTGATAAAAAAATAATGAAATTTGAACAAACACTTAATCAGTTAAAAGAGCACCAAAATACACTTGATTTAGGCATGAGCTCTACACAACATAATTATGACCATGCTATTCGACTCGCTCGCAAAGGTGTGAGTATGGACCAACTCATTGATAACTGTAATTTAAGTGATGAAGAGGCTCACTTAATTAACCGTTTACACGGTAAAGACAATCATGAATTTAAACAAGAATTACACTAAAAAGGAAGGCTGGCTTGAGGTTTACCTAATAAATAACCTTGAATATAGTCGACACCATATGACGTTAATAAGTCCATAGTACTTTGTCGCTCAACAAATTCTGCCACTGTTTTTTTACCCAAACCATGGGCAATATCGATCATCGATTTTACTAATAACTGATCAACAGAATCATTTTCTAAATTAGTAATAAAGCTTCCGTCAATTTTAAGGATGTCCACAGGGAACTGTTTGAGATAACTATAAGAATTAAATCCAGCGCCAAAATCATCTAAGGCAAAATGACAGCCTAATGTGCGAATGCGTAAAACCATATCTTTTGTTTGATCAAAATTAGAAATCGCCGCAGTTTCAGTGATCTCAAATATAATTCTTTTTGGGTCAATGCCTGTTTCTTTTAACTTCTGCTCAATTAATGGGAAAAGCTTTTGATCAAGGAAAATATTACCCGATAAATTTATAGTAAGTGAAAGGTGTTCAGGCAATGTATAAATCATATCAAATGCATGATTTACAACCCATAAATCAATATGGTGAATTAAGCCCATTGTTTCAGCAACAGGAATAAAGTCATTAGGGTAAAACAAGGCATTATCTTCACCTTTCATCCTAATTAGGCACTCATAATGACTTACGTCACCAGTCTCAATAGAAAAGATAGGTTGATATTCTAATAAGAACCGTTCTTGCTGTAATGCTGCTCTAATACGAGGAGCCCACTCCACGTTTTGCCGTAACGTATGCATTTCAGTATCTTGTGGACAATATAGATGTGCACGATTACGGCCACGTTTTTTAGCGGTATAACAAGCCTGATTAGCCTGAGCTAATACATCACCAGCTGTTTGCACTTCCATATTATCAATAAACTTAACCCCTATACTTGCTGATAGGTGATATTGACTATGTCTATGCTCAAAGGCATAACCATCAAAAAGGAGCCGTAGTTTTTCAGCAATTTGCATTGCTTTATCATCATCTTCAACATTATCGACTAGGATTGCAAACTCATCCGAACCTATACGTACCAAGGTCTCGCTTACTGAGAAATGACTACGAAGTTCATTTGCAAGCTGAACTAATAAACTATCGCCCGCTTCATGCCCTTCAGCATCATTTAATACTTTAAACCTATCGACATCGAGATAGAATAAAGCACTTGTCGTTTTGAAATTACGAATATGAGTGAGTGTTAGCTCAAGAATCTGTTCTAAACGTCTTCGGTTTAATAATCCTGTTAAATCATCATGGCCAACAGAAAATTGTAAGCGCGCTTCCATGACTTTTAATTTATCAAGCTCATCCTGAAGATAAACTTGATGTCGATTAATCTCATCTCGCTCTTTTTTAACGGCTAATGCTGTCATCACAGAAGGAGGAAAGGATTCAGCAGTGAGTGGATGGTAAAATAAGCTTGTCACACTATGACCAAGATCCGTTAGGATTTGAGCATGGTCCCACTCTGATTCTTGTGTAAGTGAAATAATTGGAATTAAACGCCACTCATCAAAGTCATCCATCATGATGCGTAATTCAGAAACAGTGAGACCTGGTAAGTTACTATCGATTACGAGTAAATCGATGTCACAACTATCACCTTGAATACCTTGGCGTAAACACTCCACCACGCCATTGCCATTGAAGGTTGCTGTAATATTTGAAAAGCCACTGATCTCAAGCATTGTTTTCATAAATGCGACATCAGATTCTTTGGCACCGGCGATAACAATTTTAGAGTCCATCAATACATCAACATCTGAACCAATAATTGGGTCAGTTTGCCGTGTTTTGATCTCCCTTGAGCGACGCTCTAAAATTTTTTCAGCCAATTTTGCCACCTAATTTCTAAATCTACGTCACTGTAGGCTGCTCTCGATAAAATCCATTTATCTAATAAAATCATAACTTAATGAGTTTATTGTAAAGCAAATTATACATAAATTCAGTAAATATACAAATTTTGTAGGTATTTTTCCCATGACAGTGTTACAAAATGATCTAAGCCACTAATTTTGTAGGACTTAATGAAATACTAATTTATAAAGAAACTTAGAAAAGAAGAGGCGTTTATGACTACAAACTAAAAAAATATTCGTTTTGACTATGCCTTATCCTTAATAACAGGCATTTTTCCTGAAACTATATAGGCATAAGCAATCACTTCAGCAATCACACGGTAAAGTAAGGGAGGAATCTCCTCTCCAAGTTCAAGTTCGCTCAACAATGCTGCCAGCATGACATCTTCACGAAGTGGCACACCATGTTCTTGTGCAACCCGAATAATTTCTTCTGCAATTGCACCCTCACCTGTTGCCGTCACTGTAGGAGCATTTTCACCATCATACTCTAGTGCTATAGCACGCAACGTCTCACTCATACTGATACATCCAAGAGAGAATGTGTTAACTGTTGAGTCCCACTATCAATATTAATTGCTTTATCCACTGACCCACAGCTACAACTACTATGGCTTATAGAAACGCCTAATTTTTCCATTGCCTCATCTAAGAGTGACATATTATCTGCCAGTAATTGGGCACTCTCTTTCTTTTCAGCTCTGATAATCACTTTCACATCCTCATCCTGAAGTGTGACAGTCGCTTGGACAGGACCTAAATTCTGAGTATCTAATCTCAATTTCACGTTCCATATCTCATTATCTTGCTCATCGGTAGATTTATTCTTATGCTGATCAATTTGAATCTGTAATAAATCCAAAGCCTGCTTATCCTTAATAGGAACATCAAATAGCCAACTTGCAACCGTCGCACCTGATTCAGGTTCTTTGAGCATATTCAGTTGATTTAATTGAAGCTTATTATGAACGCCTTCTACCTCTTTAAATAATTGCATTAATTCAAGCAGATCCATTGGAACGTGGCGACTAACAGCTTGAGTGCTTGCAGGGAGAAGTGGTTTCGTCAATAAAGCCACTAATGATGCAGCTTGTTGCTGATTGAGAATTGTAGGCAACGATGTTTGAGCTTGAGGCGTTAAACTTGATAATAATGACGGTACACTTTTCCCAGATAATAAAACATTAAGTACTTGAGCAGGTGTTCTACCATGAGCGGTTAGTGCTGTTTGTACTTGTGCTGGTAGCTTATTTATAGCCTTATCACTTAGCTGGCCTTTATTGTCTGTAATGACTGTTTCTACAGCCTTAAGTACATTTAATAAGTTTGCTTTAAAGTCTTGTGTACTTTGGCTAGGCTGTTGTAGTAATTGGCGTTCCATTACAACGCCAGATGTTGCTACAGCCTGTTTTAATGCCTGAGGCTCTGTTAGCTTTGGTTTATCTAAAGAATGTTGAATTAACTGTTGAACCGCTTTTTGCACTGGCTCAGGTAATTGTTGATTTTGAAAAGATCTAATGACTTTTTTCAAATTAGGACTCTCAGCCTGTTGTGGCAATAACTGACGAATTCTATCTAAAATAATATGTTCACGTGGCAATGCTTGTTCTGGCCGAAGTTGAATGCTTAATGGCTTAATACTCATCACATCCATCAGCAGTTTATCACCTACTTTATGCTTTTGGCTTAGCTGACTGACATCAACTTCGATCTTCTGCGGAGGCGGTGTCGCTTTGTTTCTATCTGTTAGAAGAGGTGTTGTTTGAACGAGTAGTTTATTATCGGCCAAAACTTTAATAACGTCGACAGCCATCTGTTGGCCTGGCTTCAAGCTTACAGGTTCAGAAACTGTAGCAGATGGAATAAGTTGTAATACTGGCTTTCCATTTTGTAAAACAAGCTCAAGTTGAACCTTTTGTCCCGCCTGAAGTAAAACAGGACTTCGTATATCTAATATGCTATCGGCAAGCTTAATCGACATTATCTCTGCGGTGGCAGTCGCGGCAATGACAACCGCCTCAACTCGTTGCCCAATGACTAAGCCTGCAAGTACATTTTTAGGGATATCTTGAATGGTGCCTAGTTGAGTTTGTATTGCTTGCTGAACGAACACAGTATTATCAGCCCACTTATTTAATTAATACAATGCTAGTATATACCTAATGAAGAAAAATCCAACATTATGGTATACCCGTTCTAATGGTACTGTTAGAGGGCCTTTTTCGTCTTCGGCTATTAAAAATAATCTTCTTATTGGCCGCTTAAATCCTAATAAAGATCAGGTCAGCATTGATCAAATAAGCTGGCAATTAATCTCTAGTCAGGTTCAACTCCAGTCCGACAATCACGTCGATGTACGATCACAATCAAAACGTAATCTTGATGAACGCAATGGTTTTGATCGTAGACATCCTGCCTCAGCTGAACAGATGAATCCCCAGAACCGACTGGGCGACCGTAGAAAAATGGAAGCCGTCGAAGACATTAAACATCGTCAGTTTCGTACTCTACTCATGCACAAGTTTAGACAGAGAAAAGAGCATATTTTTTGGCCTTTAGTCGTCGTATTTTCAATCGTTGTTATTATATTTATCTTAGCCATTACCTTTTCCAAGCCACTTCCTACGTCACAATCAAATTGTACGTTAGCTCCTTCGCCAGGCGTTAATTGGACAAACTGTTTAAAACCACAACTAAACCTACAAAATATAAACTTAGAAAATGCTCTGCTCCGCAATAGCCAACTAGTGGGTTCAAACTTAATGAATAGCACCTTATCTGGTGCTGATATGGCTTATTCAGATCTACGCTTTTCAAACCTCAGTTATAGTCAATTAACACAGGTTAATTTACTCGGTGCCAACCTAAAAAGTGCCGATCTATCTTATGCTGATCTGACAGGTGCAGACTTATCTTATGCTGACTTAACACATGCTAATTTAGGTGGAAGTAAACTCGATAATGTGCGTTTTAGCCATGCTATTTGGGTTAATGGTCAAACCTGTGCATCTCAGTCAATAGGTAAATGTATTATCACTAAGCCTCAAAATCCTTAAGCTGCCTGTCATGCATCTTAGCTAAAAATACTTGAGCCAGAATACTTCCTGTTAGTGCTAAGAACATATCCCACTGCGTATCCCAATTGTCGCCTTGCGTGCCCAAAAAAGCTTCTGCTGCTTGTTCATTAAGCACTGCAACCCACCACTCAATCAGTTCATAAAAAGCACTTATAGAGAGGCTAATAGCACACACAATGGCAAATAACCACTTACTTTTCTGTAGTGGCGAGGTTCTTAATAATAACTCTCGGCCCACGATTGCTGGCACTATACCTTGGAAAAAGTGACCCAGACGATCATAGTGATTTCTGTCTAAATCAAATTCAGTTTGAATCCAGTTAAATAATGGGTTTTCAGCATAACTATAATAGCCACCAATAATTAAAATCAAGCCAAAGATCGCCAACAATCGATAGCTTAATAAACTCAGTGGAAATCGAAAATGCGTCTGCCATACAACGACTAAGCCAATCATGACTGGGAAGGTTTCTAAAAACCATGTCAGGCGATCTGTTACAGGAGAGAAACCAGAAAATACTAAACTAACAAATAGAAAATAAAACCAAAATGCGTGCTCTATTTTCTGTGTCATTAATGCAGTTTTTGCGGCATGGCCAAACTAAATGCTGGAATATCAACTTCAAATTTCTCACCATCATCATCAACCATCATATAATGTCCTTGCATCATGCCTACAGGGGTATCTAGCATTGCCGCACTGGTATAGGTGAACTCTTCTTCAGGCGCTAAAAAAGGATGTAGACCTATTACGCCATCCCCTTCAACTTCCTGCTCATGACCATCACCTCTAGTAATTTTCCAATAGCGTGATAATAATCGTGCCGCATGTGTGCCCTTGTTTTTTATCGTAATCGTATAAGAAAACAGATAACGCTGTTTGTCTGGATCTGATTCTTGCACAAGATAAGTGGCTTCAACATCCACGGCTATATTTTTAGTATTTTCTAGAGTCATGTATTCGAGTATACAGTGAATTGCTGAGCTAAAAGACGCGCACCCAATAAACCTATTTTTGGCTGTAATACAATTCGAACAGGAACCTTCTCCATCAAGGGTTTCATTCGCCCCTTATCTAAAAAGGCCTTGATAAAACCACCTAGCTTAAATCGTTCTAGATTCTTAGCAGCGATACCACCAGCAAGATAGACTCCAGCTCTAGGTGATACGGTTAGCGCTAAATTACCTGCTTGAGCGCCATAGATTTGAATAAATAAATCCAGAGCCTCAAGTGCTAGAGGACTTCTCCCCTCAAGTGCAAACTGGCTGATAGCGGCACCAGCATCACCATTAATCATTGCTAGGCGAAGTGATTCATCTTCATCAGATTGCTGATAGGCACGCAGAAATTCATAAATAGTGACTAAACCAACACCCGATACCACGCGTTCATATGAGACATGCCCAAAACGTTCAAGAAGGTGCTCTAGCAATAAAGTTTGTTGGCGATCTGTAGGTGCGAAATCAGTATGCCCGCCTTCTGTAGCAATCACTTTCCAATTATCGCCATCAGGTAATAATAGTGCCTGTCCTAAGCCCGTACCCGCACCAATAATAGCTCTAGGAGCATGTGGATCTTCATCACCTTCCTGTAAGGTATATATATCTTCATCAGTAAGACAAGAAATACCATGTGCTACCGCCTCAAAATCATTACATAAATGTACATGCTGAAGTTTAAATTGATTCGCTAAATCATCGGCATTTAATGTCCAAGGTAAATTAGTTACATTTGCATCACGATTAGAAACAGGGCCTGCAACCGCAAAACATGCACTACTTATTTGAGATTCTTTAACCTTATCTTGGTTTAAAAACGCTGTCAAAATCAAATCAAAACTGGCAAACTTCTGACTGACATATTCTGTTTCTAATACAACATCACCCTGTTCGGTCGATAGCTGAAATAAGGTCTTAGTACCGCCAATATCAGCCGCTAGAATGCAGTTCATCATTATTGGCCAGCTGCCGCCTTATCCATAAACCAATAATATTCACCTTGAGGAGCCAAACGTTGTACTGGTAAGCCTTCAACAGCATCAGTAGTGATATCTTTAACAATAGCAGCCTTCGCTTCTCCACCAATAAATACAATTACTTGTCTTGCAGCATTGATCACAGGATACGTCATCGTTACACGCCAAGATTCAAACTTTTCAACGTAAAGACTCGTCACCATCTTCTCGGTTACATCTAACGCATCAGTGTCAGGGAATAATGATGCAATATGACCATCTGGCCCTAAACCAAGTAAAACTAAATCTAAGGGTGCACCCTCTAAAATATCTGCTAATGTTCTGCCATATCTAATAGCGACTTCAGGAGCGACACCCTCTTCCGTTGGCATGCGGTGAACATTTTGTTGAGGGATTGGGATGTGATCAATCATCGCTTCGCGAGCCATTTTGAAATTGCTGTCATCATGAGTAGGTAAAACACAACGTTCATCACCAAAAAACAAATGAACACGCGCCCAATCAACTTGCTCAACATACGGTGATGTCGCTAATTTTTGGTATAAACCTTTAGGCGTTGAACCACCCGCTAAAGCAACATGAAATACACCTCGTTTGGCAATTGCACTGCGTGCTGATGTCACAAATTGCTCTGTAGCCGCTTCAATCAGACCTTGTGCATCTGGCATAACTTTTTGTTCAGCTCTCATCTTATTCCTCTATTCTAAGGGGTGTGTAGAGTGATCCAGACCACTCTATATTTAAAATTAATGAAAAGAATGATAATGCCACAAGCGTAAAAGTCCAAATCATATTTTCATTTTAGGAAAATAGTGTTGGTGACTTAGAAATTAGACTTTATCAGTTCCTTATTTATCTGTAGTTCTATATTTACTTAACATTGGTAACATTATTGGAGCTTGTACAAATAAGGTAAAAAGGACAACACCAAAAGCTATCGATTGTACCGTCCACCAATAATCGAGTTCTAAAGGTAAAGAAAGCGCTAATGCCAAGGTTACAGCCCCGCGTAGCCCCCCTACAAACATGAGTTTTTGTTCCCCCATAGGGATACGTTCAACTCCTGGCACAAATGAAATGAGACGCGCCCCACCAAATACGCCTACTGCACGTGCGATTAATATTGCCGTGATGCCAATCAACATTGCTAGCCAATTATCGACAAACATACCAAGTGTAATGGTGACGCCCATGAGTAGGAACATTAACGCCTCAGCCACATAGACATTAAAGGTCCAAAAGTCATCAACAAAACTACTTTTTTCATGATTTTGGAAGTCATGATGAATAACACGGCCTAATACCATTGCAGTAACCAAGACAGACATAACGCCAGATACATTCAACCATTGTTGAGCGGTTAGATATGAAATATAGGCTGCAATCAATGTCACAATTGCTTGCTGAACAAAATCTTGTAGTAGCCGAGATAGAAATAGAAAAACAAAGCCAATGAATAAGCCAATAATACTACCGCCTAAGAACACCACCAAAAATCGTAAACTAGCATCAATGACAGAAATATCTTCCATAGGATGCTGAGCTATATAAAGAAAGATACTAAACGTCACAATGGCAGTAGCATCATTAAAGAGTGCTTCACCTTCTATCAACATGCAAAGACGTTCGGGTACACCTGCTTTTCTCATTATTTCTAATACTGCAACAGGATCCGTTGCGGCGAGTAATGCCCCCGTCAATAAGGCTGCAATCCATGGAAACCCTGTTGGATGACCGATACCATAGTAGATCATAACCGCCGCTACAGCGGTTGAAATAAGCATGACAGGGATGGCAAAAAATAATATGACTAATAGGTTTCTGAATAACTGCTTGGCATCAATCTTAAAGGCAGCTTCAAAAATCAATAGCGGAAGAAATACAAACAGAATAAGATCATGAAATGAGTCATAACGAATGCCTGTATCGATATCTAAACTCACTAAAATCTCACTACCAACAAACCCCGTAACAACTAATAGGCCAGCAAAAGGAATATGAAATCTTTCAGAGAAGGGCTTAAGTAGCAAAGCCAGTAACAGCATCATTGCTAATAACATTAACCCTGTGCTGATAGCCATAATTTACTCCTTGATTTTCTCAAGTTCTGGAAAGATCTCATTCATCCCTTTAGTTGTTCCATTGCCCATCACAATTCGTGCATGAGTACGGTTTAATCCCCGCGGGCTTTTCACACCACATGAATGAGCAATAACCCCTACTTCTTTAACCATATTATTGACATAATTAGCCACACGTACAGATTTTGTTTCAGGATGTAAGCCCTTTTGAAACTTAGGGTCATGGGTTGTAATTCCTGTTGGACAGGTATTTTTATTACATTGCAAAGCTTGAATACAGCCTAAAGCGAACATAAATCCGCGTGCACTTGTTATAAAATCAGCTCCAGCACATAAAGCCCATGCTACAGCGCCTGGCGTTATAAGCTTGCCTGAGGCAACAATTTTAATTCGATCGCGAAGGCCATATTGGTTCACTTTATCAACCAGAATAGGTAAGCTTTCACGTAAGGACATACCTACAGAATCGATCAAGGGCATTGGTGCTGCACCTGTACCACCTTCGGCACCATCAACAGTTATAAAATCGGGGGCAAATTCAGCCCCTCTTTTTACAATAGCACTCAATAATGCATCAAGTTGATAAGGAGCCCCTACGACCATTTTGAAGCCTGTAGGTTTGCCCGTGACATTCCTGACTCGATTAATCATATCGATTAAATCATCAAAACTATTTATATCTGGATGGCGGTTAGGACTATAGGCATCTTTTCCTACTTCAACACCACGAATAGTTGCAATTTCTTCAGTCACTTTTTCGCCAGGCAGAATCCCACCTTTACCCGGTTTTGCACCTTGACTCATCTTAATTTCAAACATTTTAACCTGAGAGTGAGAAGCCATTTCGATTAGCTTGTCATCATCAAGTACACCCTTTAGATCACTTACACCATTTTTGGCAGTACCAATTTGAAAAACAATATCAGCTCCACCTTCAAGATGATAAGGCGACAAGCCCCCTTCCCCCGTATTCATCCAACACCCTGCTGATTTAGCCCCTGCTGATAGGGCTAACACTGCCGGTCTTGATAGCGCACCATAGCTCATGCCTGAAATATTGATAATGGAAGATGTTTTATAAGGATACTTGCATGTTGTGCCAATTGTTACCGGTTGAGGTGCTACGGCATCTTGGCCAAGCGTAGGGAATGCACAGTTAACAAATAAAACACGTCCCGCTCCATTGATATTATCCGTTGAACCAAAAGCGACTGTACTATCAACATTTTTAGCCGCGCGATAGGCCCAAGAACGTTGAGCACGATTAAAAGGATATTCCTCTCGATCCATGGCAAAGAAATATTGGCGAAAGAACTCACCTACATGTTCAAATAAATAACGGAATCGTCCAATTACGGGATAGTTTCGTCGGATAGTTTGTTGAGTCTGAGTGACATCAATCACATAGGTCACAATCACCCAAAGAATGATCATGCCAATAACCAAGATAAAGAGTGCTGCAAGCGTCTCCATTGCAGTAATCAAGAAATCGCCAAACTCAGATGACAAATGATTCATACTCGATCCTTATATTTTTACTATTAAACAATCCGCCTATAAGACGCATCGTACTCATATTTGTTACACAAGCACAAGCTAGCAAAGCTCAATATCAATATCAATAAGGAAACAATCATGTATTATTTTAAAAACAAATCATATGCTGGATTATCTGTTTCCTGCCAATAGTTATACCCTAATTCATCTAGAAAGTGATTGAAATCGTCCTGTTCATCGCCATTCACTTGCACCCCTACCAATACTCGGCCATACGCGGCACCATGATTTCGATAATGAAATAGACTAATATTCCAACGTTGTCCCATTCGCGTTAAAAATCGTAATAAAGCACCTGGACGTTCAGGGAATTCGAAACGATATAAATGTTCATCTTCAACCTGAGGTGCATGACCGCCCACCATATAGCGAACATGTAATTTAGCCATTTCATTATCACTAAAATCAGTCCATTGATACCCTTCATCATCAAGACTCGTAAACAAGGCTTGGCGTTCTTCATCGCCACCATTAATTCTCAGTCCGACAAACACCTGTGCATCAGCACTATCAGCATAGCGATAGTTAAATTCGGTAATTCCTCGATCAGCTAATGTGTGACAAAAACGCTGAAAACTACCCGGTTTTTCATCAATGGTTGTTGAGAAAAGTACTTCGCGTCGCTCACCAAGCTCTGCTCTTTCTGCAACATGGCGAAGTCGATCAAAATTAATATTGGCACCACTATCAATGACAACAAGTTGTTCATTCGTGATTTTTTCACGTGCGATATATTTCTTGGCACCTGCAACAGCTAAGGCACCCGAAGGTTCAGCAATCGAACGGGTATCATCAAAAATATCCATAATTGCTGCACAGAGTTCATCACTGTCCACGGTGATCACTTCATCGACCGTTTCTCGGGCAATTCTAAACGGTTCTTCACCGATCTGACGTACAGCCGTTCCATCCGCAAACAACCCGACTTGTTCAAGTACGACACGCTCATCTTTTTCTAAAGCAATTTTTAGGCAAGCAGCATCCTCAGGTTCGACACCGATCACTTTAATTTCTGGCCAGAATGCTTTGATATAAGCGGCCATTCCGGCAATCAAACCGCCACCACCGACGGGGACAAAAACAGCATGGATTGGATCAGGATGTTGACGTAATATTTCCATCGCAATCGTGCCCTGACCGGCAATGACCTCAGGATCATCATAAGGATGGATAAAAGTGCGACCTTGTTCCTTGGCAATATTAAGTGCATAACTACACGCATCGTCATAACTATTACCATGCAAGGAAATTTCAGCACCAAAAGCTTTGACCGCTTCAACTTTAATTGCAGGCGTTGTTTTAGGCATGACTATCAAAGCTGAAATACCCATTTTCTTCGCAGATAGCGCAACACCTTGAGCATGATTACCTGCAGATGCAGCAACCACACCTTGTTGTCGCTCACTATCGCTAAGGTGTGTCATACGATTATATGCACCACGCAATTTAAATGAAAATACTGGCTGCAAGTCTTCACGTTTTAACCAAAGTGTATTGTTTAAGCGTTTTGACAGCCTAGACATCGCATCTAGTGGCGTTTCAATCGCCACATCATATACCCGCGCTTTTAGTATTTTTTCTACGTATTCAGTCAACATGACAGGTCAGTTTCTTTAGCTTTAATAATCAATAGTATGCTTACGTTACCATTGAAGCTCATTTATCTCTATAATTAGTGAGATTAAATAATTGAAATTAAATATAAGGATTAAGCCATGACCGCTGATGAAATGAAAAAACAAGCTGCCTATGCCGCACTAGAACACATTAATACTGACGGTATTGTGGGTGTTGGAACAGGTTCAACTGTAAACCACTTTATTGATGCTTTAGCTACAATTAAAGGTCAAATCAAAGGTGCAGTTTCAAGCTCAATCGTTTCAACTAAGCGTTTAGAAGAGCATGGCATTCCTGTTTTTGATTTAAACTCAGCGGGTCAAATTGCTGTCTACGTTGATGGTGCAGATGAATCTAATCACTTTTTACAGCTAATTAAAGGTGGTGGTGGAGCATTAACACGTGAAAAGATTATTGCTGCTGCAAGTGATAAATTTGTATGTATTGCTGATGAAAGCAAATTAGTTGATGTATTGGGTAAATTCCCACTACCCGTTGAAGTTGTTCCTATGGCCCGTAGCTATGTGGCTCGCGAAATCGTTAAAATGGGTGGTCAACCTGTTTACCGTGAAGGTTTTATCACTGATAACAGCAACGTTATTCTTGATGTTCATGGTTGGGATATTATGGAAGCAATCTCTTTAGAGAAAGAGCTTAATAATATCGTAGGTGTTGTGGCTAACGGTTTATTTGCTATGCGTCCTGCTGATGTTTTATTAATCGGTAGTGAAAGCGGCACAAAAACAGTTTACGCTAAGTAAAACTTCTTTTAGTTATCCCCATCGCTCTGGTGGGGATTAACTAAATAAAATGGATTTCCTCATATAATGTTCAAACCTTTAAGTGTTTTTGTTGGTCTACGCTACACGCGAGCAAAGCGCCGAAACCACTTCATTTCATTTATTTCCCTTACCTCGATGTTAGGTGTAGCACTCGGTGTTGCAGCGTTGATTGTTGTGTTATCGGTTATGAATGGCTTTGAAAAGGAATTACGCGAACGTATCTTAGGTATGACCTCTCACGCCTTTATTACAGGTGCTAATGGCACGCTGACTGACT
>Ga0209494_1000112_pt1 | contig 36388 bp, 34 predicted proteins | sample EN1Hudseemescosm_FD_184628 | JGI IMG/M metagenome (GOLD analysis project Ga0209494, IMG submission 184628) | Methane-oxidizing microbial communities from mesocosms in the Hudson Canyon - EN1B Hudson Canyon (SPAdes) (version 2) | ecosystem: Environmental > Aquatic > Marine > Cold seeps | place... | reverse complement strand
TACCTGAAATTGTCCGCTACTCATATCCAAAGTAGCTATGCCAAAATGGTTGCCTACCTGATTAATTGCTACGAGCAGGCTGTCACTGCGATCATCCAGAAGGGCTTCATCGGTCAAGGTTCCTGGAGTAAGAACGCGCATCACTTTGCGTTCAACAGGCCCTTTGCTGGTTTCAGGATCACCGACCTGCTCGCAGATGGCAACAGAGATGCCTTGTTTGACTAATTTGGCGAGATACCCCTCAGCAGCATGGTAGGGCACGCCGCACATAGGAATTGGGTTGCCATTAGCCTTACCGCGGGCAGTCAGGGTGATATCTAGTAACTGGCTTGCTTTTTTGGCATCGTCAAAAAACAGTTCATAAAAGTCACCCATACGATAAAACACAATATCATTCGGATGCTCTGCCTTGATGCGCAAGTATTGCTGCATCATTGGCGTATGTTCAGTTTTTGACGATTTAGTCATAAAGGGGTCTAGAGTAGGGCCATTTAATTCACGTAATTTCAGTGAGAGATTATGACATAGTTGAGAGCGAATTCAGTGTTTCATATTGGAGCATTTGTGAATAAATTGTAGAATGCCCATCTTCTTTTAATAGACACGCCACCACTAAGGGATTTGTTAATGAGTAATTATGATTTTGGTTTTATTGGCTTAGCCGTAATGGGGCAGAATTTGGTTCTTAATATCGAATCGCGAGGCTTCTCTGTTGCAGTTTTTAATAGAACAGCTTCAGTAACCGATGCCTTCGTCGCTGATCATCCTGACAAAAGTCTTTATTCTGCGCATTCTCTTGAGGAACTAGTCACTAAATTAAACAGGCCTCGCATGATCCAGATTATGGTTCAAGCCGGTGCTCCCGTGGATTCGGTTATAGAATCTCTGATACCGCTTCTTGATGAAGGGGATATGATTATTGATGGTGGTAATACCCTATATACCGATACCATTAGGCGCGAGGAGTATGTTGTAAGTAAAGGGCTTCGATATATTGGTGCCGGGGTTTCAGGCGGGGAGGAGGGGGCTCTAAAAGGCCCGTCGATAATGCCCAGTGGAGATATATCAAGTTGGAAGCTTATCCAGCCTATATTTGAAGCTATTGCCGCGCGTGTGGATGATGAGCCCTGTGTAACCCATATAGGTTTAGGAGGCTCAGGACACTTTGTAAAGATGGTCCACAACGGAATCGAATATGGCGACATGCAACTTATCTGCGAGGCCTATCATATTTTTAAGGCGGCAGGATTCTCTAATTCTGAACTGGCAGATATTTTTGATGAATGGAATAGAGGTGATTTAGAGTCCTATCTAATAGAGATAACTGCGAATATATTCAGGCAGAAAGATATCATTACAGATAATGATTTGGTTGACATGATTCTTGATCGAGCAGGTCAAAAAGGCACCGGACGTTGGACAGCACTGGCAGCTGTTGAACAAGCCGTCCCTCTCTCAACCATTGCGGGATCTGTTGAAGCTAGAACATTGTCCTCAATGCTAGACAAACGGACTAAAGCCGCAGATATACTGCAAGGCCCTGACAACTGGCAGCTGGCTTTTATAGCTTCGAATAAAGCTGCTTTAGTTAAACAGGTACACGATGCTTTGTACGCATCTAAGATTGTGTCCTATGCACAAGGTCTGGATCTTATCGCATCAGTGGGCACAGAACATCAATGGAATCTTGATCTAGCAGGCATTGCTCGTATTTGGCGTGGAGGTTGTATTATTAGAGCGAGGTTTTTAGGCCATATTACTGAGGCTTACACGGCTAACCCATCGTTAACTAACCTGATGTTGGCTCCTTTCTTTACTGAAGTGATGAATAGGTCGCAATCTGATTGGCGCGAAGTGGTTTCTATGGCCATTAAAGGGGGTATTCCAGTGCCTTCTTTTAGTGGCGCTCTGAGTTACTACGATGCTTACAGGTCTTCTCGGTTGCCTGCAAATCTATTACAAGCCCAACGTGACTTTTTTGGCGCCCACACCTACGAGCGAGTGGATTCTCCGAGAGGAGAGTTCTTCCATACAGACAATTGGCCTGAATTAATTCAGTAAGTCTAAACCATGCTCTTATATTCAATTTAATCAAGATTTTTAGCGTGTGTAGGTTAAGTACGATATAGGTTTGCATTTAAGTGACTTAGATCATATCTTGAGTGCAAACTACTGTACGCCTTGACCTTAAATATAGGTCTTTTTGTTAAGTTTTGCTGCAATATACTGTTTTCTGAGCTTCCCTAGAATAACATTTTAATCTCAAGAGATACTCCGCGCCCCTCGCCAACGAAGTAACGATAGCTACCAAAGCCATAATCAGCTCTATCAGCGATACGTCGATCAGTTAGATTAGTTATCTGACCATTAATCTGCAAGTCTCCATATCTCTGCTGAGCTCTCACATTAAACACATTGTGGCCAGCGTATTGATGAGCATTTTGTGGATCTAGGAAATACTTTCCCAGGTAAACCCATTCAAGCTCTATACTTGTGCGTTCTGTCGGTTGATATAGAGCTTGAGCACCACCTTGCCATCGTGGCGCAGTATCTACATCATTGCCGTCAATGTCGTTTCCCCCGAAGAGTCGAGTATATTTATATTGGTGTTTAGCCCAAGTCGCAGTTGAGGCAAGTTGCCAAGCCGAATTAAGTTGGTAGGCTAATTGCAGTTCAATCCCTTTGTGGTTTGTCTTACCATCGTTAACGACAAAGCTATCAGAATCCTTGACGATTACTTGATCTTTTTTCATAGAATAAATTGATAGCTCAGCCTGCCATTGTTGTTTCTGATAGCGCATGCCAGTCTCCAAGCTGTCGAGCTGTTCTGCTTCAATTACCGAGGTCTCCTGTTCTTTTTGGAGACGATAGAGCTCATTTATTTGAGGTGCTCGATAAGCATTGGCAATACGTATAAACCCGCCAAGGTTATCATTCAAAACATAGTGAGCTCCCAGTTGGTAGTTTAGATTATCGGTGCTGTTAGTTTGGTCTGAAGGCCTATAGTATCGACAAGAACCATCGCCAGAATTGCACAGGGAACCATCATCTCTAGTACTGCCATCAATCATATTATTTTGGTAGTCATATCGCAGTGATTCAAATCGTAACCCGGCTTCCAGCGTTAGTCTGTCCGATCTTTTCCATTCTGAATTAACAAAAACAGCAACTTGTTGACTTTGAACATCAAAATCATAGTGTTGGCCTTGGAATCGAACATTATCTGGAGTGCCAAGTGCGTTAGCTTGAAATTCTTCTACCCACATATCTGCCCATTCGACATCCGCCCCAAACCAAATTCGATTATTATCATTGCGATTTAATTGATAACTGGTTTGAAGTCCCATGCTCGTTTGGCCATTCTTTTCTTGCGCTTGCCCTGGAAGATAGTGCTGCAAAAATGTCATTGAGCTCCGCCTTAAATATGGAGTTGCCTGCCATTCACCATCGAAGTTGCCAACAGACCCGATTCCACTGAGCTTTGAGGATAATCTTACTGCCGAAGCATCTCGGTATGCTTCAGGGTTGGGATTCGTTTTCCAGATAGCATCATCTTTATAAGATTCGAAGCCTTTAATGTAGCCAGCGGTCTCTTGGTTGAGATTGACCGCTGAAAAATGAGTAGTAGCATCGATATTGGAGGCAGACCAGCCGTGTTTGATGGACACTTTCTGTTGGTCGAATCCAGATTGTTCTTTGAATCCCCCGTCCGAGGTTCCGTTAGCGGCAATCTGAAGATACTGTGAATCTAGCTGGCGTTTCCATCCAAGTTTTACTCGCCTATAACTATGACTACCTATCTGTAGAGACAGATTGTTGTTTATAACATCCGGAGATACGGTATTAATAACACCATGCATAGCATTTGAGCCATAGAAGACCGTGCCCGGGCCACGCCAAACTTCAAGACCTGACGCCTGTTCGGTGTTGACTTCAAAAAGCTGATTAACGTTACACATCCCTGTTGGACGGATGGGCAACCCATCTTCAGTTGTGAGAATTTCAGCGCAACTCCCTGGTCCAGTGAAGACAGGAGAGCGAACAGCGGCAAGTAACTCTTGCCCATTCCCTCGGCTCAACCAGACACCAGGAATCCTTGCTGCTGTTTGGTTAATATGAGCGTGAGAGATTCTCTCAAGTTCCTCGGAATTGACGCTAGCCACAGAGCCAATCAGTTCAATAACATTTTGATCGTTACGACGACCAGTGACGGTTATGGTCTCAATTTCAATGTTTTGAGACGTATTATCGCTATAGCTCTCGGTTGTAATTCCGCAAAAAACAAGGGTAAACAAAACAAATTTTAAAAGGTTAAACCGAGTCATTGGTAGCTTGATCCTTACAATGATTAACAAATAAACGCGTCAGTTTAGGCCAGTCGCTACGAAAGTAAACCATTAATATAGTTGGTTGTCTTTTAAGGGCACCTCTAGGGTGTTATGAGATGTCTTCTCTGCTGTACCTATCATCTCATCATAAGCGCTTGTGTGTCTGAGCACTGCTTGTTCTGCGGAAATATTCCGTAATTGTTTCTGTAACTCCACCAAATTCACGGATCGCAAAATCTTATTGTTATCATCGGTTATGTAGTGCTCCTGTCCGTCAATTATTGCGGAAGCTTGATAGAGGCTCAGGTCTACAGAATGGTAGATGAGTTTCTCTATAGAGAAGTACTTTTCTAGTTTGGATAAGCGTATCGTCAAGATTTGATTCCTTTAACCTTTTCAGACAATGTTTGACATACGTATTGGGTAATTTGTGAGATCAATGTCTCATTTCTCGGGTCTCGAAGAGCATATTTACTGGGCATAATTGCACGACGAATTTCTTTATGTCAGCATAAATTAAGATTGACCGAGCTATAGTGGTTTTGCTGTACGAAGATTCGTATAGAGCATAGGCTTTGATACGTAGTGATCTAAAGGAGAGAATAGATATGAAAATTAGGAGCACTGGTTTCGTCTTTGCGGCAGTATTTGCTGCAGTTTTAGTTGGTTGTGCAGATAAGCTTGATCCTATTGTCGCTGAAAGCATATATTTTAATGGCCCCATAATAACTGTGGATGCTGATGAGTCCATAGCTGAGGCTATTGCGATTGGGAATGGCAGAATCTTGGCTATTGGCGATAGCGAAGACATCTTGCAGATGTCTGATAAATCGACTCGTGTTGTAGATTTGCAAGGTAAAACCATGCTACCTGGTTTTGTTGATGGCCATAGTCACTTATCAGGTGTTTCTATACAGGCTATTACTGCCAATTTGTTACCGCCTCCAGATGGTCCTGTAAAAAATATCCCTGAATTACAAAGAGCATTACGTGAATTTATTGTGACTTCTGAGATGGTAGACAAACATGGGGTAGTTATCGGTTGGAATTATGATGATTCTCAGTTAGAAGAGGGCAGACATCCCAATAGACATGAACTTGATGCGGTATCCACAGACCTGCCGATTATGGTGACCCATCAGTCAGGCCATATAGGTGTTTATAACAGCAAAGCATTGGAACTATACGGTATTACGGCGGAGTCCCAAGATCCCCCGGGGGGTGTCATTGTGCGAGAATCTGGCAGTAGATCTCCGAATGGGGTGATGGAAGAAAATGCACATTTTTCGCTCATATATAGAATAATTCCATCCTTTACAGCAGAAGAAAATTTGGCAGCAATGCGTGCTGCTGAAATGCAATATCTATCCAATGGCTTCACTACAATTCAAGATGGAAAAACTGACCCCGTGACACTGGGTTTAATGGGTAAATATGCTGCTGAATTGGATTTTTCTGCCGATGTTGTCGCTTATGCAGATGTCGCTTCATTGAAAGACTACTCTATTTTAAACGGGCCTCTCCATTCCTCTACGTATGTTGATAATTTTAGAATCGGTGGGGTGAAATTGACCTTTGATGGTTCTCCCCAAGGAAAAACAGCCTGGTTTACCAAGCCTTATTTAGTGCCTCCTTCTGGCCAGGATTCAAGCTACGCTGGCTATCCTGCATTTACCGATGAAGATGCTTTAAAATGGTATAACTTAGCTTATGAGAATAACTGGCAAATGCTAACCCATACCAATGGCGACGCAGCAATTGATCAACTAATTAATATTGCCACCCAGGCTGGGGATACTTTCCCAAAAGATGACCGGCGTACCGTGATGATTCATGGGCAGTTTTTACGTCAGGATCAGGTTGCGGACATAAAACGACTCGGTATTTTTCCGGCACTCTATCCAATGCACACTTTTTATTGGGGTGATTGGCATAGAGACTCTGTTGCAGGCATTGATAGAGCGCAAAATATTTCCCCCACAGGCTGGTTGCTCGACCAGGGGATTAAGTTCTCTGTACATTCAGATGCTCCGGTGACCTTCCCAAATTCTATGCGAATACTGGATAGTGCTGTTAATCGTGTCACTCGAAGTGGTTCAGTTTTGGGAGAAAGACATCGTTTGAGCCCAATGGATGCCATAAAGGCGATGACCATTTGGCCTGCCTACCAGCATTTTGAAGAATCGACTAAGGGTTCTTTGGAGGTTGGTAAGCTTGCTGATATGGTTATTTTGGATCAGAATCCATTAAAGATCGATCCGATGAAAATAATTGATATAAATGTAGTAGAGACAATTAAAGAGGGTGTTTCTGTCTATAAAGCTAAATGATCTTACTAAAGAGTAGTGGGGGTGCTAAAGATGCCTGACAAGGTTGCCTTTACCGCGATGGAGCATGGGACTCGTGCGGACTACGATCTAGTTTTTGAGCATGAGGTTGAAAATACGCAAGACCAAGCAGATCGAGTAATTCAATGGTTAGAGATGATGGATGGGGATTCTCCTTATCAAATAAGTCGTTTGGATCATTGTTTGCAGACTGCAACTCGTGCAGAACGCGATGGGGCTGATGAAGAAACTATAGTCTGTGCTTTACTCCATGACGTTGGTGATGTCATTTCCCCAGCTAACCACTCTCAAGTAGCCGCAGCTTTATTGCGACCCTATGTAAGTGATAGGAATTACTGGGTTGTACTTCATCATGGACTTTTTCAAGGTTACTACTGGATGCATCACTATGAGCAGGACAGAAACGCTCGAGACAGGTTGATTAACAGCCCATATTATCAGTCTTGTGTTGATTTCTGTGCTAAGTGGGATCAAGCCTCTTTTGATCCTGATTATCAGTCTTTTAACCTCGAGTACTTTGTACCCATGGTGAGAAGAATTTTCGCGCGGACACCAGACTCTCACGTTTGAGTTTCAGTCTTTCAATATTAGGTGGCTCCGCATCTAGCCAGTTATAATGGCGGATCAGTTGCAAAATATTAGAAGGTATACCCTACTTTGACTGTTAATAGTCGTAATGAAACTACCTTCGGGGAGTCTTTAAAAATTCCAATATCTGGCCCCATAATTAGCTTCTTGGTTCCTTATACTCGTCAGATTATGGTGTTTTTATTAGCCCTTTTGGTCACAGCCGGAATTACCCTTTCAATTGGACAGGGCTTGCGACTAGTAATTGATCAGGGCTTTGCTGGGGAGTCGTTCGAAGGATTAAATATCGCCATTGCTTTTATTATGGGTGGGGCGGTAATTATGGCCCTTGGAACCTATGTTAGGTTTTACTTAATATCGTGGCTTGGTGAGAGAGTGAGCGCTGATATTCGTGCAGCAGTCTTTAACCACGTAGTTGGTTTGCATCCGGCTTTTTTTGAGACTAATCGTAGCGGCGATATTATGTCTCGTCTGACTTCGGATACCACCTTGTTGCAGTCGATAATAGGCTCATCTCTCTCGATTGCACTAAGGAGCTCCATAAGCTCTGCTGGTGCCCTAATCATGCTGTTTATTACCAATTTCAAACTGTCATTGGTTGTTATCTTTGCGATTCCGGCCGTTTTGTTGCCGATTTTATATTTTGGTCGAAAGGTGCGGGATCTATCTCGTAAAAGTCAGGACTCAGTAGCCAGCGTCGGTAGTTACGCTGGTGAAGTGATACAACAGATAAAGACTGTGCAGAGTTTTACTCAAGAGCCTCTAGAGAAAAAGGCTTTTGGCGAAGAGGTAGAGCGAGCTTTCCGAGTTGCTAAAAAGCGCATTAGCCAGCGAGCGGTTTTAACGGCGGTTGTCATAATGGCTGTATTTACTGCGCTAAGCGCAATGCTTTGGTTTGGAGGACGAGATGTGATCACTGGCCAGATGACCGGGGGTGATCTAGGGGCGTTTATCTTTTACGCCATGTTAATGGCAGTCGGTATGGCGTCCTTGTCCGAAGTTTATGGGGAATTACAGCGAGCCGCTGGTGCTGCTGAGAGGTTGATGGAGCTATTGCATGCGCCAAAGGAGATTATCTCAGCAGAGATTATCCAAGCTGAGGTGGAGCGCTTGCCTGCAGTTTTAGAATTCAAGAGCCTAAGTTTCAATTACCCCTCGAGGCCTTCTCAAGCGGCCTTAGATACATTTTCATTGAAGATTCCAGAGGGCAAAATCATAGCGCTAGTTGGGCCCTCGGGGGCCGGAAAATCCACCCTTTTCGCACTTATACAGCGTTTTTATGATCCTCAAGAGGGGGTGTTGTTGTTCGGTGGACATGATGTTCGAGACCTCGATCTTATGAGACTTCGTCAGCAAATAGCAGTTGTAGAACAGCAACCTACACTGTTTACCGGTGACGTTATGTACAACATACGCTACGGAAAAACCGCGGCCACTGATGAGGAAGTTATAGCGGCTGCTGAAGCGGCTCATGCGGATGAGTTTATAAAAACTCTACCTAATGGTTATGCAAGTAATCTGGGGGAGCAGGGTGTTCGGTTGTCCGGGGGCCAACGCCAAAGAATTGCTATTGCACGAGCGCTTCTCAAAAACCCAAGAATTCTGTTGCTAGATGAAGCGACTAGCGCTCTTGATGCTGAAAGTGAATACAAGGTTCAATTGGCGCTGGATAGACTAATGAAAGATCGAACAACAGTAATTATTGCCCATCGCTTAGCGACCATTCTTCATGCGGATCAAATTGTAGTTATGGATGAGGGGCGAAATATTGCGGCTGGAAGCCATCAAGAATTGTTAGCCAATAATGGCCTGTACGCCCGCTTGGCGGCATTGCAGTTTTCTGCAGATGCCACCTAGAATCATCATTTTGATTAGCGCTTGATTCGTTCTGCCTTAATCCAAGGAAACTCACAAACTTTCGCAGTTAAATCTCCATTAGATGCTTTGACAGTGACTGTTGTCTCCGGGGATGAGATCTCTGTTGGCACATTGGCAAATCCAATATTTTTACCAAGTCGTGGAGAAAAAATGCAACGTGATACATAGCCAACATTTTTCTCTCCGTGGAAGACAGGCCAAGGGTTTTCTGGTGGAAGAGTGATTGGGTCGCCTTGGATTTCAATACCCACAAGCTTGCGGGCAGGGCCGGCTTCCTTTATTTTTTTCAGCGCTGCTTTGCCGATAAAGTCAATATCCTGATCAACATCCACTAAACGATCTAAACCGATAGTATAGGGTGAGTCGTCTCTCGTAATATCAGAAACATAGGACAACAGCCCGCCTTCTATACTCCGTATCGTGTTTGGTGCGGCAGGAGCAATATTGAACTCCAGGCCCGCTTGTTTAACTAGGTCCCACAAGACGTTTCCTTGCTTACCGTCGCGAAGATAAAGCTCGTAACTTACTTCTCCGCTCCAACCAGTTCGTCCAATCACTAGCGGAATACCATTTAGAGAAGTCTCGCGAGCTCGATAAAAACGCAAATCGTTGTGTTCACCATCGAAGAGCTTGTCAATCAGCATTGGTGCTTTAGGGCCGCCAAGCTGCAAAGGTGAAACATCGGGCTCAAATATATTTACATCATAGCCAGAATTGATTGCCACACCTTGTATCCAAAGCAAGACATCTCCATCACCAGGAGAAATCCAAAACTGATCAGGCTTGAGACGTAACAACACCGCGTCGTTGACAATACAGCCATTTTGGTCAGTCAGAATAATGTAAAGACAGTGGCCGATTTCACATTTAGAGAGATTGCGCGGTGTAAGTAACCGAACGAATTCATAGGCATCGGGACCATTGATTTCTATTTGACGTTCTACAGAAACGTCCCACATCGTCACATCATTAACAAGACTCTCATATTCAGATGCTGTTCCAGCATATGCAGTTGGCATATACATATGGTTGTAGACCGAAAATGCCTTGGCACCGTCTCTTCTAGTTGAATCAAAGAACGGAGATTTTCTAACCCTTGCTCCAAAAGAAATGGAAGCGTTTTTATTTTCTTCAGACATGGTATTTCCTCTTGTACGGCCCGAATTTTTCCGGATTTTAATCCCAAAATATGACGCGAGTAAATCAAAATCTTCACCTTTTTGTAAGACGTTTTTTTTCGTCAATATTTGTTCTAAAAGCGACATTTAGATACTTGTTTTCGCCTGAAATTTGGGTGTGATTGAACGCCTCAAAAAGACAAGAAATAGCCCGCTAAGAAAATCGACATCGTTGTCGATAATAGTTTTAGAGTTAGGTTGATTTGTAAGAGTGTAAAATAGTGATCGTTTATAAAATTTTTGACGTACGAACTAGTGACTAGCTGTAATATAGTTGCCATTCCTCACAATTAAGAAGGTTTATCGATGAACCGAATCAAAATTGCAACACTTTCAATTGTCTTGGCTTCCTGTGTTGTTACAGACGATGAAATCAAAGAGGTTGAAACTCTCAAGGTAGGCATGTCTACCGGAATCGTGCAGGGCTATGTAAGTGATTCGGCGGCAGATGTGGTGGCCTGGGATGACATTCCTTTTGCGCAACCACCCGTAGGTGATCTTCGATGGCGCGCTCCTCGCCCTTTGGAAGCTTCAAGCCAGATAATCCGCAGTAAGGATGACACTGCATGCGTTCAGAAAGCCAGTGTTTATGGAGGTGTCGTGGGAGAGGGAATTGTAGGTTCGGAGGATTGTCTCTACCTCGATGTTAAAGCCCCAGCGGATTTTAAAGACAAAGATTACCCAGTGATGTTTTGGATTCACGGAGGCGGGAACACCACAGGATTAAAGGATTTTTATGATTATAGTCGCTTAGTTGCCTTGAAAGACGTTGTTGTTGTAAGCACCAATTATCGCCTTGGTGGTCTAGGATGGTTTTCACATCCTGCAATTCAGGATCACCAAGAGGGCGTAGACAAATCCACGAATTTTGGGACTTTGGATATTATCGAGTCACTTAAATGGGTGCAAACTAATATAGCTAAATTTGGAGGTGACCCCGATAACGTAACCATTTTTGGTGAGTCAGCAGGTGGCCATAATGTCTACGCATTACTCGCCTCACCAATGTCCGATGGCCTTTTCCATAAAGCCATCTCTCAGTCTGGATATACTACCAGCCATAGCCTAGAGGATGCTCACAACCTAGATGGAGCTAATCCACTGGTTGAGAGAGGCTCATGGCAGATAGTTGAGTTGATCAATGGGTTTGATGCCTTACACGGTGACAGTGAAAAATTAGGCAACCAACTTAGGAGTATGGATGCTCGAGAATTTATAGGGCTGTACTACCAGAAAGAGAGCATTGATAGTATCCCTCTAACCACAAGGGATGGAATTGTAATTCCTGAAATAGGATTGCTGGCAGCGCTTGGTGAGCCTGAATATGCGAAAAATGTGCCTGTAATGGCAGGAGCCACCAAGGATGAAGTGGCCCTCTGGCATGGTTTGCACAGATATTTTATGGAAACTGATTACCGTTTTACCAAGCTTTTACCTCCAATTATTACTATAAAGAACCCTGAGTTGTTTGATCTATGGGTACGCACACGTTCCCACGCCTGGAAGCTGCGCGGTGTAGATATCCCGCTGTCAGCCCTGGAGTCTGCCGGTTATGGAGAACTCTTTGCCTACCGGTTCGATTGGGATCATCAAGAAAGTTCGATGTTTGCAGACTTCCCCAACATATTGGGCGCTGCCCACGGCACTGATATTGCGTTTGTTACAGGACAGTACACCTATGGCCCCATATCGTCTTATATATACCCTGAAGGACCTGCACGAGATCAAATGGAGCGGACTATTATGAGTGCCTGGAGCAGTTTTTCATCTGCCGCAACTCCAGATATCGGGTCACCACTTCAATGGAATGCTTTTGAGAGTGCTATGCCCGCATTTATCCATCTTGATAAGAACGATTTGTTACGGATGGGTGTTGAATCAAAGTCAATGGACTCGCTTCTAGGAGCAATTGTTGATCATCCTGTGCCTACTGATTTAGAGAAGTGTTTAATTGTGTGGGAATCCCTGATCAATGTTGGCGATCCTAATGTGGATGCCTTCCGTCGTTGGAATGATGGGTTTTGCGAGAAATTTGATGTACGTCAGGAGCAAAAAGACATTCAGACCCGTTTGATTTCTGAATTTGGCAGCATCGGAGTCAACTAAAGCAGAAACTTTTTATAATATTACTCGGCTGGCTACAAGTTTCTTGTATAGGCATTTCCTTTTAGTTGGCTTGTGGTGATAAATAATGCGCATTCGTATTGGCTGTAATGTTCTTTATAGCCTAGATCTTAAGTATCAGCTACTGATTTGTAGTCACTTTCGATTTAGGAGTATTCATGGCAAAGGTACAGGCGCGCGGAGATACGGATAAATACCCAAATCCGCCAAATCAGATATCCGCGCCAGGGATTCAGCAATACCAACGCATGGCTGATGCTCCGGGTTTTGTAATGACCAAAGACGGAAGTCTCTTTCGTTTAGACAGATTCCATGGAACGAATGTTAAGCGGCTCGATTATTGGGCGTGATGAAGGGAGTTCTATTACTGAGAACGCTTGGTTTCAAAATACCAATCAGCTAGATTTATCAAAATTCCGCAAATCGCTCTAGTTTGTCTTTGATCTTTTTAAAAACTCTTCTGCTTAAGGGTAAACGACGCTAAACTTTGGGCATGAAAAAAGAAATATTCGAACTATCCAATGAGCTCGGCAAAGCTCTATTAGCAAAAAAAGCAACTGTCACCACTGCTGAGTCTTGCACGGGGGGTGGAGTTGCCAATGCGATCACAGCTGTCAGTGGAAGTTCCCAGTGGTTTCATAGTGCCTATGTTACCTACGCAAATAATGCAAAGCACGATATGCTAGGAATTTCCAAGGCTCTTTTGCTGGATCAAGGGGCGGTATCGGAGGCGGTTGTTACAGAAATGGTTAAAGCTGCAGCTCAAGCAGCTAAAGCGGACTACGCTGTGGCTATTAGCGGCATAGCAGGCCCTTCGGGTGGCAGTCCTGGCAAACCAGTAGGCACAGTCTGGTTTGGTATTCTTGGTCCCCAAGGGATTCGATGTTTCAAGTATCAATTTGTGGGTGATAGAGAGGCTGTGAGAGAGCAGTCTGTGCAAATATCTCTTAAAGAACTCTTGCATCAAGTGGCCGAATGTACTACTGTACACCCATACAGTAATTAAAGTTTTTAAAAATTCAAACACTTAGCAGCTATTGATACAGAGGTATAGACTATGGACGCCAACAAAACAAAAGCACTAGAAGCAGCACTGGGTCAAATTGAGAGACAATTTGGTAAGGGCACTGTAATGCGTATGGGAGATAATACGCGCCAAGCAGTTCCCGCTATATCAACGGGGTCTTTAGGATTGGATATTGCTTTGGGAATTGGCGGGCTACCTAAGGGTCGCGTTGTTGAGATTTATGGGCCGGAATCTTCTGGTAAAACTACCCTCACCCTGCAAGTTATTGCCGAAGCTCAGAAAGCTGGTGGAACCTGCGCATTCGTCGATGCAGAACATGCCCTTGATCCGGTTTATGCAGAGAAGCTTGGGGTCGTGATTGATGATCTTATTGTATCTCAGCCAGATACTGGCGAGCAGGCGCTAGAGGTCACCGATATGCTCGTTCGTTCAGGCGCCTGTGATGTGCTTGTTGTTGACTCAGTTGCGGCATTGACTCCCCGAGCAGAGATAGAAGGGGAAATGGGTGATCACCATGTGGGGTTGCAAGCCAGGTTAATGTCTCAAGCGTTGCGTAAACTAACCGGAAATATTAAGACGGCTAATTGCTTGGTTATCTTTATTAACCAAATTCGTATGAAAATTGGTGTGATGTTTGGCAATCCAGAAACGACGACTGGTGGTAATGCCTTAAAATTTTATTCATCTGTTCGCTTAGACATTAGACGTATTGGCGCAGTTAAGGACGGAGATGAAATTATTGGTAACGAGACTAGAGTTAAGGTTGTAAAAAACAAGGTTGCACCACCTTTTAAACAAACCGAATTCCAAATTTTGTATGGTCGTGGTATTAATCGTAATGGTGAGTTAGTCGACCTCGGCGTGAAACATGGATTGGTTGACAAGTCTGGAGCTTGGTATGCGTATAAAGGTAATAAAATTGGGCAAGGTAAAGCCAACGTTGGTATTTATCTGACCGAAAACCCAGAAATAGCCGCTGAAATTGAGAGTCAAATTAGGGCAAAAGAACTTGGAGATGTTTCTCCTGAAGCGCCCGCCGAGCCAGAGCAGGATTTTAGTGAAGAATGAAAGATGCCTCGTAAAGAAAAGCGCCGTTCAGCGCTTTTTCTTTTAATGTAACGGGTAACCACAATGAAAGACATAGGTGTAATTACTCCAGCAAAACTAAGAAATGCCGCTATGGATCTGCTCACAGGTCGTGAATTCTCGAGAGCTGAGTTGCGTTCAAAGTTAAGTAAACGATTTGAAAATCACTCAGGGATAGACGATGTGCTAGACCAACTATGCGATGATGGCCTACAGAGTGATTCTCGATTTACTAACGCTTTTGTTCGATCTCGTGTAAGTAGGGGCCAAGGTTTAGCGCGTATTCGAATGGACATTAGAGAGAAAGGCATAGATCAAGAGTTGCTTACTAGAATTCTAAGTGAACAAGAGGTTGACTGGTTTGAATTAGCAAGAGATGTGGCCCAGCGTAAATTCGGTAACGAAGAAGCGAAAGATCAAAAAGCCAAGGCCAAGCGTGTGCGGTTTTTACAGTATAGAGGATTCAATTTCGACCAAATAAAGTATGCATTAGCGGTGGAGGTGATTGACTAACACGCCTCTTTTGAAACTAATTCAATGCAGATACTTCCAGATAGCCATTAAATATTTCAACTAACCTTTCTTCTACCCAGCTTCGTCCCTTTAAGTCTTTAATGAAACCACAATGCCCACCATGATCCTGTCTCTCGACTATTAGGTGCTCCGAAGCGTTTATCTTGTCTACATCCTCAGCAGGTAATATTGGGTCATCATTGGCTACTATCATGTGAGCTGGTATTTCCAGAGTTTTTAATCTATCACCAGTTAGAGCATAAGACGAAAAATAATCTTTTGGATTTTGAAACGGGGTGAATTTTGGGACAAACGTTTGATTAACGTCTTCCAAGGTTTTGATTTGATTCATTTCCGCACTAAAATCGAGCTCTGGAAAATATTTGAGTTTTTTCTGTAGAGACCGGGTCCATCTGCGGAAAAAATATTTCTCATAGATAAATAGGCCATTGTTCATGACTGTCATCGCATTGTTAGGATCAATTGGGGGGCAAATCGCGACAGCAGCAACTATACCAAGTTCCTTGGCGCGATCAGCAACGATTCGAAGGGTGAAATTTCCACCGAGGGAAAACCCCGCTAAAAAGGTGTTTGAGTATGATCGATCACTTGTGAAGCTTTTGATGGCATCGCCGACTTCTGCCAAAAGGGTTGAGTTAAATAATTCTGGGTTAAGGTGATGACTGTCACCATGATCTCGTAAGTTTAGGCGGAGTACGTCAAAACCGCTGTTTATGAGGTGAAATGCGGTGGTGACTTGATAGGCAGACTGACTAGAGCCTTCCCAGCCATGGATTAGAATCACCAGCGCTTTAGTGTTAGTCGCGGGGTGGCTTGTGTTCGCGTTATCAAGCTCCGCGGTTAGTCTAACTCCTGCTTCCGTGGAGATAATTAGTTGCTCAGATTTCAAAGTTTTGGTGATTTTTTTGGCCCTAAATTTTCGTGGTCCAACACTGTTCATAATGCTTTGTATATGAGCATTTTTTAAATGAGTAGGGGGTGAAAATTGGGTGTAAGTCATGTTTTTTATCAGATTAGATCAATTAGGTTGTTGTGTTTTGAGCGCTTCATGATAACTATGGCGTGTTATTAACGCTATGCTTAATATTAAGAATAGTGCTGGTTTTGTTAAACTGATCGACTCTAAATTCCCGGAACACACATGAATGTGACGCACATCACTGTTGAGTGGAATACTAAAGTTGTTACTTCCCTAAATAGATAGGCGTTATTATAGTAGATGACAGAGGAGTAAATAAAAGGAGCCCGGTATGAAAATTAGCAAATTTTTAGTCGCTATTGTTTTTTCGGTTGGTTTTGGTGGTAGTGCAATAGCTGAACTACATGGTTCAGAGGAAAGTGATGTTGGCATGGAGTCTAGTGTCTCCGAATTGGCGCAAGACCTTGACCCTAAAGATTGGGGAATTCGTAATGGGTGTATTTCGCGCTCCCGCATTAGACATATGCATTTTGTTGACGATGAGACGGCTATTATCGAAATTATGGGTAAAAAGAAAGTTCTTTTAACCATGCGTCGAGAGTGCCGCGGTATTAAAAGAGAAGGTTATATTACTCGAGTTCGCGGCAATCAGTTGTGCGCTAGGTTTGATCGATTCGAAGTGCTTGATACCGGTATGTCCTGTAGTATTAAATCGTTAGAGCCATATATAGAGCCTGAAGAAGTCGAGAATACAGAGAACCCCAAAGATTCAAAAGATCAAAATGAAAATGTTGTTTAGAGACTATGGCTTTGACGATATATAGATCTCTCCTCTGGGTTTTGTTTTGTTTATCCCTAAAAGCCACTGCTAGCGAGTTGAGGTCTGATGAGCTGGTAGTTCCGAGTAATTTAGCTCAAGGCGGCTTGGTGATTGCTACTGTTGCGCCGGGTTATAGTGTGAAATATAAAGGTGAGCCCCTAAAAATTAATGAAAAGGGGATGTTTATCTTGGGTCTAGGAAGGGACGCTGGCCAATTAATGCGGCTTGTGGTTGTCAATGACAAAGGCCATCAAACAGATTACACATTCCCTGTGGCTAAACGAAAATATAAAATTCAGTCCATTGAAGGAGTTCCTCAGCGCACGGTAACACCGAATCCAGAGGACGTTGCACGAATTAGGCAGGATTCTTTGCTTGTTAAAAATGCGCGGCAGGGAGTTTCTGATAGGCAGGACTTTTTGGCAGGATTTAAAAAGCCGCTGGAGGGTCCAGTGACTGGGGTTTATGGCAGTCAAAGAGTGTATAACGGTACTCCCAAGAATCCTCACTATGGAGTGGATTATGCGGCGCCCAAGGGGACGATCGTGCGTGCCCCTGCCGCTGGAGTCGTTCAGTTAGCGCACTCTGATTTATTCTACTCTGGAGGCACTGTTATCATGGACCATGGTTTTGGGCTCAATTCTTCATTCCTCCATTTAAGTGCGGTTTTAGTAGCTGAAGGACAAGAGGTAAAGCAAGGAGACCCAATTGGAAAAGTAGGAGCTACTGGAAGGGCCACAGGCCCGCACCTTGATTGGCGAATGAACTGGCTAAATGTGCGTATTGATCCACAATTAGTAATGGAGTCACTACCAGCGGAGTGAGGAAGTGCGTCAGTTTTGTTGGTTGTATTCTTAATAGACTAATCTATTGATGCCGTAGCGGTTTTTATCTATTGTGCGTACAATGAGCGCCTGCAAAAATGGATGGTTAAAGTGGACAAAGAGTTATTAAGTATTCTGGTTTGCCCTGCGAGTAAAGCACCGTTGGTATTTGATGAAGATAACCAAGAATTGGTGTGTAAGGCTAGTGGGTTAGCTTATCCCATTAAAGACGGTATTCCAGTTATGTTGGAGTCCCGGGCCAGGGTTTTAAGCGCCGATGAAAAGCTGAATGGTTCGCCTGTAAAGCATTCAGGTAAGGGGTAGTCAGAAATTATGACTGATCAAGTAGATACTCTTTTTACTCGTATTATCAAGCGCGAAATACCTGCAGAGATAGTTTATGAGGATGACCTGTGTATCGCTATTAATGATATTGCTCCTCAGGCCGCTGTGCATGTATTGCTTATTCCTAAACAGCAAATCCCTCGATTAGCAGATGCTACAGAAAGTGAGCGTGCTATTTTAGGACACTTAATGCTTGTCGCTGGAGACATTTCTCGACAACTAGGTGTAGATGAGGCCTTTAGGCTGGTAGTCAACAATGGAGCAGATGCAGGACAAACAGTGTTTCATTTGCATCTACACATTCTAGCTAACCCAAAAGATAGTAAACAATTCTCAGAATCTGACATCGGCATCTAATATATACTGATGTAAGAGCATTGAAATGCAGATGATCTTGACTAAAAAGTGAAAAAAATGATGAAAAGCGCCGATATTCGAGACGCATTCCTAAACTACTTTGGCGATAAGCAACATCAAATAATCCCGAGTAGCAGTTTAGTGCCTGACAATGACCCAACGTTATTGTTTACCAACGCCGGCATGGTGCAGTTTAAAGATGTCTTTTTGGGCGCAGATAAGCGAGGTTACAATCGAGCAGTTTCCTCCCAGCGATGCGTTCGAGCGGGCGGAAAACACAATGATCTTGAGAATGTAGGCTACACAGCAAGACATCATACTTTCTTTGAAATGTTGGGTAACTTTAGTTTCGGAGATTACTTTAAGAGAGACGCCATCTTCTATGCCTGGGAATTTCTGACTACTGTGTTGGAGTTACCCAAGGAAAGGTTATGGGTCACAGTGCACATTAGCGATGATGAGGCGGCGGATATCTGGATTAACGAAGTAGGGGTTGATCCAGCAAGGTTGTCTAGGCTTGATGAAGATAACTTCTGGCAGATGGGAGATACGGGCCCCTGTGGGCCATGCACGGAAATATTCTGGGATCATGGTGATCATATTCCGGGTGGTCCACCAGGTAGTGCCGATGATGAGTTGGACCGTTACATTGAAATCTGGAATCTTGTATTCATGCAGTTCGAGCGGGATACCACCGGTAATATGACGCCTTTACCTAAACCGTCAATTGATACGGGTATGGGCTTAGAGCGTGTGGCAGCTGTGATGCAGGGAGTACATAATAATTATGATATTGACTTGTTCCAGTCTCTCATCAAGTCCGCCGCAAAGGCCACAGGCTGTAAAGATCTCCAGGATAACTCTTTAAAAGTGATTGCCGATCATATTAGATCCTGTGCCTTCTTGGTCGTCGATGGGGTTGAACCATCAAACGAAGGGCGCGGATATGTTTTGCGTAGAATTATCCGTAGAGCCTTGCGTCATGGCTACAATCTTGGCGCATCGGGTAGCTTTTTTTATAAGCTTGTCAAATCGCTAGGCGAGGTTATGGGAGAGGCGTACCCAGAGCTAGTTAAAGATCAACAGCACATAAGCGATGTTATTAAAAAGGAAGAAGAGCAATTTGCGCGCACCTTAGATAAGGGTATGGGAGTTCTTGAGGCCGCCTTAAGTGATTTGTCCGGTACAGAGTTGCCGGGTACCCTGATATTCCAATTGTATGACACCTATGGCTTTCCGACAGATTTAACCAACGACATCGCCAGAGAGAATGGTTTTACCCTCGACATGAAAGGTTATGAAGTTTGCATGGAAGAGCAGCGCACCCGAGCTAGGGCAGCAAGCCAGTTTAATCTGGACCATACGGACAGTATTCGCGTAGAGGGCTCTACAGCGTTTTGTGGTTACGATGGTACAGAGTTAACGTCTACTGTTATTGGCCTATATGCCGAAGGTAAGGCTGTCCAAAACGCATCTAAAGGTACAGATGTGGTAGTAATACTAGATAAGACTGTTTTTTATGCGGAGTCTGGTGGCCAGGTTGGTGATACCGGAATGTTATCCAAGGGCTCTGCAAAAATAGTCATCGCTGATTGTCGTAAGGTTGGTAATCATCACATCCATATCGGTCAGATAGTTTCTGGAGAGTTTGCAATTGGTGATGAGGTAGACGGGCAAGTCGACCAAACACTGCGCCAGGCCACTGCGCTGAATCATTCTGCAACACATTTACTTCATGAAGCGTTACGACAAGTTCTTGGGGAGCATGTACAGCAAAGGGGATCACTGGTTGACAGTGAACGTTTGCGGTTTGATTTTTCCCATGGGGAAGCAGTTAGCCCTGAACAGATTAGAAAGATTGAACATATTGTTAATTCTGAAGTGCTTAAGAATACTGAGGTCACCACCGCAGTGATGGGCATGGATGAGGCAAAAGCAAAAGGTGCAGTGGCCTTGTTTGGTGAAAAATATGGTGATTCAGTGCGCGTTGTGAGTATTGGAACTGAATTCTCAGTCGAACTTTGTGGAGGAACCCATGTTTCTCGTACGGGGGATATTGGTTTATTGAAGGTATCAGCTGAAACCAGTGTTGCAGCAGGTATTAGACGCATTGAAAGTGTGACAGGCATGAAAGCACTAGAGTTTTGCGATAGTCAACAGGACTCAATCACCAATATTGCATCGATTGTTCGCGGTAGCCGGGCTACGGTAGGTGATAAAGTACAAGGAATTGTCGATGAAAATCGTCGATTACAAAAAGATATTGAGAAACTGAAAAATAAGCTTGCCAATGCAGCTGGAAGCGACCTTATGGCTGACCTTCGCCAGATAAATGGGGTTGGTGTACTTGCTACTGTAGTTGATGGAGCAGATGCCAAGAGTTTGAGAGGTGTAGGCGACCAAGTGAGATCAAAAATACAATCTGGAGTGTTTTTTCTCGCAGCTATAGAGGGCGATAAAGCGGCCTTAGTGGCGGGTGTTACCAGTAATCTTACAGGCCATATAAAAGCAGGAGACCTGCTTAAATTCGTTACTTCACAAGTAGGTGGTAAGGGCGGAGGCCGACCCGATATGGCTCAGGGAGCGGCAAATAGTATCGAAAATCTTCCTGCCGCTTTAGAGTCAGTGTACGAGTGGGTAGAAGAAAACCTGTCTAAGTAACTAAAAAGACTTAACTTTTTAGTAATATTGCTGTTTAATCTGCGCGGTCTCTTTTTCGGATATATGTAATGAGCTTAATTGTTCAAAAATATGGTGGTACCTCGGTCGGTACGGTTGAAAGAATTGAAGCCGTGGCCAAAAAGGTAGCTGCTAGTTATCAAGAAGGCAATCAGTTGGTCGTGGCCGTATCGGCTATGAGCGGAGAGACTAATCGCCTTATCGGTTTAGCGAATGAAATAAGCTCAGATGCTAATTTGCGGGAAATGGATGTGTTGGTTAGTACTGGTGAGCAGGTCACAATTGCTCTGCTGTGTATGGCTTTGCAGAAGCTAGGTATTGATGCGCTGTCATACACCGGAAGTCAAGTAAGAATCCTTACAGACAATGCCCATGGTAAAGCTAGAATTAGGGAAATAGACAACCATCGCTTGCAAGGGGCTTTGAAGGCAGGGAAAGTAGTCGTTGTCGCAGGCTTTCAGGGTGTTGATGAAGAAGGAAATATTACTACTTTAGGGCGCGGTGGATCAGATACTACGGCAGTAGCATTAGCCGCGGCGTTAAAAGCTGATGAGTGTCAGATCTATACAGACGTAGACGGTGTATACACGACTGATCCTCGTTTAGTAAGTGATGCTCGAAGGTTGGACAAAATAACTTTCGAAGAAATGCTGGAGATGGCGAGCCAGGGCTCAAAAATATTACAAATTCGCTCTGTTGAGTTTGCAGGGAAGTACAGTGTCCCGCTGCGAGTGCTGTCCAGCTTCGAAGAAGGCCCTGGTACTTTAATTTCTCTTGAGGAAGATGATCAAATGGAAAAACCATTAGTTTCTGGAATCGCATTTAACAGAGATGAAGCAAAATTAACGATTAGGGGGATTCCCGATCAGCCTGGCGTGGCATATAAGGTTCTAGGAGCCATTAGTGAAGCCAATATTGAAATCGATGTTATTGTGCAGAATGTCGCTAAGGATAACTCTGCTTCAATAACTTTTACGGTGAATAAAACTGATTTAAGCCAAGCAGAAGAGTTGCTTGGTGAAATAGCAAAGGATCTTGGAGCCTTAGAAGTTGATTCTGATAAGCGCATTGCCAAGGTGTCTATTGTTGGTGTCGGAATGCGATCGCACGCTGGTGTGGCCGCAAAAATGTTTGAGGCATTGTCAGATGAAGGGATTAATATTCAGCTGATCACTACATCTGAAATAAAAATCACCGTTGTGATTGAAGAACGATATTTAGAACTGGCGGTGAGAGCTCTGCATTCTGTGTTCGAACTGTCTGCATCAGACAGTGAAAGCACTTAATATACGAACATAGATAGGATAAAATGTTAAGTTGGAAACTTGGTTGGTTTTTTTATGTTTCGAGATTATTAACGGACCAACAGAACTAAAAGCAAGATTGGACTATAGTAAAAGCATGCGTCGACGCTAAAGGAGTCCAGCGGAGAAAAAATGTTAATTTTAACTAGAAGAGTAGGCGAAACCCTAGTGATTGGTGATGATGTTACTGTCACTGTATTAGGTGTGCGTGGAAATCAAGTTCGATTAGGTGTAAATGCTCCGAAAGATATCGCAGTTCACCGAGAAGAAATCTATCAACGTATTCAAAATGAGAAAACCGGAGAAATTTCATCTGAAAGTGATGAAAATAACGATAGCGACGTTTGATTTTCCTACCAATGTGATATTATGCCGCCGCTGGACTAGGGCGGCATAATTGTTTCTAAAACATTCTATTTTGATCCTGTCGAGACTATCACGGAGAAGTGGCCGAGTGGCTGAAGGCGCGCCCCTGCTAAGGGTGTATACGTTAATAGCGTATCGAGGGTTCGAATCCCTCCTTCTCCGCCATAAAACTACTTTAAAGTCTCTACAGACTCTGTTAGCTCTCGCTTCCTACGCGTCTTGTGACGAGAATAGACAAATAAGTAGACATTTAATTTAGCCATTACTTAATTAATTTTGTAACGACTGGATGTATGAGTCAGTTGTGAACTCGCGGCCAAGAAAATCAGAAACAAATTCTGCGGCTGGTTTACTTCCGCCTACTTCCAATACTTTACGCCTATATTCATCTGCAACATCCTTATTTCTTAGACCTTCTTTCTCAAATCGTGAAAAAAGATCAGTGGCTATCGAGAGAGACCACTGATAGGTGTAGTAATTAGAGCTGTAGCCATTTAAATGCCCAAAGTTGGCATAGAAGTGAGTATCCTGAACATGAGGATAAGCGGCATATTTTTTTGCTAGTGATTGCATGGTGTCATCAAGCTCAAATGAACCAGGCTCTTGACTGTAGAAATTGAGAGATAAGTTTGCATAATAAATTTGCGTAGCGGTTCCTGTGGCACGCCCAAAATGGCGTGCTCGACTCATTTTTTCCACAAGCTCTCTAGGGATAGTTTCTCCAGCCGCATTCGTAGCGAATTTTTTCAGTGTCTCATAATCCCATATCCACTCCTCCAGCATTTGTGATGGAGCTTCAACAAAATCGCGCTCCATCGACATGCCTCCGATAGATGACCAAGACTGCGTTCCGGAAAACATATTGTGAAGTAGGTGGCCGAATTCATGTAAAAAAGTTTCAACCTGGCTGTGCTCCATTAGCCCCTTAGGGAAGTTTTGAGCTAAACCAGACATTGGTATTCGTTTATCTTTGATGCCTGACCTCAGGGTCCAGTGCGCGGCGTGCTGGTATTTATCAGCTCTAGGATGATTGTCCATATAGAATCGGCCTAAAAGTTTGCCGTTGTCGATAATTTCAAATGTCTCAACATCTTTATGCCATGTTTCAGTATTCCAGGCCTTTATCTCAACATCGAAGAGATCTTCAGTGAGCGCGAAAATTCCATCGCGTACATTTTCATACCGAAAATATTCTCTTACCTCTTGAGCATCAAGTGCATACTGCTCCTTTCTCAAAAGATTTTGTATGTAGCCAGCTTGCCAGACCTGCACGGCTGTAGCGGAGGGATCTTCCTCTTGAAGTCTTGAGAGAAGAATGCCTAATTCCTCTTGCACAGGTTTATTTAAAGCTCCTCCTACACTATCAAGAAAGCTCTGAGCCTTCTCCGGAGAACCAATCATCTGGCTTGACATGGAAAGACTCGCGAAAGAGTCAAATCCGAGTAGTGACGCTAATTCATGTCGCTTCGCAATGAGGTTTTCTAGTATAAGTTTGTTTGCTGGGTATCCTCGTGATCTCGAGGCAATACGTAAACGCTTTCGCAGATCATCACTATGCGCGTAAGTCATCACGGGGTACATGTCAGGATAATCAGTGGTGATTGTTATGAGGCCATCCTCATCTGCAGGATGCGCGTCAATATAATCTGCTGGCAGTCCATCTAGTTCAGTTGCACCAACTTTTACAGATCGAACATCACTTCGAATATTTTTATCGAATTCATTTCCTATAGCGGTGATTTCTTTTTGTAATTCCCGAATCCTTTTTCTGGTGGCATCGCCACGATCTACTCCAGACCTTTTAAAATCATCAATAGCATTTTGAACCATAAATAACTCGCTGGCAGAAAGGTCATCCTGACTAATTGCTGAAATTCGATCATAGACAGGACGAGACAGGCTAATCTGGGAGTAAAAATCGGACTGTTTTTCACTACACTCATTTGCAGCTGAACGAACATCCGAGTCAGGATGTACTGATTTGATGTGCCAAACGTCACCAATTGGTACTAGCGCATCAACAATTTTTTCATACTGACCGTAAACGCTAGTCAGAGTGGCTTGTCCCTTCTGTTCCTCTAAAGCCTTTAACTGAGCTGAGGCGTTATTGAGAGCCACATCACAGTCCGACACTATCTGCTCCGCAGTCGCAGTTGCTCGGATACCGTCGATCAGAATATCGGGCTGATGGCCGTTGCAAGATACAAGCAGTGAAACTGACATTAAAAGGAAAAGGGTAGAATGGAGTAGACGTTTCATGAGGGGTCCTTGGCAGAAAATAATCATCGAATTCGACGATATTTTAGCGACAAATAGTTTCTCTCGCTATCAATAAAAACCCACTTTTAAAAAATCTGGCCACTCTGGTTTATCATCCTGGTTAATAATTGGATTTTCTTTTTTATCGACCAAGAATAGGGATGAAGTGACAACAATCTGCATGGAAGTAATTTCTCTCACAGGCTGTGGAGACATAGTCTCTAGTATTGCTTAATAAGTATATATTTGAATACAAGTTATTTCCTCCCGCTGAGGCCTGATGTTATGGCGGATTTAATAGCTATTTATTCTTCAGTTGTTGGATTTCCTCGCACAGTCTTTTATGAAAGTCAGGCCTAGCATCGGCAGCATAGGTTATGTACATGCCGATCAAAACCTGTTTTCGATAGCGTTTTAAATCTATATACCCATTGACCCAGTCTTGACGAGCGAGTCGTTGGCAGGCGAACAGTTGCTCAGCAAGTTTGGCGGTTTCGATATTGCCGTAAAGGAAGCCGTCGGCTTTAGCATCAGCGCAGATGCGTTTGGCTATTTGCAGTGACTGATGAAAGATTCCAGTGGGTAATTCATGGTCAAATAATCTAGTCCGGTCTGCCGCTAAAAATGCGGCCCGATAAAAAGCTTCGTCCTGCTGATACAGGTGCAGTAGATTATCGGTAAACGCCTCAGCACCCGCTATGGGATCGGACATATCGGGATTAGACAGCGCCACACCAATGGTCGTCACCATTTCTGAGACAAGTTCCTGGAAAATATCATCCTTCTTGCCAAATAGATTATAGACCGTGGGACCAGATACTCCAGCCTCCCGTGCAAGCTGCGTGAGGGTAAATGCTTCAAAACCTTCTGTGGCTATTAAGTTTTTTGCGATATTGAGGATATGCTGGCGACGCAATCTTTTATTTGCTTGGCGAGTGATGTTTCCTCGAGCTATGACTGGACTATCCATTTGACGACCTCTGAGAAAAACTCTTGACCACAGATTTAATATACTATTAAAATTGCGGGAATATAAAGACAAAATAGTAAAACAAAAAATATTAACAAAGGCCTATTTATGAAACAAGATATCAGTCAATCAATTGAAGCCTGTGCAGCCCATTATGGCGAAGATGCCGATGCGATGCGCAACTATCTTATCGAGGGGGAGCGAAAGGCATACTTGTTAGATAACCGTGGTGCCATTCGCTTTGATAAGCAGGGCAATTTGGCCGCTGATATTTTAACTGCTTATTCTAAATATGGGTTTTATATATTCGAGGGCGTTTTGGCCCAAGAAGAGTTACAAGATATAAAAAATGATCTGGATAGCATAAGTCAATCCTATCCCTCTGAACCCAATGGCAAGCTTACCAAAGACGGTAAGCCGGCCTTGGGAGCTGATTGTCTTGCCCCTAATCTTGTGTGGTCAAAGCCGCTGGGTGATCCTCTGGGAGGTACCGCGCTTGCCAATGGTCGTCATCAGGTAAAGCTGTTTGAGCCAAAGGCCAGTGAATCGGCGCCAGAGTATGCGCCATTTATTTTGCTTGGCTCCTTACAGTTTTCTGATAGTTGTCTGCGTGTCTATGGTCATCCAAAATTACTGCGTGTAGCCGAGGCAGTTAATGGTAAAGATTTTGCGCCCTTCAACGAGAGTCTGTTTATCAAAGAGCCCGGTGTTGGCGCTGCAGTATCGTGGCACCAGGATGGAGATACTCACTGGGAGAATGAGAATTTTGATGAGGGTATTCACGGGTTTAATTTTATGGCTCAGGTCTATGGCAGCACGGCAGTCAATGGCGTCTGGGTAAAGCCGGGGAGTCATAAGGTGGGTAAAATTGATATCAAGCAATTAATTAACGAATCCGGTAGTGAGCGCATTGATGGTATGGTTCCGCTGGTATGTAATCCCGGTGACGTGATTATTTGTAACCGTCAGATACTTCATGGATCATTTCCTAACTGTGGTTTTGAACCAAGAGTGACGGTGAACTTTGGCTTCCACCGACGTTCATCCGTCTTGGGGGTTCAGGGGCCTGGCTTATATAGTGAGCCTATGTTTTTTGATGATGCGTTAATTGATGAGCGCTCCAAACCCCTGGGTTATGCCATTGATGCGCGCAAACAGAGATTCCCTGATGAGGAGTCCTACCAATACCAACCCTTTATTGATTCAGGTAAGACCTTTAAGTGGGATGAGACTGTTAAGGCAGAATTAAAAGATTATAATCTTCGCGACCTAAGTATTTAGAATCTATATTAGGCTCTGTGAGTTAAGGTTGAGGTGACAGCATGCAACTAGCAATTTATGGCGCTGGCTCGACTGGTTGCTATTTGGGTGGGCTTATGCAGCTCTGTGGCCACAAGGTGAGTTTAATCTGTCGAGCACGCATTCGAGACTCGATTATGAATGCTGGCGGTATAACTCTCACTGACTATACCGGGCAAAATGAAAAGGTTGTGCCATCTGCACTAATCACTCGTCTGACAGATGAAACCTTTGATGCGGTATTTGTAACTCTCAAATGTCATCAGCTCGAGGCTGCTGTCGACGATTTAAAGCAGCTTGCTGAGGATGGGGCGCAGCTATTTTTTATGCAAAATGGCCTCGACAGCCTGGATGCTATTCTGAACGAATTGCCGAGCCACGCAGTGAAGCAGGGGGTCATCCCCTTCAATATACTGAGTCAAGACAATGCGCATTTTCATCGAGGTACTGAGGGCACCTTACTGTTTCACCAGACATCTGTAACGCAACAGCTTGCCAAGCAGCTAGGTGCCATTGGTTTTCCCTGTGAGCTGCATACAGATATGAAGCCCGTAATCTATGGCAAATTACTGCTTAATCTTAATAATGCGCTTAATGCACTTGCCAATCAGCCTATTAAGACGCAGCTTGAGAATCGTAAACTGCGTAAGGTTTATGCTGCAGCTCAGCGTGAATGGCTCGAGGTGGCCAATATGGAGGGTGTTGAGTTGGCGCAATTTACGGCGGTACGACCCTCCTGGATGCCTGCTATTCTAAGTTTGCCAAACTGGATTTTTCTGCGCCTGGCTAAGGCTATGTTGGATATCGACCCTCATGCGCGCTCTTCAATGTGGGAAGATATTAAATTGGGTAGAAAAACCGAGATAGCATTTCTAAATGGTGCTATCGTCAAACGCGCCGAGAAATTAGGTATTGATGTTCCGGTAAACAAAAAAATTACTGCCCTTATTCACAAAATAGAGAAGGGCGAAACTGTGTCGCTGACTTTACTTTACTAACTATAAATACCCTAAGGCGACCATAAAGCTACGTTATAGTCTCTACAGTCTTTGATGACTAAATATGGCGATGAGGTACTAATTCTCTGTCATAAAACCACTTTCAGTCCTTTAGATGCGGCTAACTGTCTAATTCAAAGATGGTTTTCCCTCTCGCTATAGTCCGCTCTACTTTGATATCTAACAACTCGGTAGTTGGTATAGTTAGCGGATTTTTACTTAAGATGACGAAGTCGGCTTGTTTACCGACATCAATAGTTCCTTTTCTATCCTCTTCAAAGTATTGATAAGCAGCATTGATCGTAACGGCCTTGATAGCGTTAAGGGTTGGTATTCGTTGCTCTTGCCCTAACACCTGACCGCTTCGTGTGAGCCGATTAGTGGTTGCCCAAAGCAAACGGATCATATCCGGCGGCACTACGGGGGAATCATTATGAACTGTAAAGACAATGCCTTTATCTAGACTGCTTTGGGTTGGGCTAATACGACTAGCGCGTTCTACGCCAAAAACCGAGTCTCGATGCCAATCGCCCCAGTAAAATGTGTGAGCTGAAAAAAACGAAGGAATGGCTTTCATTTCTGCCATGATATCAAGCTGGTCTTCTCGCACTGTTTGGGCGTGAATCATCACAGTACGATGATCAGGGATATTGCTCGTATCGATGCTGCGGTTTAACGCGTTAACAAACAGATCTGCAGCTGCATCACCATTGGCATGGGCCAAGATTGGCGTGCCTGCGTCTATAAATTTGGCAAAAAGACCATCTACCGATTCTGCTGGCATGATCGGATAACCACGATAATCGTGAGCGCCGCCCTTTGGTGGTATCTTATACGGCTGGGTTAAATAGGCCGTTTTACCTTGTGGCGAGCCATCTAAAATCATTTTAACGCCTCCAATCTTAAAACCATTTTTGTAATCGCTCAAGATCGGTAGTGGAGGACTATTCTCTCCAAGATATGTCTCATCAACCATCTGGAAAGACACGACGTCAATAGGGAAAGGTTTCTCATTAGCCGCAGATCTCAGTTCGTTTATCACACCCAGAGACGACGCCCCATCCTGTGCCGTAGTAATACCATATCGAGCATAATCAAGGAGGCCAAGATGTATTAGTTCGTTTACATTTTCCTCCGACGGAAGAAAGGATTGAATGGCAAAACCAGCTGTCTCCTCTAATACTCCATTGGGTTTTTGACTATCTTCCAACCTACGAATCACACCGCCTGGCGGATTAGGCGTATCCTCATTAATTCCTGCAATTTCCAGAGCCTTGGAATTAACCGCGGATAGATGTCCTGAAACATGGATTAACAAAATAGGATGAGATGTAGATACCTTGTCTAGATCGACGGTGGTCGGATGTCGCGCTTCAGCCAGCAAAGAATCGTCATAACCCATTCCCACAACCCACTCGCCTTCAGCTAGCTCTTTTGAGGCTATGTGGCTTTTCAATGCCATGACCAACCCGTCGATGTCCTCGGCTGGCCCGACAGGAGGTGAAGCTACATTCGCCATCGCGGAAAGCCTTCCATGCCAAGCAACGTGACCATGAGCGTCAATAAAGCCAGGTAGTAGTGCGGAGTCCTCTAGATTGATTAACTCCGCAGTTTGTCCATCCCAATCATCCATTTGACCTACGAAAACAATAGTGTCGTCTTTAACTGCCACAAAGTTAGCAGATTCAGATTGCTCGCTAAGGGTAATGATATTGTCCCCGTAGAAGGCTATATCGGCTTGCGGCGCCTTATTGCAACCGGTAAGCACCAATAGCGGCAAAAGGATAGCTAATCTAATATCGGTTAAACGTCTCAATGTCATTCCTCTTTTAATCGATAAAATTCTTGCACCAGTATACAAAAAGATAATCACGTCGTTTCAATTAAAACATCGTTCTATTAAATCGCGAATTTTACTTATGTATTTGAGATGTGGATGGTTGAATATTCGTGTTCTGCAGAATTCGATATAAGCCATTTCTGTTGAATAGAGACTACATGAAATCTCAGCTCGCTTTTGGCGGTTAAACTGGAGTAATAAAGCCCAAAAGATGGGGTTATTATCAGATATATCCGATTCCACCGTTATGCTGAAAATGCTTTCATCAAAGGTAGGCTCCGAACTCGAATACCACTTGCAGCATATACGGCGTTAGCTAAAGCAGGCGCTATACCGGGTGTTCCTGGTTCCCCAGCACCACCAATTTCATGACCACTGTTTATGATATGAGTTTCAATGGTAGGAGCATCAGACATTCTCAGAGATTGATAGTCATGAAAATTACTTTCAACCACGGCACCATCTTGAATAGTAATTTCTCCATACATAGCAGCGCTGAGGCCATAGATAATACCTGATTCGATTTGCGCCTTCATTCCATCGGGCGCGACAGCAAGACCCGGATCAATTACTGCAACAACGCGATCAACCGATACTGATTTATCAACAATTGAAACCTCTACGACTTGAGCGACGATGGAGCCGAATGATTCTTGAAGCGAGATACCTTTTCCTCGACCCTCTGCTAATGGAGTCTCCCAATTGGCTTCCTCAGCGGCTCTCTTTAATACCGCTAGATGCCGTGGTTTGTCCTCTAGAAGATCCAGTCTGAATTTATAGCTATCCTTACCTGCGTTATTCGCAGCTTCATCAATAAATGACTCAGTAAAAAATCCGTGCTGAGAATGGTCCACGCTCCTCCATGCACCCCAGGGAACATGAGTAGGACTGCTAACATGGCCAATATCTTGTGCCTCTACAGCATAGGGGATGAGAGGTGCTTCAATGGGTTCAGCTTTATTAACATAGGTATTCTCCCATGCTAGTAGCTTGCCATTTTCATCGAGCCCAGCTCTGAACCGACTTTGTATAGCAGGGCGGTAGAAATCTTGACGAATATCTTCTTCCCGAGACCATATGAGTTGAATAGGGCGACCTACAGCTTTGGCAATTTGGGCTGCCTGAATTGCATAATCTGGGCGAGATTTACGACCAAAGCCACCGCCCATTAATTGGTTGTGCAAAGTTACTTTGTCTTCATCTATGCTCAACGCCTCAGCGACCGCTTTTCGAAATCCAAGAGGGTTTTGGCAACCTACCCATATTTCGCAATGACCATTGCTGATTTCTGCTGTGGCATTAAGTGGCTCCATACAAGTATGGGCGAGAAAGGGGACTGTGTAATCAGCTTCAATTACTTTTGATGCATTTAAAAACTGTGTAGGGGTGTCGCCTTGTATTCGATCAGATTGACGTTCTTCAGATGCAGAAATATCTTTAGCAAATTGGCTAAAAATGTCGGTGCTGGACCTTGCGGGTAAGTCTACATCACTCCATGTTATGTTTAGTGTTTCTCGGCCTTTCTTGGCAGCCCAATAACTGTCCGCGATTACAGCAACCGCAGGACTAGATTTAAAGCCTCCAATCATCATATCCGATTGGGCTGGGGGAAGTTCAATAACATCTATAACCCCCTCAATTTTGCGAGCAGCTTGGTCATCTATGCTGACGATAGAAGCGCCAAAAACCGGAGCTCGAATTACGGTTGCATAAAGCATTTCCGGGCGCCTAATATCCAACGCAAACTGAGCTGATCCATCGACTTTGGAAGGTATATCTAATCGAGGGACATATTTACCAACGATCTTATAGTCCTCAGATTTTTTGAATTCCGGTGTTTGCGACGGAGTCATTTTCGCAACTTCGTTGACAAAATTGGCGTAAGGCTCCCGTCGAGAGCTTGGCGTATGAATAAGGTGACTATTTTCTGTAACAATATCTTTCAGTGGAACTTGCCAAGCTCTTGCTGCAGCTTTGCGTAGCATCTGGCGAGTTGATGCCCCAGCAACTCGCATCCCGAGCGAGCCCGTCATACGGATGCTCATGCTACCACCAGTCACTTGAAGACCAAGGTTGTCCATAAGTTTCATCATGGCGCCATCAATCGAGGGGACAATAAAATCAGGAAAATTGATACCTTTTAATAAATACTTTCTACCAAGACTATAGTGAGAATAGGCGCCGATAGCAGGTGCTTCTTCAATACGCATGTCATTCCAGTTTGCATCGAGCTCTTCGGCGAGCATTTGAGCGAGTGCTGTTTGAGCACCTTGGCCCATTTCTGAGTGAGGCACCATTGCAGTAATCGTATTGTCACTATCAATGCGCACATAGGCGTGAACAAGTTGCCCTCCATCGTCGCTAAGTAGGTTAGATAATTCACCTGCTTGATTTCCTGGGCGCATAGCAACACCTACAATAAGACCACCGCCAGCGATAACGCCTGTTGTTAAAAATGCTCTTCTTGTCCACTTACCCATGATTAGTCTCCATCGCATCGTAGAATTGTTCTGCGACAGAAGCGCCCGCAACCGATTTAATGGCTTCGCGGATGCGGCCATACATGCCGCAGCGACAGATATTGCCGTTCATTGCCTGATCAATATCTGCATCATTAGGGTTGGGATTCTCAGAGAGAAGTGCTGCAGCTGACATCAATTGCCCAGACTGACAATAACCGCATTGTGGAACCTGATGTTGAATCCATGCTTGCTGAAGTGGATGCTGCTCTTCGGGGTTAGATGTTAATCCTTCTATGGTTGTCACGTTCCTACCTGCAACACTTGAAATGGGTGTCACACAAGAGCGAATTGCTTGACCGTCGACATGTACTGTACATGCACCACATTGTGCGATGCCGCAGCCAAACTTGGTGCCAGTGAGAGCGAGTTGCTCACGAATTACCCAAAGTAGAGGCTTTTGTGGGTCCACCTTTACAGTTTTTTCTTTGCCATTAACCCAGAACGAAGTAACCATTACTCTCTCCATGACGTGTTTTTCGCTTATTAAATAATTGACCAGCGGTCATTGCAACTTAATTATATGAAATTCATAAAAAATATAGAACCCTTGTAGGCGAATCATGTATCAATTCAAAAATAATGGCACTTAATGAATATTGGATTCAAGGTTTGAACGAGTATTGTTGAGCCTTAGTTTGTTAGTGTAAAAATAAGAAATTTGTTTGATGTGATGTATAGATATCGATTTTGAGCTACTATCTCAGAATAAAAGTAGACTGGCTCACCAATCGGAGGATAAGGCTTTGGATGCCTTGACATTCGAACAACTTCGGCTTGTTATCGTAGTTTATTCATCCTCGATAGTACCACTTTTTATCATTCCAATTCTTCACGCTAGAAACCTTATACCAAAATGGGTCTTACCGTTTTATATCCGGCTATTTTTTATCTGTGCAATTGGATGGGAAATTTGGTTTAACTATGGTTTTGTGGCAGGAGATAGCGTTGGTGTCAGAAGGGCAGAGATACTAAATGAGCTAATTCCTGTGCATTTAAACTGGGTACTTAATTCTCTGGCTGATGCTGGGGCAATTTGTTGTGGTGGCCTTTTGTTAGCGTGGCTATTTCTGGGTCGTAAAAACGATCGCTTTAAAGCCTGGCACTGGAGTGTGTTTGGGCTGCTCTTGGTAGGGTTTATAGGCCAGAATATTCTAGTAGAAATGTATCTATATCATGACCAGCTATCCGTGGATAAGCCGCTCTCCTGGGCACCTTTAGCGCCGACGGGCCCTTGGTTTAACCCTCTTTTATGGGAATACGATGGGAGATCAATCATGTTCCAGAGACAGCTTCCGTGGCTGATTATGACGCCTTTGGTGTATTTAGAATTAATAAGAACTATTAAATCATCGAGCTCAGAGAGGCTGTAATAAATGGCAAGTAGCCTCCCAGAGAAGGCTACTTGACTACGAGGATCCCCTAAGCTGTAACGGATATTGCCTTATCAGACTCTATACATTCATCAAGAAGTTTCAAAAAGGCGGCACGAGACTTATTTTTTGAGCCATTAAATGCTGTCATATTGAGCTGACTAAACCCTTTAGCCACAACCAAAGCCGCTTCATCTAGGTGCTCTACAGGGGAGGTTTTATCGTAAAAGCCAGCACTAATAGCATCATCAGGTGACCATATCTCTGCATTAATAACAGCGCGATGGAAGTAATTAAGCGGAATCCGATAGCGAGCTAATTCAATACCAAAGTTATGCATGGTCATGCCAATCATGGTCTCATTGAGACCAGTTTTGAATTCCCCGTCAGCGCCTATCCTGAAGTCACAGGCGAGCATCAGAAAAGCACCCATGGCAATACAATGTCCGGTTGACACTCCGATAACGGGAGTAGGGAAGGCCAAAATTCTGCGGGCCATCTCGGATCCTCTTGTGGTGAGCGCAATTGCGGCTTCAGGTCCCTTGCCCATTTCTTTGAGATCGAAACCACCAGAGAAGAGCCCTGGGCGCCCTTTGAGTATAACGATTGCATTGGCAGCTTCGGCTTTATCAAAAGCATCTCCTAATTCATCCCACACCGTGTGTGACAGAGCATTTACTTTGCCATCATCCATAATGATTGTTGCGACCCCTTCTTTACAGCTGTAAGTCACGATATTGCTCATAAAAACTCCGTATTTTGTTGGTATAAGATGATTAAATTTTCTTTGGAGAGCAAGACTAAAGCAATAGAGTGGCGCCTGTCAATTGAGGGTGTTAAGGATTAATTTAATCTGCGCGAGCATCTATTTTGAAGGCCCATTTCAGAGTTGCACAGGGCGCTATTGCCTGCGATACTCATTGAAAAAATAACTCCGGTTACCTTCCTATGCTTAAACTCAATCAATCTATTTCATACGCTTTAATCGCTTTTTGGATAGCCTTTTTATTTAACTTAATACAGCCTTTTGCTGGTAATTGGAGTGTTGGAATCCACTGGCTTGGTGTCATCATGCTTGTGGTTCACGTGGTTGAGCTGGTACTGGTGTACTCTAAACTAAAAGCGGTAAACCAAGCATCATTTAAGGATATTGTAGCGGTGCTCGCATTTGGTATTCTTTACTGGAAGCCCATAATAAAAAGCTAGTTAACTTTTTATTAATCTGGTCTTCTCGGCGTGTTTTAATTCAGTCATATGCAGCAGTTCACCGGCGGGGCCCCATACATAAAACACCTTGCCCCAGGGAACTGATTGAATTGGCTCTAATTTCATTTTGTGCGGCGTTTTTTCGCATCGCTCATAAGCCGCTTCGATGTCCGCTACGCAAATTTGTAGCATAAAGTTATTGGCAAGCTCTGTTTGATAGAAATCCTGTAAGAATAACTGGCACTCACTATTCCAAAACAGCGTCAATTCGTCGCTAACGTATTCACTTTCAAAGCCAATGTCGGTATAGAAAGCCTTGGAAATGTCGTAGTCTTTGCTCGGCACAAAAGCCTTGATACCTGTTACTTGCATGAATTAATCCTCATTCACTAAGGGACATTTGTTTATCGTTGCTAACCCCAAATCTATATGTGCCACTGTGTAACCATACTCGCGTTCCGAGAGCCGGCCAGCGTCATATTGGGCTTCAGCCAAATCGTGATCCCAAGCTCGCGCGCAAGGTGGCTTTGGAAATTCAGTGTAATGCAAGGTTACTGTTAGATAACCTTGCATCTGAATGAATGGACTCCATTAGCTTAATTGCACAGCCATAGAAATGAGACATCCAAGTGATCCTAGCCACAATGCTGTTCTAAGATAAATAATACCAATGGTATAGCTTGCCAAGAACGCAACTCTAAAGCCTAGCCAGTAGGTTGCAGTCGCCGATAGATCAATTCCCATATGCATTGAAAGTAAGCAAAGCGCGAGAAATGGCGCAAAGCTTTCTTGGTAGTTGGCCGCTGCTCTGGATACTCGATCATATATAGCAGATGTCTCTACCGAGCCATCTCGATTTGACACCAGGTAACCGAAATTTTTCAGGTTTAGAGACGCAGGTAAGATCCAAAAGTGAACAAGAGCGAGAGCAAGAGAGCAAATAATAATAGCAGACATGATTTAGATCCTTTTTTATTGGTTATATATTTTTTTAATTATGGTCTTCCAAATTAGTCTATAAAATTAAGTCGGCATATAGCAAGTAGTAAAGATATTTGAATCATTTCATTAGCTGTAAGCCATACACTGGTTAAAAAGATAGATTGATGATCAGTTAGGTGTTGAGTTATCGTTAGCGCTGTTGGTTAAATTTTTAGGAGTCTAGACATGAAAACACGCGCAGCCGTTGCTTTTGCCGCGGGGAAACCATTGGAAATTG
>Ga0209494_1000109_pt1 | contig 36681 bp, 24 predicted proteins | sample EN1Hudseemescosm_FD_184628 | JGI IMG/M metagenome (GOLD analysis project Ga0209494, IMG submission 184628) | Methane-oxidizing microbial communities from mesocosms in the Hudson Canyon - EN1B Hudson Canyon (SPAdes) (version 2) | ecosystem: Environmental > Aquatic > Marine > Cold seeps | place... | reverse complement strand
GATAAGTCGATAACTTATTACTTAAATAATCGGCAAGGGGCTGCCAGCGATCAAGCGTTTTTTGATAACCGCGTTTGGCTAAAACACCAATTTTAACTTCTTCGGTGGCCGAGACATTGTTTAAGGTAAGTACCCAAAAAAACAACAATAAAAATAAACAACGAAATAAAAACTTCATAGTCATATTAGTTTTTTAATGAGATGGTAATATCTTTATAAGTATTCACTCTACACTGCCTTTCGATTACTGATCTTTTAAAATAAATACAGCAACATTTAATATCCAATTTTTCACCTCCTCAATATATCCATCTTAGCTTTAAATAATTAAACATGGCTATTAACAAAGCACTGCTTAGCCAAAAACAGCTCATCTTGTTCCCATGCTCCCGCGTCTCTGCCATTAAGTTAAGCTGAAAGTTCATTGGGGCGCTGGCTTTAGCCTGCTATTTTCGACTATGAAAGCAGGCTAAAGCACTGCACCCCAGGCTGTATTACGCTTAACTTAATAGCAGTGACCGAAGACGTTGGGAACGAGAACTATCTATCTTAGGTTTCAATAATTAAATTTTAAACCCAGCTCCTAGCTCTGCAGTTGAAATGCTTTAGCTTGATCTGGCCACTGTTTTAACCAATCTTCAATTTCATCTGCCGGCATAGGCCTGGCTATCACATACCCTTGTGCTTGATCACAACCCAGTTCTATTAGTTTCAATCCGTGCTCTACTGTTTCCACACCCTCTGCAATGACCTCACGCTTAAATGCTTTGGCTAAAGCTAAAGTCCCTATAATAATAGTCAGGTCATCAGAATCCACCAACATATCACGGACAAAAGTTTGATCAATTTTCAATGTTTTAGCCGGTAAACTTTTTAAATAGGTTAATGACGAATAACCGGTACCAAAATCATCCAGGGCAAATTCAACGCCCTGCATTATGCAAGCCTTCATGGTTTCACAAACCTGAGAAACATCATCCAGAACAGCCGTTTCCAGGATTTCCAATTCAAGTGAACTGGCTAAACGTTCTGGATAATGCTGCAAATGTGTGGTTAATTGCCTGACAAAATCCTTCTGTATCAAATGACTGGGCGCTATATTCACACTGATCATTAATTGTATTCCTTTGTTTTGCCATTGATCTAATTGTGCCAGTGCCTTACCTATCACCCAATCACTAACTTCCAATATTAAATGATGGTTTTCTATAATAGGCAGAAATTCAGCTGGGGCCAACAAACCTCGCTGAGGATGCTGCCAGCGGATCAAAGCCTCTACACCTATCACAAGGCCAGTGCGTAAATTTACTTTAGGCTGATAAAACAACACAAACTCATTAGCTTGTAATGCCTTTTTGATTCTTAACAAGGCTTTTTCATGCTCATAAATCTGGCTGTCTTGAAATGCATCAAATAAGCAATACTGATTTTTCCCCTTCTGTTTGGCAGTGTACATTGCCTGGTCCGCATGCCGTAGCAAAGTATCAGAATCACTGTTGTTTTGTGGATAAAGCGTCACCCCGATACTTGCCGATATGACAACAGAATTTCCTTCTATATTAAAGGGCTCCCTCAGGATATTTAAAACACGTTCTATTGAAAGTTCGTATTCATCAACGGTCTTTAAATCCAGTAATAGTAAAACAAACTCATCACCGCCTATGCGGGATAAAGTATCAATTTTACGCAGACATTCAGCTATCCTTTCTGCCACCCCTACCAGTAACTTATCACCCGCAGCATGTCCAAATTGATCATTGACTGGTTTAAAACCATCCAGGTCCAAATAACAGACCGCCATTATTTTGCCATTACGCTGAGTATGCGCAACACCCTGAGACATTCTATCAGCCAGTAAGGTACGGTTTGGCATCCCCGTCAACTCATCAAAGTAAGCAATCTTTTTTAGTGCTTCTTCATGGCTTTTACGTAACGAAATATCCGAGAATACCGCCAGATAGTGATCAATATTTCCTTTTGAGTCAGTAATAATGGCAATACTGGTTTGTACCGCAAATAAATATCCATCTCTATGTTTATTCCATAATTCACCATCCCAGTAATTGTTTCTGAGTAGCTGTTTCCACATCCGTTGATAAAATACTTTAGATTGCTTGCCCGACTGCAAAATTTTGGGATCTTTACCTAACACTTGACTAAGCGGGTATCCAGTAATCCGAGTAAACGAAGCATTCACATCAACAATGTGATTTTTCGCATTGGTAATAACAATCCCATCATGTGAATTATCAAATACACTGGCTGCTAACTGTAATTGCTGGTCCCTGACAATCAGCGCCTTACGCAGCGTTTCTCGTTCCAGTAAATTATTGATCCGCAGACGAGCCGTTTCGATATTGATTGGTTTATTAAGAAAATCTGCCACACCAAGAGCCAGACTTTGAACTTCTGTCTCCAGCTCATTTAAAGCAGTAATAACAATAATGGGGATATCTTTTAAATCATCATCCTTTTTCAATAAGCGACACACTTCATTGCCATCCATTTCCGGCATCATGATATCCAATAGAATCAAGTCGGGGGGAGCCTGCTTGGCCAGTTGCAAGCCTTTTTTTCCTGATGTCGCTATTTGTATCGTAAAATCATGCGCTAAAGCTTCACCGAGCAACTGTATATTGACCGGGGTATCATCAATTATGAGAATTTTCAAACCAGCATCATTCATCACTTTGAACCTATCAATCTAGTTTTTCAAGCAAAGCACAGTGACTAAGCGCATCACGCGCCCGATCAAAAAGCATATTATTAATCAACTCTTCAATCATAGTCAATTGATGGGATATTTCATTCTGACCCACTAAAGTTTGTATTTCTTTAAAACAACTAATCGCATTGAACATATTTTCCGCTAACAACTGATCTAACTCAGATAGCTTCTGTTTAATTAACTGTTTTTCCTGCACAGAATACTGTGTTTTTTGCTCTACAAGTACATCACTTTCAACAAATTCCCTGCTTTCAATGACATTATCAGAAAAACTTTCAGCATGCTCTACAAGACAGTCCCCTATCTCATCCAGTTCAGCAATGACTCTAAACCAGAAACGCGACCCTTGCTCCAAAGTACTTTCACAACCAGCTTCCCCCCCCATTAACTGGCTCAATTCCTTAACGATAGATAAACCCAGACCTGTTCCCCCATACTGACGGGTTTTACTGGAATCAATTTGAGAAAAAGGCTTAAATAATAGCTTCTGCTTATCAGCAGCAATACCAATGCCGGTATCTTGTACAGAAAATTCAATCACGGCCTGATGTTCCATTCTACTCACTTCATTGACTGAAATATAAATAAAGCCCTGCTCGGTAAACTTAATGGCATTATTGATTAAATTAGATAACATTTGTCTTAATCGATAGCTATCTATCACAAATTTATTTTGCTGATCTATAGAGCAACTGCTTTTTATCTGCAAACCTTTTTGCTCTACTGCCTTACTAAATAATAATTGTAATTCCTGTATCAGTTCATACGGCTTGAAAATTGTCGGATGCAAACTTAATTTTCCAGCTTCAACTCTGGATAAATCCAACACATCGTTAAGTAAACTCTGTAAAGTTTGTCCTGATTTTAAAATAGTTTCAGCATATTTCTGACGATCAACAGCACTTAATTTATCAACCTTCAGCAATTGCGTCATGCCGAGTATGGCATTCATCGGGGTTTTTATTTCATGAGACATAATGGCCAAAAATTTACTTTTTGCTTCATTGGCCGCTTCTGCCGCCTTAGTTTTCAATTGGTTATTTAAAATCAAGGTAAGGTATTGAAAAAAAGGCAGTAGATAATTCCGCATTTGAGCCGAACCCAGCATATTCGATATCTTAACTGCTCCAATAACTTGCTGGTTAATAATAAGAGGGATAGCCCAATCCCAGGCAATTGATGAATATGTACCTATCAGCCCTGTATCGAGCAATGAAGTTTCTTTTTCAATAAATTGCTTATGTTCAAAGATTTCAAGCATTAATGGGTCTTTAATCTCCTTTAAACCTGATCGCTCTCCTAGTAAATTGGCATAACGAAATATTTCTTCTTCCCTGTAATAAATTTCAATATTTGTGCCACCGACACATTCGCCCAAACCAGTCATTATGTTACCCAGCATACTTTCAATGTCATCACCTGCCCTTAAAACTTCCATCAGGTGATGAATCAAAAATAAATTAGCTTTTTCTTCTGATAAGCGACGAACTCGAGCCTTCAGATCCTGATTTTTCTCTTGTAACTGAATAATGTCAGTTTCACTATTCATGTTCTATTTGCTTCAATTTCTCTTCTATAGCTTCTGCCATCACTTCTTCCAGTTCATGCAAATCCACATCTAGCCAGTGCAAAGGCAAGTCAACAAAAGCGGCTGCTTTTTCTGCCGCAGCAGTAAAGTCACCAGTACAAGGGGTACGCAATGCTAAAAAATATTTATGGCTACTATGAAAAATTTCTCGTATAACAGAAATATTGTTACCAAAACATTCTGTAATCATTGGCTCCCAGGTTAACGCCCAGTCTTCCAGTAAAAAATAAGCGCCTTTAGAGAGCTCTTGCATAAAATATTCATAGCCTAGCAACATAACAACGCAGTTCTGACCATGAGTCCTGCAAGTTTTATGCTCTTCAAGTAAGCCCTTCATCTGAGGATGACAAGCCCCATAAAATACCAGGGTATCATTACCTTTCTGCTGTTCCTCATCCAGGGCCGCATTCAACTCATTGGATAAGCGGTTAAAATAATTATGTAAAGCCGAATTAAGATAATGGGTTTCAATATTCCAGTTATTTTTTTTGATTAAATAGTCGACTTCATTATGCAGTATTGCACACCCCACCAACACTAAGTTATCTGTCTTTTCTTCGATTATGGGAAATGTTTTCATCAGTACCTCCCATATTCAAACGCCGCATCCAGCATGGCAATAATATTTTCTTCGGGAATATTTAGAGGCATAAACCCAGTACCAAATAAAAAATGTCCTCCGGGCTTGCCTAACTCCATAATACGTTTTACTTCATCTCGAGTTTGTTGCTCAGTCCAGTGAATCATTTTAATATCATCAAGCACCCCACTGGTTAAACCTTTTCCCTTAATAAGGCGCTTAGCTTCAGCTAAATCATCGGAAGGGGCTGGGTAAAATATATTAACCTTTAACTTATCAATCACAAGCTCAGTTACAGTATTGAGAGGGGCCATGCCAGCGTAGAAAACGATACTATCAGTTCCATATTTTAAATCCTGTTGCATCCAGGGCATGCTCCAGTCGACAATCATTTTTTTTGGAATAAAATACGTAGAAGCAAAAGGGTTGGCATAAATAATCACATTAGCACCTGCAGCACGGTAGGCGGTTAATTGCTGCTGAACAAAGTGACTACATTTTTTTACCAGTTCATCACGTAGATCCTTAGGACCTGTTAATACCAGCTCCATCCATTTATCCATACCCATTAATATAACCGGCAATGTTGTCGATGCTGTCACATAAGCACAAACAGGGTTTGTCGCACCGACTTCCTTGTGTAAAATTCTTAAACAATCATCCATAGATTGCCAAATAGGATGTTGAGTAATATCTTCAGGGATCTCAAAGGTAGCAATATCATCCCAGCTTTTAATCACAAAATCAGCCACATTGGGTACGCCATTTTTAGCAAACAATATTTTCTGACAGCCTAATAACTGAGCTTCTTTCCCCACATAATGTCCACTCCAAACATTATCATGGCCATAATGTTTAAGCATTTTCAGTTGCGCTTCAGCAACATACTCGCCATTAGAAAAATAGTGCTCTGGTGACATATTGAGTATTTTTGCACCTTGATCGAGCAAGTTACAAAAGATGGGAACTCTAGGGCTTGCTTGTCCGGAAACAGTCGCGGATAAAATTTCTAAAGGATTCATCAGGCTTTTACCTCCCTAATTAACTCACGGATAATTTTGGCAGCCGTCACTCCATCAGCGGCCCAGCTATCAGCCCCCACCTGGGTGTATAACTGATGATCAAAACGATAAGGCGCACCACCTACCACCAGCTTTATTTTATTGCTCAACTTTCGCTCATCGAGTAAAGCCCGCACCCGTAAACTGCCTTCTTCGCCGGTTGCGGTATGTACCATCATTGATGAGATAGCAATCACCTGCGCGTCATGCTCTACCGCTGCATCGACAAAATCTTCTGCATTAACATTAACACCCAAATCAACCACATCAACCATCATTGATTTTAAACAGCCCATCACAATTCTTTTGCCCAAAGAATGTAAATCACCATAGGCCGTACCAATAATCACTCGACCAATGACTTCGGGAGGGGTTTCAAATTTAGCTAGCATTTTCTCGGTAACTTCAGCCGCAATTTGCGCAGTCATAAAATGTTGTGCCAAATTGCTATCAGCATTTACAACTATTTCCGCCATCATCCCCTCTATTGATGGAATAATAATGTTAAACACGACTTGCTCTGGCGTAACCCCTTCTTGTAATGCCCTTTCTACCACCTCTAAAGCAGCATCTTTATCAATTTCAAAAACAGCTTCGTTATATTCTTCAATATAAGTCTCGAACATTATTCATCCCCTATAAAAGGTTTTAAACGTAGGTGATTAATAAAACTTTCATCATAATCAGTATAGTTCGAAAGATTAACTACACGAATTAATTGTCGATATTCTTCTGTTATTTTTTCAGAGTCAGGTGCTAATAGCATTTTTTCACAGCCAGATAATGCAGCATTACCAAACAACTTGATTTTCGATCGTTCCATGGTTGGAATCAAGCCAGAAACTTGAGCCTTCTGCAGATTTAAATGTTGCCCAAAAGCGCCACAAATCCATAATTCAGATAAATCATCAAGATTAATATTGGCAAGTTCAAGTAACTGTTGCATAGCCGCAGCAGTTGCTGCTTTTGCCCGTTGAAAAGCATCTATATCGCCCGCTTTAACCGCAGTTAAAGGGTTGCTTTTATCCAGTAAATAACCGTCTGGACTGGGGTGTAAAAATCGCCCAGACAATTTAATCTCGCCATTTGTTCGTAACAAGGCAATGGCATCAACAAAACCTGAAGCACAGAAGCCTTTTGCTGTTTTTTCACCAATAATATCTAAATCATAAACGTTATCGCTTAAGCTGACACCACGAATAGCCCCTTCTTCGGCACAAAGTCCATTCTGTAAACCCACACCTTCAAAAGCAGGACCACCCGGCACAGAAGTTAACAAAAGCTGCTTACCATCCCATAAGGCAATTTCAGTATTGGTGCCAAAATCTGCCATCATCACAGGTTCTGAGTGTTGCACAATATCAATGGCTATTAGGTCCGCTAAAATATCAGAACCCATAAATCCAGCCACAGGAGGTTGAATTCTGATTTCTGCATTGGGCATACGCCAGGCCTGCTTCCATTGCGGCAAATCATTTGGCACACAGGGTATTTGGTTTTCCCAATTCTCTGGCTTATATAATTGACTACCATCTTGCCCGCTGACTAGCGCTAACATCGCAGTGTTTCCAACAATATTAACTAAGCCAACTTTATCTAAGATTGATTTAATCTCCCCTATATCCCGGGCCAATATATCTCTTATTCCATTAATAATGGCATCCCGTACAATATCGGTTAATGATTGTAAATCCTGACTGCGTTGTCGATGAACATCAAGACGGGTCAAAACATCTTCGCCTAAGGCCACTTGAGGATTATTGCCGTGTCGACTGGCAATGCGTGTTTGTTGTTGCCTATCCCAAAATGATAAGCGAATATGTGTGGTACCTAGATCAACAGCCACGGCATAAGGGGGTTTATCTAAATCTGGCTTTGGGTATTGATATGCAGGCCATGTGGAGAGGTCGAGGGATTTCCAATTTGATTCAGGCGCAGGATTTTCTACAAAAACTTCGGCATCACTGTGTAAATAGAGTTGGCAGGCAAGACGAATACCAAGGTCACGGTCTTCAGCCGAGATCTTTTGATACTCACTTAAGGTAAGCGGACTGAATTCCCCTTTAACCGTTTGAATGGTACAGGCACCACAAGTTGCGATACCGCCGCAGGCGGCACGTACGCGTATACCTACAATATCCAGCGCAATGCGTACAGAGACATCTTCAGCGATCTGTAATTGTCTGGTTTGTTCAGCTGTGCGTAGTGTTAAATTATGCGTTTTAATAACTCCCCCTATCCTGGCTAGACAATATCTTCTTTCTTGATATCAATATAGTTGGGTTGGTGACAGCGTAACCCGACAAGTCTTTGAAAAAGGCTATGTCATCATTAAGTATTGAAAAGTTAAAGTCGCTCTTAAAAGCCCTCTCCTGCTGGATGCCTACACGGATGTAGGTAAGTAGAGCAATGCAGGAGCAATTGCCGAGAGGGAGGGGTGAGGAGAAATAAAACAATTCTCCTCTTCTTTAATATTCTCTTTTAAATCAAGAGATAAAAAAGAAATTTTGAATGACATGCTGTTTTTTCTCCTCACCCAAACCCTCTCCAGCAGGAGAGGGCTTAAGAGCTAACTAAATTCACACTTAACGGTGACAGAGCCTTGAAAAAGGGTGGATAACGCTAGCGCTCATCCACCCTACAACAGATAAAACCCATTTAACTTAATGGCATTGGGTCTGAGCCCCAAAGTTGTTGGTTTTATTTCATGCGTATTCCTAACTTCTGAATAACCATATCCTGAAGAGGAAAGGAGAGTACCGTCTAAGTATAAAGCCTAATCCAGAATTTTGTTGCAGAGATCGACAAGCTGTTGGTAGTTAAGGCCCTTGGCTATTTTTGGAAGGTTTTTTCCTACCTTTGGGTACTGTTGTACAATTTCGTTCACTAGCTGATCAATTAAGAGTGGGTCTAATGTGTAGAGCGTATCACGTAATTGAAGTACCAACTCCACGGGCAAAATATCCAGCCTTAATTCATCACTGTTCGGCTCGTTGCTGATCTGAGAGCTATCGATAGGCTTCAGGTCATATTTAAGGTCAAGTTTTTGTTGCATCATATCCAGTACTTTATCTGCAACCATGGGTTTGGTCAGTATATCGTCGCAGCCGGCTTCCAATATTTTAGCTTCATCGTCTATAAAGGCTGAGGCGGTCAGAGCCAGGATTACAACCTTTTTGCCGCCTTTGAGACTGCGAATATGTCGTGTTGCCTCATAACCATCCATAACAGGCATACGAATATCCATCCAGATCAGCTCAGGTTGCCAGTCTTTAAATATATTAACAGCTTCCTCGCCGTTGCGGGCCTCGCGGACATCAAAACCGATACCACGCAGCAGCTCCAGCAGTAATCTCAGGCTATCAGGATCATCTTCTGCCACCAGTATTCGGGGTGATTGTTGTCCAGTCGACAAAGCAATCACCTCTCTATGGGGCGAGTCGGTATAATCCGGTTCATGGGTCGCAGGTAAATCGAGCTCAAAGAAGAAATTACTGCCACCATCGGGATTATTACAAAGCTGTAATTGTCCTCCCATAAGGCCGATATATTCATTGCTGATGGCCAGCCCGAGACCGCTACCTTCACCTTTGTTGATTCCAACGCTGGTCTGGAAAAAGGGGGTGAATATATTTTCTTTGTCGGTTTCAGGAATGCCGGGCCCGGTATCGATTATCTCAAAACGCAGGCGCAGTTCACTCAGAGCTGAAACCAGCAAGATGATACTGCCATGTTCAGTATATTTCACTGCATTGCCCAGCAAATTGACCAGCACCTCCGCAAGATGCTGCCCGTCACCCATTTTCCATGTTCCGATCTCACTACGGGTTTCAATAGAGAATATCAAGCCTTTACTGTTAGTTCGAATGCGGAACATATTATCCATGCTCCTCAGTGTTTCTGTAATATTAAAAGCCGTTTTTTTCAGATGCAGCTTTCCTGATTCGATACGAGAAATTTCCAACACATCGTTAATCAGTTGCAATAAATGCTGGCCACTATTATTGATGGTTTTGAGGTTAAGCTGATGTTCTTCCGATAACAATGGATCTCTAGCCATTAGCTGAGAAAAACCAAGGATAGCATTGAGCGGTGTACGCAGCTCATGGCTCATATTAGAGAGAAAAATGCTTTTAGCCTGATTATTGGCCTCTGCCGCCTCTTTGGCACGTTGCAGAGCTTGCTCATAATGCTTGTTTGCGGTGATATCCTGTAGAACCAGAAGCATGGAGTGAGAAGTCAGCGTTTTATGACTGTGTGTAGCGATGGTTAAACTCAGAAACCCCCAGCGGGTTTCACCCTGTTTGATTTTAAAACGAATTTCGTTTTTATAGTTTTGTTGTTTGTGAGCGACCATCTCGGCCAGTTCAACTCTAAATGTACTACGCTCTTGAGGATGGAGTAATGATTCCAGGGTGGAATTGAGTAACTCTTGTTTGCTATAGCCAGTGATTTCTGTTAGTTTTTGGTTCGCACGCAAGAAACGGCCATTCGAATAATCGACCTGGGCATTACCCGTAGCAGCCAGTTCGAATAAATTACGAAACTCCTGCTCACGCACTTTGATATAGTTCTCCCGGTTGAACATGGCGGTGATATCAAATACCTGCACCATACAGTGAAGTTTATTATCTTCCATATTCAAGGGGATGATCTGTACCTGCTGTTTCATCTCCCTGTGCAGCTCAGGGTCAGAGCCAGGCACCACAAGTGGAAACAGAGTAGCATTCAGCGTTTGTGAGAGGATGGCAGGAAAGCCTTGTTGCAGACAGGTGAGTATGGCATTGTGAACCCGACTGTTGCTCATTTGTGGAAAAATATCACTCAGAGAACGGCCTAGCGCCTGCTCAGCACTAATGCCAGAACTGGCCACCATACGATGGTTCCATAACTGGATGCGTTCTTCAGGATCAAATATAATGATACCGGTGGCTGACTGTTCCAGTGCGGATAATAATAGCTGTTGGCTTGGCCTGGTCATAACGCTGCTTAAGTTAGCCAGAATAAGATTCTAGCAGGATTTGAATTTGTTGCTTCAGATTCTCCATGGCGGTCAGGTCCATCAGGAAGGCAAGATTTCCCTGTATCTCTTGTTGCTGCAAGCCGAACTCAATCAGCAACAGCAATACCACATCCCCTTTAGGGGTTTTTTTATGCAGAATATTGCGATAACTGTTGACTTGATAGGTAGGCAGGGAATATTTAAACTCTGCCTCAAACAGGTTAGCCATACTGCCCATACAGGCGTTGAGCACCACATTACCAATCTCGGTCATCGCCTCCTGCTGGAACTGAGAAAATTCCTCGATGGGCAGAGACTCATCCAGCTCCTCTCCCATCATTGCCTGAATCACACCCTGCGCTTTTTGTTCCTCAAACATCAGTATGGCCTCGGTATGAAAGAGACCGGAGATAGCTTGTGAGACAGCACAAACAGGTAGATCAGCACTGCTACCCTGGCGCTCTAATAACTGTTCCAGATTGACGAATTCAAAGGATGGTACAGACAGGGTCACTTCATCATCCACCATTTGGCTCAATGTGTCAGCGGTGGCGCCTATCGCTATATTAAACACCTCCAGCATGGCATCATGTTCATCAGTTGTTAAATCAATCATCTTAACTATCCATTATTTCGATTAGCCTATCGACTGTTTCGGGTTTTATGGGTTTGGTGATCAAACTGGAACCCATTGCTTTGATACGGTTACGGGTGGCATCCTGAACATTAGCTGTAATAAACACCAGTTTTGCAGCAGGCGTTCTTTCCTTCAATAGTGGACAAAGATCAAGGCCGTTCATGCCGGGCATATTGATATCCACGGTAATCAGGTTATAGTTCTTGGCTTCAGCCATAGCCAGTGCCTGATCAGCATTCGCTGCCTGATTGATATCCCAGTTGGGAAGCCGACTTAAAATACGTGCGCTTAAGGCAGCACGAGAAAGGCGACTATCGTCAATAATAAGCAGTGAAATTTTTTTATCTTTATCCATCATTAGAGGCTAAACTTAATTGCATGTAACCAAAACATTTATCTTATATATCTAGTCTATACTAAATTTTATAAGCTTATTGTTAATTTTTCTATGTTTACTGAATCGAGGAGAACATTATGGGTTTGAAGAAAGCCGGTCAATCAAAGGCATCTGTGATCAAACAACAGCGAGAAGGGGGTACAAATTCAGCAACTGTTCGATCCAGTCATCGTGAGGCGGAGAGTGAGCGGCGCAAGGCCCGAACCCTGGCAAAAAAACAGCAGGCCTCTGAGCGTATCGCAGCCGCGACGTCGCAACTAGCCAGTGGTATTAATGAGGCAGCATCCAGCGTAGAGGAATTAACCCGCTCCATGGAACAGGTGGCATCGGGTGCCGAACAGGCTACCGGGGCTGCTCAGGAATCCTTGCAGGCTATCACTCAGAGCTCTAAAAATATCCTTCTGCAGATGGATGCAGCACAGCTTTCCCAAGACAAGAGTGAAATCCTGCAAACTATGGTGGTTGGGGTGAGCGCTGAAATAACCAAGTCTATCACTGCGATCAGCGAGGGAGCAAAGCGGCAGGACGGCTCAGTGAGGATGGTGGCTGAGCTGGAAAAATATGCAGGCGAAATTGTCAAAATAGTTAAGGCGGTGATAGGTATAGCCGATCAGACTAATCTACTGGCACTAAATGCTGCCATCGAGGCGGCCAGTGCCGGTCAACATGGTAAGGGCTTTGCAGTGGTGGCCGATGAGGTGAGAGCGCTGGCAGAGACCTCAGAGAACAGCGCCACCCAGATTGATGATCTGGTTAAGCAGATTCAGCAAGAGGTTGGTGTGATCTCCAAGGGCATTAATGAGGCGGCTGAGACGATTACAAAAGAAGTAGGCAAAGGTGCAACGGTTACCGAGCAACTTGAGCAGATGCGCAGTGATCTTATTGTTATCGCTGAAGGTGGAGAGCTTATTCTTACCGCATCTCAGCAGGCCGACACAGCGGCTAAAGAGGCTCAAAAAGGTGCTGAAGATATCGCCGCCTCAGCTGAGGAGCAGAGTTCAGCAGCCGAGGCATCCGCTAAAACACTCTCAGACCAGAATGAATACCTGGCTCAGGCCGAACAGGCATCGCAAGCACTGGCTGATTTGGCAGATGAACTAAAAGATAGCTCTGATATTGCCAAGAGTGCAGAAGAAGTGGCCGCCAATGCAGAAGAACTGTCTGATTCGGTACAGCAAATCAATCGCGCCTCAAGTGAGATTACCACGGCTCTGGAACAAATTTTACGCAGCGCCAAACTACAGGCAGCAGCGACAGAACAATCCAGCACGGCTATTGCTCAGATCGAGAAATCGGCGGATCTGGCAAATGAACGGGCAACAACAGCGGTTGAACGTAGCACGACGATGAGCGCGCTACTTGCCGCCAATAAAGTGGCGGTGGACGAGATGATTACCGGAGTCTCTTCAGCCCTGGCCGAGACCAAACAAAGTGCTGTCCAAATCAGTACCCTGGGTAAGGTCGCTACACGTATCGACAAGATTGTTGATTCCATTAATACGGTTTCTGTTCAGACCAGCATGCTGGCAGTAAGTGGCTCTATCGAAGCCGCGCGCGCCGGAGAATTTGGCAAGGGCTTTGTAGTGGTTTCTACGGATATTCGTAACCTGGCCACTGAATCTGCCGAGAATGCTGACCGCATCAAGGATACCGTAAAAGCTGTTCAGGATCAGATTGCCATAGTACAGCGTGATCTGGAGGAGATTGCGACTACCGCCACTGCCGAGCTCGAAAACACGCGATCCATTACCACCAAGCTGGTGACTATGGAGGCTGATGTAAAAGCGGTGCTGGAGGGTAATAAACGTATTAATGCCAGTGCTGAAGAGATTGGTACTGCCATCACCGAGGTAAAAAAAGGAGTAGATCAAATTGCTTCCAGTGCAGCTGAAACGGAACAAGCCTCGACTCAAGCCTCTACCGCAGCCGAGCAACAGTCTCGCGGGGCTGAAGACCTGGCAGGAGCGATAGAGGAAATAGCCTCTCTGGCAGACGAGTTGCAAAGCTCTTAATCATCCGCGGGTGGAGGAATGTTAAATGAATATTAAAACCTCGCAACAAGAAATGCCTGAAACCGAGGAAATTGAGTCTGAACAACACGTCACCTTTTCGGTTGGTGAAGAAAAGTTTGCTCTGGCCATGCATAGCTTAAAAGAAATTGTGCGTTTGCCGGCAATTATTAAAGTACCTCTCAGTCCGCCTGGACTGGAAGGACTGGTGAATCTACGCGGACAGGTCTTACCTATAGTCAATATGAGAAAAGTACTTGGCTTTGAACAACATGAACTTGCTGATACGGCCCGAGTATTAGTGATCAATCTGGGTACGCCGGTGGGATTTCTGGTTGACCGGGTCAGTCAGGTGATCGCTGTGAATCCGGATCAAATCGAGGATGGCCATACTATTGAAGCCTCGGTAGACAGTCAATATCTGCATGGTGTAATCAAGAATTCCGAACATTTTGATATGTTGATGCTACTTGATTTTCACAAAGTCATTGAGGGTGAGTTAGGCTCACTGGCACGAAGCTCTGCACGACTGGCATTGCAGAGTCAGGCCGTGGTTAAGGATAAGGTTAAAGAAGAAGAGGCTGCTGAAGAAATGCAACTGGTCAGTTTTGCTATAGACCAGCAGGAATATGCCATCCCTATAGAAAATGTAAAAGAGATTGTACAAATCCCCGATAACATTATTCATGTACCCAAAGCGCCTCAACATGTGCTGGGTGTGGTCAACCTGCGTCAGCAATTATTACCTTTGATCAGTCTGCGTCAGTTATTTCAGCTGGATGAACAACAGACTCAGGTTAAAGATGAACGCATCGTTGTGGTGTCTTTCGAAATCAATGCTGAAAAACTATACGTCGGTCTGGTGACGGATATGGTGCGTGAGGTATTGCGTGTGCCGCTGAAGCAGATAGAAGAGGTGCCGGCATTGTTGCGTCGGGATAAACAGCTTAACGAAATTAGTTCTATCTGCCGTCTGGATGAAGGTCAACGACTGGTTTCCATTCTGTCGATGGAGAAGATGTTCGTACACGAGATGGTGGTTGATGCCGTTAATACAGTCGAGCAAATAAAAGAGGAATTAGCGATGACGGACACTGCTGAAGAAAGTCTGGAGCAGGAAGAGCAAGAACAACAATTGGTGGTATTTCGTATGCTGGACGAGGAGTATGCTGTCCCTATCCAGTCGGTGAAAGAAATTGTACGGGTGCCGGAACAGCTAACCCATGTACCCAAGGCGCCTGAATTTATCGAAGGAATCATTAATTTGCGCGGTACCGTGTTGCCGGTGGTGGATGAACGTCGTCGGCTGGGTTTGCCGCATATGACAGAAAATGAAAAGCAGCGCATTATGGTGTTTGTGATTGCTGATGTGCGTACCGGCTTTATTGTCGATTCGGTGACTGAAGTACTACGAGTACCCCGTTCTGCAATCAAAGAAGTACCGGACTTGACTGAAGAAGAAAGTAAATTGATTCCCCGCGTGGTTAATTTTGAACAGCAAGGTCGTATGATCATGTTGCTGGATGTTGAACAACTACTGGAAAGCCATGAGGTCCATGCCTTGACGGAGGTGGTGAGCGATTAATATGGATTTGATTAAATTGCTGATCGTCGATGACTCCGCTTTGATGCGGTCACAAATGCGACGCATCTTTGAAGTTGAGGATGACTTTCAAGTTAAGACCTGTAAGAACGGTGTTGAAGCACTGTCTTTATTGCAATCATTTCAGCCGGATGTTATTGCACTTGATATCAATATGCCGGAGATGGATGGTTTGACGGCTCTGAGCCACATCATGGTGGAACGCCCGACACCGGTGATCATGGTTTCTTCTTTGACCAAAGAAGGTGCCTTGGCGACTTTGGAAGCACTGGCTTTAGGGGCTATCGATTTTGTGACCAAGCCTGGTGGCACTATCTCTTTGAATATCGATCAGATGAAAAAGGAGCTATTGGAAAAGATCCGAATGGCTGCCGGTGCCCGGCTGCGTGAGCGCCCGAGTTTGCGTGAGCGGATGCGTGCCGAGCGTCAGTCTATTGTTCGCGCGGCAAAAGCTGATGTATCTTTGGTGCAGAAACAGGAACAAGGTCTGGTGATGATAGGTGTATCGACTGGCGGACCCAGAACACTGGAGGAAGTGTTGCCTTTGCTGCCTGAAGATTTCCCCTGGCCTGTGGTAGTGGCACAGCATATGCCAGCCAGTTTTACCTGTACCTTTGCCAGTCGTATGGATAAATTGTGTCCTCTCCGGGTAGTGGAGGTTATACGGCCGACCGTATTGCAGGCAGGTGAGATTTATATTGCCGGAGGCGGAGCAGATCTTATTTTAAGTCGGCGTTCCAGAGGAATTAGCTTGATTTCCAAGCCAATGAATAAAAAATTTCTTTGGCACCCTTCTGTTGATCAACTGGTGAGCAGTGCTTTACTGTATTTTGAGCCGTCTCAGCTTATCGGCGTGTTGATGACCGGCATGGGCTATGATGGTGCAGACAGTATGAAGAAACTGTATGACGCAGGTGGGCGTACAATTGCCGAATCGGAACAGAGCTGTGTGGTGTTTGGCATGCCCGCGGTGTTGATTAAAAATGATGGGGCCACTTCTGTACTACCCTGTCATTCGATTGCAAATAAGCTGGTTAAGTGGGTGCGGTAATTATTTTTATATCACTGAATTTAAGCTAGGAGTGATGAATAAAATAATGTAGCTTGGGTTAGCTTATCAAGCAAAGCGCGATAACGTAACCCAACATTGTATATGGAATGTTGGGTTACGTTTTTTGCTACGCTAAAAAATCTAACCCAACCTACCCATCAAACCAAAATTGATGGACCATTAGTTTAGCTTAAACAGCTTATCTGAAAAAAGGATAGATTATGGGGTTAAAAAAAGCGACTACGAAACAACACAAAACCGACGCAAGCGATGAACATAGACACGACAAGCGTAATCAGCAGCATCTGCTAGAGCAGCTTGGAGAGTCTTATTCTGAAAATCGTCGTCTGGCAGCGCTGGATCTGGGCGCTTATCCGGAAGCGGTGGAGACGCTTTGTACCCAGCTTGCTAATGAAAGCAATTTGGCCGTGGTTGAGGCAATTTTTAGCTCACTAATCAGGATAGCAGGCACATCGGTAGTGCAAAGATTACTGCCGTTTCTTCGCAGTGAAAATGCAGTCTTGCGAAATCAAACGGTAGAGGCCTTGCAGCTATTACCCGATGATTTAGAGCCCCATATGGAAGAGCTGTTGCATGATGATGATGCGGATGTACGAATCTTCGCTATTAATATCATCGGCAATTTGAAGCACTCCAGGGTAAATACCTGGCTAAACCAAGTAATAGAACAGGATATTAATTTGAATGTTTGTACCACAGCCGTGGATGTGCTGGCAGAGGTGGGCACCGAAGAGAACATCCCGGCATTGAAGGCATTACCGGCACGTTTTTCTAATAATTCCTATGTCAATTTTGCCGTTGATCTGACAATAAAAAGAATTAGTGGCGATGACTGATTCTGAGCAGCATTATTCCATAACGCTTGAAGAGTACCTTAAGTTCCGCGAATTTTATTATCGCAAGACAGGTAATTTCTTTGATGACAGTAAACGATATTTTGTCGATAAACGACTGCATGAGCGTATTCTTGCCACCGAGAGCGCAGGTTTTCGAGACTATTTTGTGTTGCTGCGTTTTGATGCTGCGGGTAAGGAGTTACAGAGCCTGATTAATCTGATGACGGTTAATGAAACCTATTTTTATCGCGAGGACTATCAGTTTAAGTGCATGATCAATTCAATTTTGCCGGATCTAATTCGCCGGCGTGAGCGTGATGAAGCTTTGCGAATCTGGTCTGTCCCCTGCTCTACCGGTGAAGAAGCATACTCTATCGCTATTTATTTACTGGAATACTGGAAAGATATTGATCGGTATGAAGTCGAATTATCTGCATCAGATATCGACACCAAGGTACTGGCAGAGGCGCTAGAGGGAGAGTATCGGCAACGAGCCATTGCACAGATGCCTGCAACTATAGTGAATAAATATTTTATCGCTATGGGTGGGGGGCGTTATATCATTAAAAAAGAATTACGCGAGGCAATCAGTTTTAGCACAGTCAATGTGGCCAATCTTATTGATATGAAACACCATCGGGATTATGACCTTATTTTCTGTCGCAATCTTTTAATCTATTTTGACGATACATCACGCCGGCAAGTTGCTGATGGCCTTTATGATGCGTTACGCCCTGGCGGTTATATCTGTCTGGGTCATTCCGAAAGCATGAGCCGTATTACTTCGCTGTTTAAAGTAAAAAAATTTGCCGATGCCATTGTTTACCAAAAACCAATATAAGGGGGGGCTATGAAACGAGTATTAATTATCGACGATGCAGTCACCGTCAGACTCTATCACCGTCAAATACTGGAAGGAGCAGGTTTCCAGGTGGAGGAAGCCGGTAACGGTTATGAAGGACTGGAGAAAGTGCTAACGCTGAAGGTTGACCTGTTGTTAGTCGATGTCAATATGCCGAAGATGGACGGCTATACATTTTTAAAGAATCTGCGTCAGGATGACCAGGGTTTAAATGATATACCTGCCATTATTATCAGCACCGAATCGGAGTTACGCGATGCCAGGGCAGCATATATGGTGGGGGCTAATTTGTATTTGAATAAGCCCGTCAAGCCTTTTGTATTAGAACGCTTTGCACAACTGATGACCTCAGGGGGGCAAACATGAAGCAATTAATGGAATTGTTTATTTCTGAATCACGCGAATTGCTGGAAGTTGCAAGCAAGGCGTTGCTGGCATTGGAACGGAATCCTGATGATAATGAAAGTCTTAATAAAGTCTTCCGCTCTACCCATACCCTGAAAAGTTCTTCGGCCATGTTTGATTACGATGCCATGACCGAACTGATGCACACAGCTGAAGATCTTCTGGATAAAATACGCAGGGCGGAGTTGGCTATCAATTCCAGCATGGTTGATCAGTTGCTCGAATCGCTAGATCTGGTGGTACAGTGGATTGATTATGTGGAAGCCAATGAGTCGTTTCCGAATAATGCAGCGTCTGCAGCAAAAGGCCTGCTTAATGGTTTAAAGGCTTTGACGTCTGATTCCCTGCAGCCTGATGCAGATACGTTGACAGCGAAAGCTGATGAGAAACCTTCAAAAAAAACATCTTTAGATAAAACAACACTTGCCGATACCACTAAGCACAGTTCGTTTCTTACCGAGTCGCTGGTCTTTCTTAGAAATGATCAACGCCGCACGCTGTTCCGCTCCTTGCTTGCTAATAATGCCTCCGTCGATAAATCTATGCTGTTACTGTGCTATACGCCAGAGCCCCGTTGTTTTTTCGATGATCAAGACCCTTTTGAATTAATGCGGCAATTACCTGATCTGCAACTGTTGCATATAGAACCGACAGCGCCCTGGGAAGACCTTGATGAGATAGATCCCTACCATTGTCAATTGCGTTTTATAGCACTTAGCAGCGCAGAACCGGTAATTGTCGAACAATATCTTACGTCGGAGCGCCTGCAGCCGGAATATGATAGCTATTCTCCCCTGGAGCTCATTTATGTCGATGAAGGAGAAGCCGGACCGGCTCCCGAATTAGCACAGACCTTGCTTTCTAAATTAGAAGCAGAGGGAATAAAAGGCTTGACCGAGGAAGCAGTTAAACAGCTAATGGAACCTGAACACAGTGCCTGGCAAGGATTGATGTTGAGCTGGCTAATGACGCTAGCTGCCTCACCGTTGGCTAGCCCCGAAACCTTGAAAAAATTGCTGGATGCGCTGGCTAACGGCCATGAACCTCGATGGTTTGAACAAAGCACTGCAGCAAAAAGTGAGGAATCTGTTGCTGTAGCAGCTGACGATGATGTAGCTAAAGACGAATTTGCAGTTGTGATGATGGATACTGATGAAAATTGGCAGGCTTTTAAACAGCTTATCAAGCTGCAAATGCAGTTACTGGAATTACCCAGTGAACCGGCTTTGTGGCATGGAATCATCAATTCAGTCGCCAGGACTGCTTGTAATGCCCTGATTTATATACAGCGTCACAGTCAGACCGAATTGATTAACTCAGCTTTACAGCAATCTGTTTCAGACCATAATGCCAAACCCTTGATTGCGGCCTTGAAAGACCTGCTTGATTCTGCAGGGGTCGCCGATGAGTCAAAGGATGAGGATGTAATTTCAGATACTTTTTCCGGGCAAGACGAAGGGGGAGAGAAAGCGGCTGTTTCCAGAACCCTCAAAGTTGATCAGGGACGCATTGATCAGTTTATGGATTTGATTGGCGAGTTGATTGTTGCCAAAAATGGCCTTCCTTATCTTGCAAAACGGGCTGAACAGGTATTTAACTGCCGTGAGTTGGCCAAGGAGATCAAGGAACAGCATAGTGCCATTAATCATATTTCAGAGGCCTTACAAGGCTTGATTATGCAAGTACGGATGATGCCGGTATCACTGATTTTCCAACGTTTGCCACGAGTGGTGCGGGATCTTGCTCATCAACTGGACAAGAAGGTGGATCTGGTTGTTGAGGGAGAGGAAACCGAAGCAGATAAAAATGTTATCGAGCTGCTGTTAGAACCCTTGATTCATCTGGTACGCAATAGTATTGGACATGGCATAGAATCCACAGCGATACGGCGTGAACAGGGTAAAAATGAGGTAGGACAAATACGCATTCGTGCCTGGCAAGAGAGTGATAGCGTTTGTTTGGAAGTCAGTGATGATGGTCAGGGTATCGACCCGGAAAAAGTCAGGCAGCGGATCAGTAAAATGGGATTGCTGGCAGCAGAAAAAATCAATCAGCTAACTGATCATGAGATTATTCAATACTGTTTTATGGCCGGCTTGAGTACTGATGCTAAAGTTTCAGGATTGTCTGGACGAGGTGTTGGTATGGATGTGGTGCATAGCACTGTTGAACAGCTTGGTGGTACGGTGACTTTGCACAGTGAAGTCGGCCAGGGAACTCAGGCGGTTCTTTCTCTGCCATTATCGGCAGCTGTCTCACGAATCATGACTTTTGAAGTTTCCGGTCAGAATTTCGGCTTACCTATCGATTGTGTGGTGGAGACGATGCGCTTACCTTTAGAACAGGTACAACATATTAAACAAAGTGCCACTTTTCTCTGGCGCGACCAGACAGTTCCGCTGATTTTTCTAAACCAGCTGTTGCAATTTGATCAGAACAAACAGAAGCAGGATAACAAAGTAGCGGTTTTGGTGATTAAACATCTTGGTGAGTATACCGGCCTAGTGGTAAGTGATTTTCATGGCGGCATGGATCTGATTATTAAACCCATGGCGGGTGTTATGGTCGATATTCCGGGCTATACCGGAACGGCATTATTAGGTGACGGGTCGGTGCTGCTGGTGCTTAATCTGCGGGAGTTATTGTGATGTCGATTCGTTTTAGCAATAGAGTTGTTTACCTGGAAAATGAGTGTGATGCGGATGATGCTGAACCACTGCTTATCTGGTTACGAGAACATCCTAAAGGCAAGGTGAACCTTAAGAACTGTCAGCAATTGCATACGGCTGTATTGCAAGTGTTAATGGCAATAGGGCCTGGAGTGACCGTTATGCCTTTAGATCAATCGTTGGCCCGCTGGCTGCCGTTATGGGAAAAGAATGATAAAAAATTATAGCGATGGTTTTTTTTAAAAATTCAATTATTTTCTTTGGTAGGGTGGGCAGTGCCCACCCTACAGCACTGAGCGTCCGGCGCGATTGTTTTTAGAGCAAAGAGTATTTTTTAATTCGCGCCGAGGGCGGACGCTCCTACAGGGTGAGTATTTAATTCATATGAGACTAGTTCCCATGCTCTGCGTGGGAATTCATACTGAGACGCTCCCGCGTCCCGTGACGCAGGAGCGCCACTAACCGTGTTCCCACGCAGAGCAGGGAACAAGAACAGTTAACTTATCCATCAAAGCTTAAAGTTTCTATAGTTTCCAATGCAGCGGGGTAATCGTAGGCATTAATTTGCTGCCCTAGCTTGCTTATCTCTGAACCATAAATTTGCTGTAAAAGTACTTTGGAATCTGAAAATATTTGATTAGCCATGCCATTATCATTTTCCAGCAACTCTTTCAGGTACAGGAGTGTCTCCTGGGCCTTTTCCTGAGAAGGATTTTCTTCAATTTGCTGCTGAGACTCCAGTTTTGAGGTGATGCGAGTCAAGGCCTGATGAAGATGGTCTTGTTCAGTGCTGATAATAGCCATAAGACGAGAGGTTTCTTTATTCACTTCTATTGGGTCAGGACTCTGAATAAGCTCATTTAGTGTGCTCGCGGCAGCAAATAAATGGACTATCCCCAAAGTACCGGAAACACCCTTGAGAGCATGAGATATCTGGTATGCATTTTTATTTTCTTGGTTGTGCAAACATGTAGTCAGTTTGTGCATATCATCTGCATGGTCCTGATCAAATTGCGATAGCAGACGTAAATAGTTTTTAGTGTTACTACGCAGGTTGCGCAGGCCAATGGCGGCATCCAGTCCTTCAATAGCCATTAATTGTTGTTTCAGATGATGGGGATCTGGGAGAGGGGCAATATGCTTATATGTAACAGCATCTGGTTCAGAATCTTTTTTTGCAGATTGAGGCAACCATTTTAGTACGACGGAAAATAACTGCTCAGGGTCTACAGGTTTGGAAATAAAACCATTCATACCGGCTTTTTTGCAGGCGACACGATCAGATTCAAAGACATTAGCCGTCATTGCCAGGATAGCCACATCGGTACATGCTGGTTGCAGACGAATCAGCCGGGTAGCCTCCAGACCATTCATATTTGGCATCTGAATATCCATCAGGATCAAGTCATAATGATTGCTTTTAGCCTTTTCCACTGCAATTTCACCATCTTCCGCAGATTCCACAGTCAAACCGACAGCATTGAGTAATTCTTCAGCCACTTCACGATTAATGGCGTTGTCTTCAACCAGTAATATATGTGCACCGGGATACTGACTAAAAATAACCTGTTCGGCATCAATTATATGGTTTGTAGATTCCGAAAGCTGTTTACTGTCTACACGAACTAGCTTTGCAGTAAACCAGAAGGTGCTACCTTTGCCTGGTTGACTCTCGACGCCTACCTCACCCCCCATAAGTTGAGCCAGGTTTTTGGTGATGGTCAGCCCCAGACCCGAGCCGCCATACCGGCGCGTAGTGGAAGCATCGCCCTGTTCAAAGGGATGAAAAAGACAGGATAGTTTATCCGCGTCAATACCGATACCCGTATCACTGACTTGAAACCGAACCAATACATTATCACCATGCTCCTCTAACAATTTGGAAGATAAGGATATATGGCCTTGATGAGTAAATTTAACGGCGTTACTGGCATAGTTGAGCAGAGCCTGACGAACACGCACGGGGTCTCCGTGTAACCAAACAGGGACAGCATCCTGATCGACAGAAATGCTCAATCCTTTGTGGCTGGTTTGTTCATGCAGGATAGACAGCAGATGATCGAAAATTGCATCCAGATGAAAATCTGTTTCCTCAAGCTCCAGTTTACCTGCCTCAATCTTGGAGAGATCCAATATATCATTGATGATGGAGAGGAGATGTTTACCTGATTTTTGAATTTTGAGTAACCATTGAGCCTGTTTAAGCGTAGGTCCTGTCCGTTGCATCAAGCTAGTAAGTCCGATGATTGCATTCATCGGGGTTCGTATTTCGTGACTCATGTTAGCCAGGAACAAGCTTTTGGCCTGATTTGCAGATTCCGCCAGATTGCTGGCTTCAGCTAATCTTAGAGTGCGTTCTATCACCCGTTGTTCCAGGCTGTTACGTTGCTGTTCCAGCTTTATTTCTACCCGTTTACGTTCAGCAATTTCTTGTTGAAGCTGCTTATTACTGTCCTGTATTTTCCGTGTACGCTCAGTCACCCGTTGTTCCAGGTGCTGTTGCATATGGTATAGCTCCAAGTGAGTCTGTACTCGTGCTAAAACCTCTTCTGAATTAAAGGGCTTGGAAATATAGTCTCTGCCACCCGCCTTAAAAGCAGCGACTTTGTCTGCAGTCTCATGCAAGGCACTAATAAATATGACAGGAATCATACAAGTGGCTTCATTAGCCTTCAATCGTCGGCAAACTTCATAGCCATCCATTTCAGGCATGCGAATATCAAGCAGTATCAAATCAGGTGGCGCTAGATTAGTGGATTGCAAAGCAATATTGCCATTATTCGCCAACCGTACCCGGAAACCAGCCTGTTCAAGCATACTGCCTAGTACACGCAGGTTAACGGGATTGTCATCAATAATTAATATCGTACTATCATTGTTGGTAGTTTGAAGCATAATCCCTACTATTTTTGAAGCTCAATTATTTTGAGGGGAATATAGTTAACAACACGCCACAAGTATTTGTTATTTTCTATCTGATTGTCAGAAAGGTTGAGTGTCGTGAAAGTTGAAAAAAGTATTTATGCCTGCCTTTTTTCATGCATTTTATGACTAAATAAGAAACCTACATGACTGTGTCATTCAGTAAAACTTAATCTACCCTTCCCCATATATTATAGTATAGTTAAAATAGAATATTGCACTGGATCCACTGTGGTTGTTTCTGTTGACTAATTCAATAGAAGCCGGAGATTTAGCCTACATAATAATAAAGTTTTATATTGTATAAATATGATTCAACAGGAAGCCCAAAAAGATTCAATCCTGATTGTTGATGATAATCTCAACAACTTACGGGTTTTAGGTAATATGCTTGAACAGTCTGGGCTTCGCGTACGGCTGGCAGATAATGGCAGTATTGCATTGCATTCCTGTTCTCTAAATCCCCCTAAGCTGATACTGCTCGATATCCGAATGCCGGAAATGGATGGCTATGAAGTCTGTCGACGATTGAAAGCCAATAATGCTACTTGCAATATTCCGGTTATTTTCATCAGCGCCCTGCATGGAGTTGCAGATAAAATTGCTGCTTTTAAGGCGGGTGGCAGAGATTATATTTCCAAGCCTTTTAATTCAGAAGAAGTCTTGGCGCGGGTTCAGACCCATTTAGAGCTCTACCACTTACAATGTCATCTGGAACAACTGGTTGCAGAACGAACTCAAAAACAGGAACAGACAAACCAGGAATTGCAGATTTTGCTTCAAAAACACATTGAACTTGAGTCTGAATTAAAATTAGCAAGCAAGATTATAAAATCGACTAACCAGGCAATTGTGATTACCGATCTGCAGACTCGCATTATTGATGTTAACCAGGCTTATTGCGATATGTTTGGTTATACAGCTGAAGAGTTGTTAGGTAATAAAACAAATTTTCTGAATTCAGGCCGTCATGACAATCGTTTTTTTCAGGATTTGTGGGGGCAAATTCAAAAAAATGGAACCTGGTTCGGTGAAATATGGAATAGAAAAAAGGATGGTGAAATACTGCCAACACTATTGAATATTACTGTTGTCAGGGACACAAACAACAAGCCTAGTCACTATGCGGGCATTCAAACAGACATTAAATTCTTTAAAACCCAAGAAGATAAACTGCTGCAACTCGCTTATTTTGACCCGCTTACTGGCTTACCAAACCGGACCTTAATGCATGACCGTATGCAGCAAAGCCTTATATTTGCCAAGCGTAACCAAGAGCAAATAGCGCTGTTATTTCTTGATCTTGATGGTTTTAAAAAAGTGAATGATACCCTGGGGCACTGGTATGGAGACAACTTGCTGGAAATAGTTGCTAAACGCTTGTCAAATTATGTACGAAAAAATGACACAGTCTCACGGCTCGGCGGGGATGAATTCATTATTGTGTTAAACCATCTTCAGTCCCAATCAGATGCTGCAACAATCTCTGAGAATATTATTAAATATATTTCAACGCCCTTAACGCTTAATCATCAAACTGTAAAAGTGGGTATCAGTATAGGTATTAGCTTATATCCTAGTGATGCTAATGACTCTGAAACCTTGTTAAAGTATGCTGATGATGCAATGTATCTGGCTAAAAAGAACGGCAAAGGGCGGTATGAATTTTACTCAAATACCTCAGACACGATTAAAAAAGATGAGCTTGAGTCTTGAATGAGTGAAGCTCTTAGAATCCTGGTCTATAATTGAATCAGGATGAATTACCACCCCTTTTTATTGAATAATAAAATCAACTGTTTACAGTTTGTTATTGAAGCGTTGCACTGTACTTTAATTCACACTCAATCAATCATAAAATGACTGTTGTTTTTTAAATGAAACTATTGACATGACATTAAAACCCACAATTCTTATCGTTGATGATGAAGCCGTCAATCTGTCGGTTTTAACTGAGGTGCTGATAGAAAAATATCAGGTTCGAGTGGCAAACTCCGGTCTGCGTGCTCTACAGGTAGCTAGCAATTCACCCCGGCCTGACTTAATTTTACTTGATATTATGATGCCGGATATGGATGGTTACGCAGTCATAGCCCAACTCAAAAAAAATTCGCAAACAAAAGATATTCCCGTTATATTTGTTACTGCAATGGATGCCATGATGGATGAAAAGCATGGCCTTGAACTGGGGGCTGTTGACTATATTACCAAACCCATTCGTCCTGATATTCTATTGGCACGTGTCAAAGCACACCTGATACTTAAGCAGGCCAGTGATTTTCTGCATGACAAAAATGCATATCTGGAAGCTGAAGTTAATCGACGCATGAAAGAAAATCTGGCTGTGCAGAATGTCAGTATTCGAGCATTGGCTCATTTAGCAGAAATTCGCGACCTTGATACCGGGGAGCATATTCTGCGTACCCAATCGTATATTGAGTTGCTTGCCCGTCAATTACAATCACATCCTGACTACAAGCACATTATCGATGATAACTTTGTCGATTTGGTTACCCGTTCCGCTCCTCTGCATGATATTGGTAAGGTCGGTATACCTGATTCTATCTTACTTAAACCCGGTAAGCTTGATGATGATGAATGGATTGTTATGAAAACGCATTCAGAACTGGGCGCTAAAGCGATTGAACTGGCAGAAAATGACATAAACCAGCCGCTGGAATTTCTCTCTCTGGCTAAAGAAATTGCGCATTGGCACCATGAAAAATGGGATGGCAGTGGCTATCCGGATGGACTTTCGGGAGAAGGTATCCCTGTTTCAGCAAGATTGATGGCTCTGGCTGATGTTTTTGATGCATTAACTTCAGAGCGTGTTTACAAAGCTGCGATACCTTTTGATCAGGCAAAAGAAATTATCCTTGACTGTAGTGGCACGCACTTTGACCCGAATATTGTCGATGCCTTTATTCAAAGCTACGATCAAATTATCAAGATAGCTAAGCAATATCAGGTTTTATGATGATATGAATCCTACTCAGAAAGGCCTTGTTCTAAAGAGAAAAATGGTTTTTCTTAGCGCCGGGGTTGTTCTGCTCGCAGCTTTGTATTGGGTTTATGATTTCAGTAAAGTCAGGCAGCCGCCCATAAAAGTGGGTGTGTTATTTTCCCTCACTGGAACGATGGCAATCAGTGAAACAGCTGTCGTCGATGCCACTTTGCTGGCGATCAAACAAATTAATCAATCAGGTGGATTACTGGGACGTCAAATACAGCCAATTATTGTGGATGGCAAGTCTGACTGGTCAACGTTTGCTGCTGAAGCTGAACGTCTTATTATTGATGAAAAAGTCAGCGTGCTTTTTGCCTGCTGGACATCAGCTTGCCGAAAAACCATTAAACCCGTAGTAGAGCAATATCATCACTTGCTGTTTTACCCGGTACAATATGAAGGCCTGGAAAGTTCAGCGCATATTGTATATACCGGTGCCACACCTAATCAGCAAATCACACCGGCAGTAAGCTGGGCGATTCAAAATGGGGCAAAAAAAATATTTTTGCTAGGCTCAGATTACATTTTTCCCCGTGCCGCCAATGAGATTATCAAGGATTTTGCCTATGCGCATGGTGTGGATATTGTTGCTGAAATATATTTGCCATTGGGCAGTCAAAATGTAGCCGGCACTATTGAGCAGATTAAGACAAGTAATCCAGATGTTATTTTGAATACTATTAATGGTGATAGTAATATTGCCTTTTTTAGTGCCTTAAAAAAAGCGGATATCACCGCCTCTGAGATACCGGTCATTTCTTTTAGCATCGGTGAACACGAATTATTGTCTTTGGGGATTGAAAATATGATTGGCCATTATGCCAGCTGGAACTATTTTCAAACGATAGAGAATAAGCAAAATAGACAGTTTATAGAAGATTTTCAGCAGCAATATGGTGAAAACAGACGGCTTAATGATCCCATGGAATCGGCTTTTATCGCGGTACAGCTATGGGCAAAATCGGTAAATGAAGCCGGTACAGATGCCGTGAATCAAGTCATACTTAATTTGGCAAATCAAAGTTATAAGGCACCTGGAGGTCTGGTTAATATTGAATCCGGTTCTATGCATTTATGGAAAACACCTCGAATCGGGAAAATTAACCGACATGCTCTGTTTGATATAGTATGGCAGGCCGATAAACCGTACCAACCTTTCCCGTTTCCTATTACCCGCACAAGAACGCAATGGCTTGATTTTCTGGATGCACTTTATCAGGGATATGGGCAGCAATGGGCAAAATCAGAGCCATGAAAAAAATGCCCCGCTCTATTACCAATAAACTGATATTGCTGTTTTTTATTACAGGCATGATCCCCTTATTGTTTATTAGCTATTTTAACTACCAGAATACCTCGAAGATTCTGATTGAGCATGCCAGACATAATCTGATAGGCAATGCAAATACCAGAGCTCTTCGAATCCATGAGTATTTTAAACAACAACGCAACGCACTCTTCAATATCGCAAAGACGACTGAAATTCAGAGCAATATCATTGCAATGGTAGCTGCATTTCAGAATCATGGCACTGTATCAGATCAGTTTCTGCAACAGCAAAAACAAATTAGAACTGTGCTAAAAGACCATCATGCCCATCATGAATTTTATGATTTTCTTATTATCTCCCTTTCAGGGGAGGTGGTTTTTAAACAACGCGCCGAAAGCGACTTTTGTAATAAATTGGATCAAAGGTTTGACCAAAATGCTCAACTCATTTCGAGTTTTCAAATGGCGAAACAGTTACAAACTAGCATTTCGGGTCTGGTCTTTTTCTCACCCTGCAGAAAACCTAAAGTATATATCGCAACTCCATTAATCTATCAGGGTCGATTGATTGCAATATTGGCCGCTCAAACTTATAACCTAAAGTTATACCATTTAGTGCAGGATCGAGCGGGACTGGGCCAGACTGGCGAAGTGATTATTGCCTCCAAACAGGGTGATCATGCACTGTTCATAAAGCCTATTCCTCATCAACCGGAAGCCGCTGTTGAGAACAAAGTGATGATAGGCTCTACAGATAATATAGCTATTCAGCTGGCAGTCCAGGGCTATAAAGGTGTCGGCATCTATAAAGATTCTCAGGATAAAGAATTTCTGGCTGCCTGGCGCTATCTGCCTGATCTCAACATGGGGATGGTGGTTAGACAGCAAACAAATGAAGCATTGATTGATCTTGAGCAAATCAGAATGCGGACAGTCACTGTTGCTGGCATAACACTGTTTTTTATTCTACTGATCGCTGCTTTACTGACTAAATTTATTTCTACCCCGCTACGAAAATTAACCCTCGCCATGCAGCGAGTAGCTGATGGCGATATGAATGCTCGAAGCCAGGTTCACAATCAGGTTCACAATAATGATGAAATAGCTTATATAGCACAGACCTTTAATTTGATGATGAATCAGTTACAGAAATTGACTGCATCTAGAGATGAATTAAATCATGCTCAACAAATTGGCTTATTGGGAAGCTGGGATCTGGATCATGTGCAGGGAACTCTCAGATGGTCTGATATGGCGCACACAATTTTTGAACTCGAACCTGAAGAGGTTGAGCTGTCGTATGAGTTTTTTCTGGATGCAATTCATCCGGGTGACAGAGATTTAGTTAACACTGCTTTTAGTTGTGCGATTGACGATAAAACTGAATACAACATTGAACATCGCCTGTTAATGAAAGACGGGCGTGTAAAATATGTTAATGAACGGTGTTATACAGACTATGATCAGGAAGGTAAACCACTACATTCACTGGGCACAATTCAGGATATTACCGAGCGAAAAGTGCTGGAGCAGAAATTACTTAAGCTGGCTCAAGCCGTAGAACAAAGTTCGGAAAGTATTGTTATCACAAATCTTGATGCAGAAATAGAATATGTGAATGATGCCTTTGTAAAAATTACCGGCTATAGCAGAGAGGAAGTAATGGGAAAGAATCCCCGTGTTTTAAATTCAGGGCGCACATCCAAAGCAACCTTTATTGATATGTGGGGGAAACTGACGCAAGGACTGACATGGAAAGGAGAGTTTTTCAACATACGCAGTGATGGTAGCGAATATACTGAGTTTGCCATTATTACTCCCATACGACAAGAGGATGGCAATATCTCGCATTATGTTGCCGTGAAAGAGGATATTACCGAGAAAAAAGAAATGGGTTTAGAGTTGGACAAGCATCGGTTCCACCTGGAAGAACTGGTTGAAACACGCACGACCGAGCTTCACCATGCGCTGAAAAAGGCTGATGCAGCTAGCCAGGCTAAAAGTGAATTTCTGGCCAATATGAGCCATGAAATTCGTACCCCCATGAATGCCATATTAGGCCTTACTCATATTTTAAAACAGAGTGAAACAAGCGCAAAACAATACGATCAACTCAGTAAAATTGATAGCGCAGCCAGTCATTTATTATCCATACTGAATAATATTCTCGATCTTTCCAAAGTTGAAGCCGGTAAGCTGGACCTGGAAAAGACAGATTTTCGTATCGGCTTTATATTTGATCATTTAGATTCCATCTTTAAAACCCAGGCTGAAAACAAAGGTTTGAGTATTCATATTGATCTGGATGATGTGCCCGAGCTACTTTATGGTGATGTGACCCGCCTAAAGCAGGCATTGATGAATTATATTAGTAATGCGATTAAATTCAGTGAGCATGGTACGATTTATTTACGGGCAAAAAAAATACAACAAAAAGATCATCACTTTTTAATCCGATTTGAAGTTGAGGATAGTGGTATAGGTATTGAAGCCGATAAACTCGAGTCCCTTTTTAATATGTTTGAGCAAGTTGATACATCCATTTCCCGTCGATTTGGGGGGACAGGGCTAGGCTTGGCCATTACCTACAGACTCGCCAGATTAATGGGAGGGGATGCAGGTGTTGAAAGCGAACAGGGAAAAGGAAGCCTGTTCTGGTTTACTGCATGGCTTGAAGCCGGTAAGGAGTTTCAAGCAGAGCTTTTAAGCCATTCATCAGCAAATATTGAAAAAATCTTACGCTCGCAATATGCAGGTGCGCAAATATTGCTGGTAGAAGATAATGAAATCAATAGTGAAATCACTACTGAACTGTTAGACAGTGTCAGTTTATCCGTGGAAGCAGTAGAAAATGGCAGGCTCGCGGTAGAAAAAGTCAGGCAACATGATTTCGATTTAATACTCATGGATATTAGAATGCCCGAAATGAATGGCCTGGAAGCGACTCAGCTGATTCGCCAGATGAATAACAAGCAGTCCTTAGCTATCCTGGCATTGAGCGCCAATGCTTTTAACGAAGATAAACAAGCCTGCTTTGATGCGGGTATGAATGACTTTGTCTCCAAACCGGTCAACCCGGATGATCTTTTTTCAAGTTTAATAAAATGGCTACCCAAACGCGAATATAGTCCCAGCTCAAATAAGCAGGATGTTGAGAACATTGCTCAACCCAATTCAAAAGAAGCGTCTGATTCAGTTTCTGCTCAACTGGCGAATATTAGAGGACTGAACAGTCAGGCTGGTCTACGTAATGTTGCGGGTAATGTTGAGACCTATCTGCGTTTGCTGAAAAAGTTTGCCAGCTCGCAAGTTAAGGATTTAAATCAGATTGAGAGCCTGTTAAAAACAAAAGAATTTGATCAGGCAATAGAAAAAATACACAAACTAAAAGGTGCTGCCGGAAACCTGGGGCTGGAAGATATTTATCAGTCTGCCCAAGCGCTGGAATTGAGTTTACGCAGCACTCCCGTTAATAACTACCTTCCTTTATTTAAGGCTCTCAGCAAGAACATTGAGCAATTTCATCAAGAAATAAAACTGATTCAATCATTTTCGAATGAGAAAAAACAAGATGCATTATCAACAGAAGAACTACAACAAATTCTTAAACAGTTAACAGAATTGCTGGCTAGTGATAACGCAAAGGCTAATACTTTTTTTGAAAGTCATCGGCGTGAGTTAAAAAATAGCTATGGTGAAGTTATTGATACTGCTGGCCGAGAGATTGAAAACTATCAATATCCAGCAGCGTTAAAGATAATCTCATCAATCGCGCCATTGGACAGTGACTAAAATAACATCAAGGCAGCCAACCCAATATTCAGTACGGGGTTACAAACCCCGCCCCGCATGGAGCAGGCTAAAGCACAGCGCCCCGACTATTTAATGTACTCAGGCTTCTACCTGACTTCAATTCTCACACCATCCATTAATTCATTAGAAAGATAGGAAACCACTGTTTCCCCCTCAGTCACCCCCTCTATTACTTCAGTCATCAGATTGTTTCGATGCCCTGTTTTTACAGCTCTTTTTTCCAATTTATTAGCATTGATAACATACACAGCCCAGCCATTTTCCTTATCACGAAACAAGGCACTATTTGGTATTTGCAACACCTTATCTGCCTGCCAGAGTATAAAACGGACCTCAACTCGAAAGCCATGCGCTAATTGTTTTCTGTGCTTATATTCGGTGCTTATATCCAGAATGACTTTGACTCTTTGTTCATCAACACCTAATGCTGAAACCTTGGTAAACCCGGCTGGTTCAATACGTTTTACGAACCCTTTTAAAACCAGACCATTTCCCCAGCGTAAAATATCGACAGCCATACCTGGCTGCAATTTAACAGCCAAAGTAGAAAGCACATCTGCCTCAATTTCTAGCTGTTCAATATCACCTAGTTCCATCAAAACAGTGCCGGCCTTTACAATACGTGCACTTTTATCTTCCAATGTTAAAACCTTGCCACTCGCCATACTGCTTACTTTAAAGTGCTGGTTCTTTCCTTCAAGTTGTCGAATATTTTCATAATCTAATGCTGATCGTGACATGCTGGTCAGATATTCAGTCAGTACACCACCAAATTGAGCGGCTCGATAGATCGCTTCTGCCCGCCTTTTTTCCACTTTGGCTATATCCAGCTCATATTGTGAAACGGCTTTCTGTTTTCGTAACTGAGTGGTGCGCTTAAAAGTCAGATTAGCTAGTTCTTCATCTGCCTTAGCGGTGGCTGTCATTTCTTTAATAATTTTCTCTAGCGTCTTGCTCGCACCTAAAGTTGCTTCAGCCTCGGCATGGCTGCGGGGATCTAAAACGGCAGATGGCAACGGTTCCAGTACAAATAAGGTTTGCCCTTTTTCTATACTGTCACCCTCATTAAAGCTGATTCGCTGCATAAAGGCATCAATAGGTGCAGTAATCACAAAATGATCGACCACTCGGGTTTTTCCCTCTTCATCAATGGTCACCTTCATAGGCGCATAATGCACTGTAGCGCTATCAACAATGATGGTTTTGCTTTGAAAAGCAATCAATATAGTCGCGGCTAACAACACAATCAGTAATATATACCCCAACTGTTTATTCTTTAGCATAGCGCCCTACTCCTTTACTTTTAATACACTGACTAAATCCAGCTGATTCAATTTATGTCGCACAATTAAACCAGAAATAATCGCCGAACAGATAACTACTAAAATAGCATAAGCGTAGGTTGGCATCTCAATAATAAAGGGAATACGAAATAAGTCCTGCTGTAAGCCGACGATAAAGCCGTAACTCATCCAGTAACCTATCAATAATCCCACAGGAATAGCCAGCAGTGTAATAAGGCCTAATTCTGCTAATAAGATATAGGCAATTTCACCCCGAGTAAATCCCAACACCCTCAAACTCGCCAGTTCTCGCGTTCTTTCTGCCAGTGTAATCCTGGCATTGTTATAAATCACAGCAAAAGCAATCGCCACGGATAAGCCGGTAACAAAAGCAATATAGGTCAGTATAAAATCCCCTACTGTGGCATAGAAACTTTCAATCAAGGACTTTTTCTCTGATACTCCGGCAATTTGAGGCAAACCTTTCAGATATGCCTGCGTGTTATAGCCTGCACCATCTTCTATTGCTAAATAAGCCCCCGAAACTACTCGTCCTTCAAGCATAAGCTGATTTAAGGCATCTATATCCATATAGCCTGATAGTCCTATATATTGATTAATCACTCCGGCAACCTGTAGCTGTCGAGTCAATCGCTTGCCTTCCAAAAATTCCACTGTGAGTTGGTCCCCTGCTTGCACCTGTAATTTTTTCGCTAAAAAAGCCGTTAATAAAATACCTGTCTCAGGAATATTGACAGGCTTATTTTGGATATCTAGTACTCGATGTAAATGATTGTTTTTAGAAAAGCCTTGTATGCTGGTACGGTGACTATATGAACCCGCATACATTTTAACCGCCGCCGAGCGGTAGGGTTCTACTCGCAGTACACCTTCGATATTATTGAGTTCATAAATGGCTTTATATGAGCTGGGATTGATTAGGCTGACCATTAAATCTTCCCGTTGAGAGAGTTTAAACTCAGTCTCTACCATATAGTCCATCGCATCCATAAAGAAGGTGCCCACGATCATAATGCCACAGGCAAATGCAGTACCTAAAACAGACAATATTGCTTTTATCGGATGCCGTTCAAAATGCCTTAGCACCATACGACTGGGTTGGGATAGATATTTTTTTATCCCTAAACTTTCTAAAAAAGTAATATTGTAGCGTGCCGGGATTTCCGGTCTCATCGCTTCAGCAGGCTGTAGTAACACCGCCTTGCGTATTGAAATATACGTGCCGAGTAGTGCCGCTAGTAAGGTTGCCCCCGCACTGTATACAATCACTTTTATTTGCAACTGATATTCAAGATAAGGAAAGCGGTAGTACTCCATATACATTTTTGCCAGATTATTCCCCAGGATTAATCCCGCTGCAACACCTACAACAATACCAATAACCACAATAAGCGCAATTAATTTACTGTAATGGAAAGCAATCACCCGGTTACTAAAACCAAAAGCCTTTAGGGTGGCAATGATATCTCTTTGGCTGGCAATAATCCGTCCCACCACCATATTCAATAGAAAAATCGAAACCGCCAAAAAAATAAAGGAAAAAGAGCTGCCCATTGAATCCAGTTGTTTAAATTCTTCTGATAAAAAATGATGCGAGACTTGTAGCTCCCGATCATAAGCCCCTAAACCACCATAAGGTTTTAACAGGCTATCCAGCTGCTGAATAATCAATTGCTGTTTCGCTTCCAGTGTTAGCTTAATACTCAGATCATTAAAAGCGCCTTTCATATCATAGGCTGTCTCCAATGCTTCACGCTGCATCCAGATAATGCCATAACGAGAGAAATCCGGAATAATCACACCCGGCGCAATTTGATAAATAAATTCGGGGGATAAGGCGATACCAACTATATGTACGGTCTGCTTACGGCCATTGACGATAATCTGCATAACATCACCCGCATGCAAATCATGGGGTTGGGCAAAGGCTTCACTCACCAGCACTTCTGTTTGCAGGTTTTTATCGGGCATACGCCCTTCCCTTAGGTAGATTTTATTGATGCTAGTGATAGCTTGATGATCAATCGATACCAGCAGGCCCTGCATAGGATCATCAACATTTTCCAGACTAATCCGTACTGGCGCTTTAACCCGCGCATCCACATCGACCACCCCTGGAATTTGTTTTATTCGCTGGACTAATTTAATCGGTGCGCGTTTTAAAGAAGCAAAAAGATCAGCAAAACCATATTCCTGATAATAGCGTTCTCGGGTTTGCTGTAGAGACTCCAAAGTACTGTAAGACATAATAACAGTAGACAAGCCCGCCGCTATTACCATGGCAATAGCAAAAACCTGCCCCCTTATCAGCCATAGTTCACGAAATACTTTGCGATCCAGGGTATTCATTTAGTGCTACCAACTCAGTTGATGCGGGGATATGCGTGTTTCATTTTGCTGGATTTTACTGATCTGACCGTCATTTAGATAAATAACCCGATGAGCCATATCAGAAATTGAGGCGTTATGAGTAATCACTGCGGTGGTGGTTCCCAGCTCACGGTTTACTACATCCAATGTTTCCAGCACAGTTATGCCTGTTTCTATATCCAGTGCCCCCGTGGGCTCATCACATAATAAAACCGATGGATTCTTGGCAATAGCTCGGGCAATCGCCACCCGCTGTTGCTGTCCACCCGATAATTGTGCTGGAAAATGATTCATCCGATCAGATAAACCAACCAGTTCCAATGCATGTTCTGGTTGCATCGGATGTTCAGCAATTTCGGTAACGATGGAAATATTTTCCAGTGCGGTCAGGCTAGGGATTAAGTTATAGAATTGGAACACAAAACCAACATGATGACGACGATAATCCGTTAATTCTTTATCGCTGGCCTGACTCAGCTCAAGATCTTGATAATACACTTGACCAGAGGATGGTAAATCCAGACCACCAAGGATATTCAGCAAAGTT